>Ga0206123_10001652_pt1 | contig 20609 bp, 16 predicted proteins | sample Helgoland_Spring_2_FD_160086 | JGI IMG/M metagenome (GOLD analysis project Ga0206123, IMG submission 160086) | Pelagic subsurface seawater microbial communities from Kabeltonne, Helgoland, North Sea - Helgoland_Spring_Bloom_20160316_1 | ecosystem: Environmental > Aquatic > Marine > Epipelagic ...
GGAATTCTTGGAATCGCCGCACTGCTACTCGGTGCTGACAAGGTCGTTGCGGTAGATAATGATCCCCAGGCTGTGACAGCGACAATCGAAAATGCCCGACGTAATCAAGTTGAAGACAGCATCCTAACGGAGCTGCCAAGGGACGAGTACAATGACAGCTATGATGTTGTGATCGCAAACATATTGGCCCAACCCTTGATTGACCTCTCTGAAAAACTGGTTGGGATGATGAAACCAGGCGCACATATTGTGTTGTCCGGCATCATGTCAGGACAAAAACCATGGGTAAAGAAAGCCTACGAAGATTTAGGATTGGTTTTTGATGCTGAAACCGAGTTGGACGGCTGGGTTTGTCTGGCGGCGTCGGGACCTTCAAGGGTGTCGGTCCAGGAAAACAATTAATGTCTGAATACGATTATGTTACCCGATGCCCAAAATGTGAAACCACTTTTCGGGTGACGGATATCCAGCTTGCGGCGGCACACGGAGCCGTTCGTTGTGGTGCCTGTCTCCAGGTTTTTGCCGCAAATGACCATCTCGTTCAGACATTCAGTGCAGATGTTGAAGCACCTGAAGAACAGACTCCCGATCCCGATAGGGCAATCTCAATTTCTCAACCAGAGGCGTCTGGAATCGAGTCGCAGGGTGATGATTTAGAGTCGGAAGTTTTCGATACAGAGCCGCAGGCTTTTGAGGTGGAGCGACAGGCCTCTGAGGTGGAGCTGCAGGCGCTTGTTCCAGAGCCGGATACTCCGGGGGTAATGGCTGAACAAACTGCGGAACCTGAAGTTGGTCAATTTGCTACTACCCCCGCTGATAGTCTCGATACTAGTTCCGAGCATAGTTCCGAGCATAGTTCCGAGCATAGTTCCGATGAGTCAGACTTTGGCGAAATCCTGGAGCAGCGTGAACCTCATAGCGATGATAATTTCCCACTGCATAGCGAAGAAGCTGCACCTGAAAATGAGGATATGACGGTTGCTGCAGAAGATCTGTCGATCCAATCTGAAATGGTGGTTGAAGTTATTGAGGAAGAATGGGTTGATGCAGATGATTCTCAATCAATTGCGGACGAGCCAGAAGGTGGTGAAGTAACCACAGAATTGTTGCCGGCGGCTAACCTGGAGAATGCTGATCGATCAATTATTGCTGAAGACTATTTTGCTACTAATAACGCCAGGGATACGAATGAGTCACTGATGGTTGAGGTTGTTGACGTTTTAGGGCCTGACGAAGCGGCGCTGGATGCGCTGTTTGCAGAACTCAAAGATGACGGTGATGCTGTTGAGGGTTCGGTGTCAAACAAGGAAGGTGCGGCAAGCGCTGGGTCCGGCATACTGGAACCTCAAGAAGATGAGGGCTCCGGTGACCCGGAGAATTCAGGTCATGCTTATACTGTAGTAGATGATTATTCGGGCCGACAGACTGATGAAGCAGACCTGGAGGGGTATACAGATCTGTATTCATCAGAAGCATCCGGATCAGAAGGGTTCGAATCAGAAGGGTTCGAATCACAATGGTCGGAATCAGCAGAGGTTGAATCAGAGGTTGAATCAGAGGTTGAATCAGAAGCAATCGACTCAGATCAATATTGGTCAGGAGCGTCTGAATCGAACGCAGATCAAATACTCGATCCCGAACCCCGGTCTTCGCAGGTCGAGGGTGAGGATGAAGCCCCTGTAACAGGTCAGACGAGGGTTGAGGATCGGGAGCGGGAAGGCGATTCACCGGAATCAGTCCCCGCCTTCAAACTCGATTCGGAAGAGGCCGAGGAAATTGTTGGTGATTACTTGCCGCCGCCCCGGTCGTACAGGCTCCGCTGGTTTCTGGGTGCAATGGTGGCAGCATTTCTTCTGCTTGCTCAATTTGCCTATTTCAACGAGGCACAGCTTGTCCAAAGCCCCTTCTTGAGACCTTATTATGGGCTATTTTGTAACTATGCCGATTGCAAGTTGCCAGCCTACGAAGATATTTCCTCAATAGAGACGACCGAACTGGTTGTTCGGGTCCACCCTGATATCGGCAGAGCCCTACTCGTAGATGCGATTATTCGAAATACTTCGGATTACCGACAGGCTTTTCCAGCCCTTGAAATGAAATTTACGGATCTGAACAATCTTGTGATTGCAACCCGGGTTTTCTCGCCAAAAGAGTATTTGGGGGGAGAGATGCTCGGGCTGGCGTTTATTCCCGCACGAACCGAGGTCAGATTAGGTCTGGAAATTGTTGATCCGGGTGAGAATGCATTTGGCTATTCGCTTGAGGCTGTACCGCCAAGATAAAGCGGGTACTCCGGTTTTGTTCTAGCCGCGATCCTGAAGTTCTGTTGTCGATTGGTGCGTCCGGTAGGTTGACTGTTATGATGCGCGCCAAACTTGTTTGAACTCACACCGTCATGCTTACCATTGGACCATTTGAACACCAAAGTCGCGTCATAGTTGCGCCGATGGCGGGTGTGACCGATCAGCCGTTTCGAAACATGTGCCGGCGTTATGGTGCGCATTGGCTGGTTTCGGAGATGCTCACAAGTGATACCTCACTCTGGAAGACACCAAAGTCTGCAAACCGATTGCGTTTTCAGGGGGAAAAGGGTCCCAGATGGGTTCAGATAGCCGGTGCGGAGCCAGCCATGATGGCGGATGCGGCTGGCTTCAATGAAGCCCGGGGGGCGGATATCATCGACATCAACATGGGCTGCCCAGCTAAAAAAGTATGCAGGAAGGCGGCCGGTTCAGCTTTGATGAAGGATGTGGCGCTCGTACAGAAAATCCTGTCTGCAATTGTTTCAGCCGTGTCTGTGCCAGTGACTTTGAAGATTAGATTGGGTTGGTCTGAAGATGAGCAGAATGCGGTAGAAATCGCAAAATTGGCAGAGGAGGAAGGAATACAACTTATTACGGTGCATGGTCGAACCAGAGCTGCGAGATTCTCCGGTGTTGTAGACTACGACGCAATCAGCCGGGTAGTTGATGCGGTAGATATACCCGTTGTTGCAAATGGCGATATTGATGCCCCGGAAAAGGCCAGGAGTGTGTTGGAATCGACAGGCGCTGCGGCAGTCATGATTGGAAGAGGCGCCCAGGGCAAGCCCTGGCTGCCTGCACAGATCGATCAATATCTTCATCTGGGCCGTGTCAAAAAAAACCCGGATTTAGGTGAGATAAAATCTGTGCTCGCGACACATATTACTGAGCTCTCCGAGTTTTATGGTGAGGGTATGGGTGTGAGAATTGCGAGAAAACACGTAGGTTGGTATTTAAATGCCTGCTTTTCAACTGATCCACAGTACGAAAAGCTGACAAAAAGTGCATTTAATCTGTGCGAAACAACTGCCGACCAGGTTGACGTAATTGAACATGCGTTTATAGGTGCTTCAGTTCAGGGTTTTTGAAAAGGGAATAGACTCCGGAAAGAGGCACTCAGGTTTGAGGGGATATAAAGATGGTAACTCCGGATTTACTAGACACCAGGATCAGACTAGAAGGGCAAGAGCCAAGCTTAACCGAGCAAAAACTGGATCGTCTGGCGGCAGAGCCCGACGGCGGCGATCAATCTGACGCAGGTGTACACTCAACGCTCGCTGAATCGGTGCGAGAGTCAGTGGAGCGATATATCGCTACTATGGGTGATCAGGAAATTGAAAAGCTGTATGAGCTAGTTCTATCTGAGGTTGAAGCCCCACTTCTAGAGAGTGTGCTTAAATCTACCAATGACAATCAAAGCAGAACCGCCCAAATATTGGGTCTAAATCGGGGAACGCTGCGCAAGAAACTTAGAAAATACGGTATGCTTTAAACGAGCAGCACTGGTCTATAAAACCAGTGCCATAATTCATCAGTTGGAACCAGTTCCAACGATACTCAACCAGATGGATCAGCCAGCCTTCTATTCAGGTTGCCTATTTCGCTGATCGATTCAAGCGAATGGTAAGGCCTGTTCACCGGGCTTGCGACCAGGGCTTATTTTGCGCGCTTATCTTACTGGCTTTGATGGTTCCAACATCATACTGACACGTGGCATAATTAATTCGGGCGAATAGGGCAGCTTATCCGCCCTTTTTTTGTTTCCGTTTCCCGCTGAGTCCTATAATTGTGCTAACTCGCGTTCCAATCACATTATTGTTGTCTTAGTGCTACCCATTCCGAAAGATGAGTCATCAAATATGAAACCTGTGAAAATTAAAACTGCGCTTGCCAGCGTTTCTGACAAAGCTGGATTGAAGGAGTTTGCAATGGCTCTGGGCACACAGGGAGTCGGGTTCCTCTCAACCGGTGGTACCTATCAACTCTTGTCAAAGGCAGGAGTCCCGGTTAAGGAAGTTGCCGAATATACCGGATCCGCCGAAATGATGGATGGCAGAGTCAAGACACTACACCCGAAGATTCATGGCGGATTGTTAGGCCGTAGAAACGGGGATGGAACCGGTATCGACGTCGATGTCATGAGACAACACGAGATTGACGAAATCGACCTTGTCATCGTCAACCTTTATCCGTTTCAGGAGACCGTGAGCAATAACGATTGTAGTTTCGATGATGCGATCGAGAATATTGATATTGGCGGGCCTGCGATGTTGCGGTCCGCAGCGAAAAATTTTGAAAGTGTTGCGGTGATCTGTGATGTAGCCGATTACGAGGATGTGCTTAATGAACTGACTGAAAATGAGGGGTGTTTATCGATCGAATCACGATTCAGGTTGGCTAGGAAGGCATTTGAACATGTCGCCGAATATGATGCCGCAATTAGTAACTACCTTGGCTTACAGTCTTTCAGTGAAACCGATGGCTCGGTATCGGAAAGTACCAACTTCTCCAATACATTGACGCTCCAGTACGAAATAAAACAGACATTGCGTTATGGTGAAAACCCTCACCAGACTGCAGCGTTTTATACCGAGAAAAATCCGGCGCCGGGCACCATAGGCAAGGCAGTACAGCTTCATGGCAAAGCACTGTCGTTTAATAATATTGCTGATACAGATGCGGCCCTCGAATGTGTTTCATCCTTTGATGCACCAGCCTGTGTCATTGTGAAACATGCAAATCCCTGCGGTGTTGCAGTTGATGCTGATTTAGGTGTCGCCTACGAAAAGGCATTCGCGACTGATCCGACTTCTGCATTTGGTGGCATCATTGCATTTAACCGATGTGTCGAAGCCGATCTTGCAGAAATGATTGTTGAAAAACAGTTTGTTGAAGTGGTCATTGCTCCCGGGTTCACATCGGGTGCGCTGACTGCTCTTGCGAAGAAAAAGAACGTACGCGTTTTGAATTGTGGTGAACTGCCAGACCAATCCGCCGGGAATACTGCTGGATACCAACTTAAGCAGGTGGCAGGTGGATTGCTGGTTCAGAGCAAAGACATCGCTCTGTTGGACCAGGATGCATTGCGAGTTGTATCTGAACGAGAGCCCACAGAAGGTGAAAAGGCGGATCTGCTATTTGCCTGGGTCGTTGCAAAATTTGTAAAGTCCAATGCAATCGTCTACGCAAAAGATAGCCGAACAATTGGTGTGGGGGCAGGTCAAATGAGTCGTGTTTATAGTGCCAGGGTAGCCGGTATTAAAGCGGCGGATGAGGGCCTGGAGGTGGCAGGGTCGGTGATGGCATCCGATGCATTTTTCCCCTTTCGGGATGGCATAGATTCGGCTGCAGAGGTTGGAATTACTGCGGTCATTCAACCTGGCGGGTCAGTGAGAGATGAGGAAGTTATTGCGGCAGCAAACGAGGCGAATATGGTGATGATGTTTACCGGTATGCGGCATTTTCGACACTGATAGCCTTGATCTGATTCGATACGCCCGCTTATATCGACAGAGTTTTACTCCGGAGCCTGAATTTAGAGGCTTTTAATTGGTCCTGAACGAGTAGATTTAAATGAAAATTTTGGTGACTGGAAACGGTGGTCGTGAGCATGCCCTTGCCTGGAAATTTGCCCAGTCTGACGCGGTGGAAGTTGTGTACCTGGCACCGGGTAATGGCGGGTCGGCGGATGACCAGAAGCTTGTTAACATTGCCATCGATGTGATGGATTTTAAGGGACAGATAGCATTTGCCCTGGATAATAAAATTGATTTAACGATGATTGGACCAGAAGCACCTTTGGTTGAAGGTGTGGTTGATGAATTTCAGGCTGCGGGTTTAGTCTGTTTTGGTCCTTCAAAAGCAGCTTCACAGTTGGAAGGTTCCAAGATCTTCACCAAAGAATTTCTACAGCGACATGATATTCCGACTGCAAAGTATGGCAGCTTCGACTCTTCAGAAGCCGCACTTGCTTTTGTGCAAAATATGTCGATGCCTGTTGTGCTAAAAGCAGATGGCCTGGCGGCAGGTAAAGGCGTGGTGATCGCCGAGACTCTGGTTGAAGCCGAAACAACCATCCTTGAAATGATGGAGGAGAACAGTTTTGGTGGTGCAGGAAACCGACTTGTCATTGAAGAATTCCTGATTGGTGAAGAAGCAAGCTTCATTGTTATAGCAGATGGCCGTGTAGCAATACCTTTTGCGACTTCCCAGGATCATAAAGCTGTGTTTGATGGTGACCAGGGTCCTAACACTGGGGGTATGGGTGCTTATTCACCGGCCCCGGTTGTGACCGATGAGGTACATCGCAAGGTTATGCGTGAGGTTATTGAACCAACGCTTGCGGGAATGGCTTCAGAGGGACATCCCTATGTAGGTTTTCTATATGCAGGTTTGATGATTGACAAAAATGGTGAGGTCAACGTCATAGAATTCAATTGCAGGTTCGGTGATCCCGAAACACAACCCATCATGATGCGGATGAAAGATGATCTTTACCAACTGTGCATTGCTGCGATCGAGGGCAAGCTAGAGGGGAAATTGATCGAATTTGAACAAGATCCCGCGATTGCTGTTGTGATGGCATCGGGGGGGTATCCTGGTGACTATGAAACAGGTATTGAAATCAGCGGCATTGATCAGGCTAACGAGTTAGGTAAGGTTTTCCATGCGGGCACAAAGCTGGTTGATGGTAAGCTGGTCACTGCCGGCGGAAGGGTGCTGGCAGTAACCGCCATGGGTCGCACCGTGTCTCTGGCCAAGGAGACTGCCTATCGTATGATCGACAAGCTACGTTTTGACGGGGCTCTTTTTCGTTCCGATATTGGCTATCGCGCGGTTCAGCGTGAGGCTGAAGGCTAAGCTTTAGACTCTGGGCTTTAAACCCGGGTAACTATCGCAGATAAAGGCGAGATATCTATGGTCGGGCGATTTACTTCTCGGCTATCCGCAACCGTGCGGGTCAGTCAGAACTTGACGATTCTGTTCCGAATTCTGTTGATATCACTAACTGGATTCGTGTTGACCGGATGGCGTCACTTATTTCCTTTCCCTTCAGGTTTTTTGGAATGCCATCAACCGGTGCTTTCCTGGTGATATCAAAACACTTTTGCCAATGTCCGACTTGCGCTTCAGGTGATATTCCTTCAGACCGCTGCAGTAAAGAACAAGATGCTTGCAATAGCTCCAATCTTTCAGGCCGTCGATAGGCGTCAATAGAATAGAAAAAATCGATAATATTACTGGCTTCAAGCTGTCCAATCGACCGCCAGGTATCATAGTGAGTCGCAATCAATCTCGCGGCTTCTGCATATCTTTTTGGCGCCTTGAGGTGGCTTGATAGCTGCTGGATGAGGGACTCACTCGAATGACAAAGCAGGCAGGCAAACCGGATAACTGGGTCTGTACCTAATTCGCAATTGCGCTTGAATTGGTCGAGGTCGATGGCGATTTTTTCGAAACCAATGGAGTCCAGACCGTCAATATCCTTGAGTAGTTCAAAGAACTTCCAGGGCGAAGTTGTTCCAAGCGCTTTTTCGAGTTCAATAAAGACCCTCTCGGTGGTGAGTTCACCCAACTGCCCCGAACTGATCATTTCTCTCATCAGTGCCATTGTTAACTCTGAAACCCGAAAGCCCAGATGATGAAAGCGCGCGTAGAAGCGTGCAACCCGTAACACCCTGAGGGGGTCATCTGAAAATGCGGGAGATACGTGTTGCAGTATGCGGGACTCAAGATCTGCAATACCATTAACTGGATCTATCAGCTTGCCGTTTGCATCACGGGCAATAGCATTGATGGTCAAGTCCCTGCGCTGCAGATCCTGTTCCAGTGTAATGGTACGGTTTGCGTCTACGACGGAGCCACGATGCCCCTTGCCTGACTTGGACTCAGTTCTCGCGAGTGCATATTCTTCATGGGTCTCAGGATGCAGGAAAACCGGAAAATCTTTGCCGACAGAAGCGAATCCCCTGGCAAACATCTCCTTTGGTGTTGAACCGACCACCACCCAGTCCTTCTCGGTAACCGGAAGCCCGAGTAGTTCGTCCCTTATTGCTCCTCCAACCAGATAAATTTCCATGTGGATTATTGTATGCTCCAGATAGGTCAGAGAAATAGCTCAGCGCTTCAGAATTTTGTTGCCAGTTGTTGGGATGGGACCGAAAATCGTTGCTTGTCTTCAAGTCTCAGGGCGGTAAGTTCACGCCCCCACAGGCACCCGGTATCCAGCCCAATAATATTCGGATGGTTGGTAACACCTTCAATTGCTGCCCAGTGCCCAAATAATAGGGTTAGATCACTTTCCAATCGAGTAGGATAATAGTTAAACCACGGCTGATATCCAGGAGGTATCAGACTTTCTTTGTGAATCAGGTCCATTTCACCTTCTTTTGTACAGAATCTTAAGCGGGTCAGATAATTAGTAATGACCCTTAGCCTTTCCGTACCCAGCAGTGCGGGTGACCAGATAGCTGGCTGGTCGCCGTACATGGCTGACAGGAAGTTTTCTGCCTGCGGCCCCTTTAGTACCTGTTCTACTTCATTCGCATAACCCAGGCTCTCTGAAATGGTCCATTGCCTGGGCAAGCCCGCATGCACCATCAAATAACCGAGCTGGGCATCCAGGTGGACTAATGGGCGCGCTTTTAACCATCTGATGATCTCAGGTAATTCCGGTGCCGCGAGTACATCACTAAATGTGTCACTCCGTGAGGCCTTGTGGCATCCCAATGCGACGGCAAGAAAGTGCAGGTCATGATTCCCCAGTACCACCACGACCTTGGGCAACGACATCACAAACTTCAGGGTTTCCAAATTTTGCGGTCCCCGGTTTATAAGATCGCCGACCAGCCAGAGTGTATCTTTTTTTTTGTCGAAGCTTACCCGTTCCAGCAAGGTGACGAACTCCGAGAAACAACCCTGGATATCGCCGACGGCGTAGGTGCTCATGATGCTGTGTTGCCGGACTGGCTTGAGAGCAAGTTTGCACAGTTAATAAATTGTTGCAGGGTAAGGTTCTCCGGGCGCTCGCCTGGCTCGATTCCAGCCTGGATAAGGGTATCAGTGTCTGCGTAAGGCTTTAGCGAGTTTCTGATAGTTTTCCTGCGTTGACCAAATGCCGCTGAGACGATATCGCTAAAGAGTAATTCATCTGATGCTTTGCTTGGATGTAATTTTGGGGTTAGTCGAACGATCGCTGACGTGACCCTGGGTGCCGGCGTAAAAGCTGTGGCAGGGACTTCAAATAGCTTTTCGATATCGCAATAATATTGGCTCATGACCGAGAGTCGGCCGTAGTCTGAAGTTGAAGGTGCTGCGGCCAATCGATTGACAACTTCCAGCTGCAACATGAAATGCATATCCTGTATTTTATTCAACGTCGTAAAAAGTCGAAATAGCAGGGGCGTAGAAATATTATATGGCAAGTTACCAATAACCCGTGCGGGTTTCGCCGGTTGCCAACTCGCGAAGTCGAACTTCAGGATATCACTGACGACAATTTTGAGATCGGGATAGAGCGTGCGAATTTTAGCAGCAAGATCCCTGTCAATTTCAACAACCGTCACATCGGCGGCGTGCTCTGCCAGAGAAGCAGTCAAGGCACCATGCCCTGGCCCTATTTCAAAAATGGTATCAGTCCGGGCGGGAGCCACGGCATCGATAATGTTTAAAATGACATTGCTGTCATGCAAAAAATTCTGACCGAAACGCTTTCTAGCCTTCATTTGGAGCCCGGGAAAATGGGTTTGCAAGCAGTCCAGTGACTCCCGCTCGTTAATCTGAATATCAGCTAACAGAGCACAAGCTGGTGGATAAAATGTTTACTGACGATGATCGATAATTTCTCAGGCTAACAATGACAATTAATCCTGGTTCGCATGACATTAATCAGAGTTAATTCTCAAAACCAAACAAGTTGAGCTTTGTGCTGCTATTCGCGTATTTCGACAAATGCATCTTCGCGCAGTTCCCTGATCCAGTTTTCGAGTTCTTCATCGAATTTTTGGTTCCGAAGGTAGTTTTCAGCCTGTGTTTGTTTAAACCGCTCACTAAAATCTTCTATTCGTCGACCTGTCACCTGCAGAAAGTGATAACCATGTTGGCTTTCAAATACCTGGGATAACTCGCCGATCTCGGAATTTTTCATCTGTTGTTCAAATTCGGGTACGAAGGTACCGGCACGATTCCAGCCTAAATCACCACCGCTAAGGGCGGAGCCAGGGTCGTCTGAAAAGAGCTTGGCTATTTCTTCAAAATCCCGACCGTCTGCAATTTCTTGTCTCAGGCTCTGGGATAATTCCAGTGCCTCCTGTTTGGTTCTGATTTCTGACGGTTGGATTAGTACATGTTTAACCTGTGTTTGAGGGACTTGTCCCTCGGCTTGTGCACCTCTTTTTTCAAGTAATTTGATGAGGTGGAGGCCACTGCCACTTTTGATCGGTCCCTTAATCTCCCCAACTTTCATTTCCTGCGTAATATTCGCAAACATTGTTGGGAGTTGAATGACTTTTCTCCAGCCCAGGTCACCACCGTTCAGCGCGTTTTGCCCTGTCGACTTCTCTATCGCCATGCTCTGGAAGTCAGCACCATTGTTAAGTTTCTGCAGTATATCTTCGGCTTCGGTCGTGACATTTGCCATCTGTGCGGCTGTGGCATCCTCAGGGAATGGCAGTAAAATATGCGCAACCCTGTACTCGTCGGCAGTAATTACCTCACCGAGTTCCGAGGCCAGGAAGTCCTTGATTTCCTGCTCTGAAATAGTAATTCTGTTTCGCATAACGCCTTGCTGTACGCGATTAATCTTAACTTCCCTGCGGATCTGATCGCGCATTTCTTCATAGGGAATACCATCGCGTTCAACCGCTTGCCGGAATTGCTGAAGCGACAGGTTGTTTTGTGCCGCAATTGCAGTCATGGATTCGTTCAGTTCTTCATCGCTGATTCTGACACCAGCTCTGTCCGCCATTTGAATCTGGATACTTTCGACAATCAGCCTTTCAATTATCTGTTTTCTTAGTTCCTCATCTGAAGGTATTTGGCCTCGTTGCTCCTCATTCAGTTGCGCTTTTATACTACTGAGGCGATGGTTCAACTGTGATTCCATCACAACATCTTCATCGACCACGGCAATAATTTTATCGAGAATAACCAGTGCTCCCTGTGAGTAGCTGGTAACGGATAAAAGTACTGTGATTGCTAAGAAAAAATTTCTGGGGTGTTTCATAAGTCTTGCTATTGTCCTATGCGATCTTCTCGATCTCTGTACCCGGGGATTGATTGTTCCAGTAAGGAATCCAGCCTTCTTCCGAGTGTAGAAAGCCCCTTCAGTTGGAATTCAAAAAATATACCGCTGTCTGCCGGGGTAACCAAAGTTGAGACTGAGGTAAAACCAGTGGCAGAAGCTGGATCATCTTCCAAAATTGTAATTGTCGTTTGTTCCCTGAGAAAGCGCCTTGCCACCAGGCGGGTTTTCCAACAGCAATCATTATACTCAAATCCGATAAACGACTCGATTGTCTGGTGGGTATCCCAACCAAAGTTCCAGCGACCTATGGCGCTCCAGTTACCTGCCACTGGCCAAATAAAGGTGATGTCGGATTCTTCCGATTGTTGCTCTATGGTTGCGCGCGTGGCTTCCTCGCTTGTGTTTTGGTATGAGAGATTAAAAATCCGTCGCTCGTTGTCTGAATATTTTAAGCTTAATTGACCTCGATTGCTTCGGTTTACATCCGGATCCCATTCGAAAGAACTTCTAGCGGTGAAGTTTTCTCCCATGCTCAGACGTGCTTCGGCGAACAATGCCGACTCCCGTGCCGTGGGAGATTCTGATTCGAAGTTATCAAGCAGTACTGTACGATCCTTGAAGTAGTAAATCTGACCCAGGCTCATGGACAAAAGTTCCGCACCTGTATCCTGGAACAGGAATCGAGTGGTAAGACCGACACTCATTTGTCGTGCATCGCCAATTCGGTCCGCACCTGTAAATCGATTCTCCCTGAATAATTGTGAGAAGGAAGGCGTTAAAGGACTTGTGTCGAAGTCAGGTAGATCGTCCTGAAATTCCTCCTGTGCATAAAGGAAATACAGTCTTGGCTCAAAGGTTTGCTGGAATCCGCTGCCATTGAAATCAAAATACCGGTCAAAATAGAGCCCCGTATCCAGCGAGAAGACCGGAATTGTCTCCTCGGGATTTGCGCGAAATCCGGCGGGCGTGTCGTCAAGATTATATTTACGATGGATGACACTTAAGCTGGGTTTGACGAATCCCCAGACCTGTCGCCAGGGTATTGAGAAATTGAGCGTGTTGGTTACCCGCTCTCCGACTATCGCATTAATACCGGTAATATCAGTGTTATCCTTGGTAAAGAATGAATAATCAAAGTCAATCTTGTAGTCAAGAATGCCGATACTGTTGTCGTAGGAAGCTGTCACTGATGGAATTTTTTCATATTGCTCTTCACCATTAGGATCCAGATTCTGAAATCCATGAACAAAGAGAGAGGCTGCAAGCCCGTCCTGGCGGAATTCCACTTTGCCGAGTCTGGTGAGCGCTGCCGAACGTCGATTTGCCAGGCTGGAATCAACGGGACCGACAAACTGGTCGACAGATTCGGAGCCGACATCACCGCCGATATCTACGAGGTAATCCAGATCCGAAATGGCACTGTAGTCAACCGTCGTGCTCCACTGATCGCCCCAGGTACCCTCATGGCGCAGGTTTAGCAGCCATCGATTTTTCTTGTCAAACCCGGGGACGTCTACTGATGAGGTATCTGTTCCCGCAGAGGTCTGGTCGAATAGAGCACGATCGTCATAAATGTCATCACCGGCCAGAAATCCACCATTGATCTCATTGTTTGAGTATTTGTTTTTGAATCTGAACTGCCCGTCGTGGATGAATCCCCGCTTCCAGAGGCTGCGAAGCTGGTAAGTCGCATCGTAGTTGGGTGCAAGGTTAAAGTAATATGGAATCGCGAGGTCGGTGCCGCCATCGCTATCGTAACCGACACTGGGGGAGAGCAAACCTGACTGACGTTCATCGTTAATCGGGAACCTGAACCAGGGGAAGTAAAAAACCGGAACATCCTTGATCTCCAGTGTGACATTTCTGGCGATGCCCCAGCCTGCAGCGGGGTCCAGTTCAATATTTTCACCATTTAATTTCCAGACGTTACTATTCGGTTCGCAGCGGGTCATTTCACCGCGATTAATTTGAATTGTGTTGTCGGCATTTTGAACCAGTCGTTGCGCGGTTCCCCGGAGGTTTGACTGGTGGAGCAGAAAGGTTGCATTGTCGACCACCCCGGTTCCCGCAAAGAAATTTGTCTGCGCGCCGCTGCCCGTCAGGAGCAGGCCTTGCTCACGTATGACCAGAGGACCCTCAATTGTTGTGATATCTGTTGCAATATCACGAGTCACAAATGGGGCATTAACCTTTTTTTGACCACGAAGGATAACCACATTGCCTGAAAGTGAGGTGGAATGGTCATCTACGTGCAAGGCTGAGTCTGCCGTTGCGAACATACGCAGATCACCCTCAATACCTTCGAGGGTTGGTGGCGCGTAGATACCGTTGCAAAACCAGGGTAATTCGGTCGCATCTTCGGTACTCAAGGCGCTCTTGGCCACCCAGTCGATTTCTGCTGCCGACTTCGATGTCGTTTCAGCACTGAAACTGTAAGATGCCCAACTGATAGCACTACAAAAAAGCAGTCGCGGCAGGTGGGTGACTAATGGTCTAACAAAAAAGTGTGACAATATCTGATGGCGTCAATAGAGCAGGATGTTGGATAATAAAGCAATCGTAATTAGAGTTCAGTTACTTTGTCCGAGACTAGAGTAGAAAAAGAGAAAGCCGAGCGATTGAAAGCACTAAATATCTGGGCAAGAGATTCGCTTCGCTTGCATGGATGTCCTGTTGATGCTGATTTTCAGCTGATACCAGCATCTGACGATGCCAGTTTCAGGAGATATTTCAGACCAAAAGGGGTTCCCGGGGACATTGGCGAACGTAAATTTATTTTTGTTGATGCGCCTCCGGCACATGAAAATAACGAAGCTTTTCTCGGTATTGACAAAATGCTGGCATCGATCGGCGTTCATGTTCCAACGATCTACCGTTCAGATCTCAAAGCCGGTTACATGATGTTGGACGATTTTGGCAGCCAACTCCTTTTGGACAGGTTGACTCAATTTGAGGATAACGGTCGTTCCCGGTTGGTACAGCAAGCTGTGGGGCTTATATTGACGATGCAATCCGCCGACACGGGTTCACAGTTGCCGGATTATGATGAGGCATTGCTTGAAAGTGAGATGTGCCTCTTCGTTGACTGGTTTGTTGCGCAGCAGTTATCACTAAAACTTGATGCTGAAGAGAAGGACGAGGTTAATCGGGTAAAAAAATTATTACGTGAATCTGCAATGAGCCAACCGAAGGCCTTTGTTCACCGGGACTTTCATTCCCGAAACCTCATGGTGCAGGAACCCGGAGGCCTGGGAGTGATAGATTTTCAGGATGCGGTTGTGGGCCCGATAACCTACGATCTGGTGTCTTTTCTAAAAGATTGTTACTTCAGGTTTCCTAGAAACGAAGTCTGTGAGCGGGTAGAGAATTTCCGGCTATTGTTGCTTGAAAGTGGTCGTATCCCCCAGGTTGACAGTCCAACCTTTTTGAAGTGGTTTGATTTCATGGGGATGCAGCGACACTTGAAATGCGCCGGGATTTTCTCGCGCCTTAATTTGAGGGATGGCAAGCCGAGATATTTGGCAGACATCCCTCTGGTAATAGCCTATTTAGCTGAAACCTGTGACCTGTATCCTGAGTTGGCAACATTTGCTCTATTGCTGAATCGCCGTATTGTTCCTGCCCTTGAGCATTCTTCTTTTCAAGCGAAACTGTCTGAATCGGGTAAACAGGGAGGTCCAGGCAATTGCGAGGGATGATCATGGCGGCCGGGTTAGGAAAGCGGATGCTGCCCTTAACCAGGGATTTGCCCAAACCACTGCTTGAAATCAGGGGCAAGCCCCTGATTGAGCATCATCTTGACGCATTACAGTTAGCAGGGATTACCGAGATCGTGATTAATGTGTCTTATCTTGGAGAGATGATAGAAAGTGCCCTTGGTAATGGACATAAGCGCGGGATCGATATTCAGTATTCCAGAGAACCTGTGCCTATCGAGACGGCGGGTGGAATCAAAAAAGCCTTACCGCTGCTGCAACAAAGCAAAGGCTCAAATGAACCATTTCTTGTGGTCGGCGGCGATGTCTTCACAAATTATGATTTCAGCAAATTAAGGGAAGCTATCTGCGTAACTAATGCCCACCTCGTGATGGTAGACAATCCCCTTCATCACCCCGAGGGGGATTTTGCAATCGGGGACGACCATTTTTTGCAAAGCCATGGCCGGCTTTTAACTTATTCAACTATCGCCTTGTACAGACCGGCATTTTTTGATGGTCTGCGGGATGGACCTGTAATGTTAAGGGAATTATTCGATCAAAATTTGGATAATCAACAAATTAGCGCAGAATATTTTGCCGGTGACTGGAGTGATGTTGGGACACCCGCTCGATTAGCGGAACTTAACGGTCGAAATTCAGCTTGAATCTATTTGCCAGAAGTTAGTCGATTCGCCTTATTTGTTAACCATCAGTGCTTTATCTACCACCATCCCTTGAATGTGCAAATTTAACCAGCCCCGCATTCGTTTGGCCAGGTGATCCTCCTGTAAGGTGGTTAGAGTCAATCGAGAGGGCAGTTTGACGGAAGTATAAGCTGTGAGATTGTGGCGATTTGCTTCAATTCGCCGTTGCTGGAAGCCGCGATCAGACAGCCGCCTTGTGCCAAGATCAAGTACAGGCATATCAATCGGGAAGGTTTCGAGGCCACTGTCACCTTTGATATCCAGCAGAATCAATCCCTGAATAGAATTTTCTCTTGTCGCGTTATTCGAAATGTACTCATTAACTTCATTCCAGATTGGTCCCTGTGCAAGCAAAACCAGATTATACTGGCCTTTGTCTTGCTGCATAAACCGAACCCCTTGATCCAGAATAGCGGAGAGCCCTCGTGGTTCCTCGTTGCTATTTTCACGCCTGTCATCAACCTCGGCTTTCATCATGTCCGTTGTCCCGGTCCCGACCAGGAGAGTAGACCAACCATGTTGTGCAAGTACAAAGCCGATATTATTAAGGTAGAACGGCTGTGGTGTTTGGCTGTAAGCAAGAATGACCCCCCCTTTCGGCTGGCCTGTTTTCTCAAAGAAGAAGGCCGCATCGACGGCAGAGTCTGCGAGCTCCAGGGTAATAACATCTCGCTCATAGTCCAGCGGATCGGCGAGCGCGGAACCCTGGGTCACGGCCAGGACCATGACAACAATCATGGTCAGCAAGTCGAGTGCAGGGCGATTTGATGGATGAATAGTGAATGAGTACTGATGAGTCATTTGAGAAGTATAGCTTGCGTGGCGTATTGAGGGTCCCTGGCTGCCCGATATAGGGTGATCAGAAGATGTCCTGTAGCAACCGCAGGAAAACAAACGGGATAGTTGAGCATCAATTCATTGAGTTGGGTAGAATGCGATTAAATTTTCCGAGTTACATTTCAGGTGCCAGACAACTATGCAGCCATTAATAGCCCCTTCAATTTTATCAGCTGACTTTGCGAGACTTGGTGAGGAGGTTAATGCTGTGCTCGAAGCGGGTGCTGATATTGTTCATTTTGATGTGATGGATAATCATTACGTGCCAAATCTTACCATTGGCCCAATGGTTTGCAGTGCGCTGCGGTCTTACGGTATTAAGGCACCGATCGATGTTCACTTAATGGTTAAGCCTGTGGACCGGATTATTGGCGATTTTATTGAGGCAGGTGCCAGTTACATTACGTTTCACCCGGAAGCGAGTGAACATATTGATAGATCCCTGGAATTGATTAAGTCAGCAGGGTGCAAATGCGGACTTGTATTTAACCCTTCGACCTCTCTTTCACACCTCGATTATTTAATGGATAAAGTCGATATGATCCTGATTATGTCGATTAACCCAGGATTCGGCGGGCAACAGTTTATCCCGGGAACCCATGAGAAACTGAAGCAGGCGCGAGCACTAATAGAACGAAGCGGCCGTGATATCCGGCTGGAAATTGATGGGGGTGTGAAGATTGAAAATATCGCAGAAATCGCGCGATCCGGCGCGGATACATTTGTTGCAGGCTCAGCTATTTTTGGTGCCGATGACTATCAAGCGACCATAGCCGCGATGAAAGCAGAGATTCAGTCGGCAACCGGTGCGTGAACCTGAGCCGGACAAGACGCTTGATTCGAGCGAGTGACTCGATTATTCTTGGTCGTTAGTTATTGTGCTAATTATGTTTTCAAACAATTTAATAGTGAAAATTGTCCTCCATGAATAATTTGTCCTCCCTGCGTTCGATATACTCCACCCGCTGGCGAAGCTAGCAGTCAATTTGTATGGATGCATCTGCATCTGTTTTCGCTGTGTTCGATTAGTGCGCTTAAAACTTCTGCATCTATAGGCCCTGGTCCGGACACATTGTCAATCTCATTCCGATTTCAAGAAGTAAAAAGTGATGACGCCAGAAGAGTTTGCTGCACTTGCGGCCCAGGGTTATAACCACATTCCCGTAACACGGGAGATACTAGCCGACATGGATACACCGCTATCCTGTTATGTAAAAGTTGCCAGGGGGCCCTACAGCTATTTGCTCGAGTCGGCCGCCCAGGGCGGAGAAAAATGGTCCAGATATTCGATGGTTGGCTTACCTGCAAACAAAATTCTAAAGGTGTTTGGAAATGAGGTTGTGCTGGAAGAGTCCGGTGTCGAAGTGGAACGTTTTACCTGTCACGATCCACTTGAGTATGTTGAAAGATTCCAGCAGCAGTATCGATACCCGCCGATCGAATCATTGCCCATTTATACGGGTGGATTGGTAGGGTATTTTGGTTATGACACCATGCGTTATGTTGAGAAGCGGCTGGCAGCCAGTTCACCGCCGGATGTCATCGGCACTCCGGATATTCTATTGATGGTTTCTAACGATGTTATGGTGTTTGATAATGTCAAAGGAAAAATTCATCTCATTACCCACGCAAATCCAAGAAATAAAGCAGCCTATGAGGACGCACAGAATCGCTTGCAAAGCATGGTAGACAAGATGCAGGCGCATATCCCTTCATCGGTATTAACCCCTGTCACAGGTCCTGCGGTCCACGAAGAAGATTTTATCTCCAGTTATGGTGAGGAAAAGTTTAAGCGCGATGTCGAAAAGATCAAAGATTACATTTGTGAAGGTGATGTCATGCAAGTTGTACTCTCCCAGAGAATGTCCATTTTGTTTGAAGGTGAGCCGCTCAATCTTTATCGGGCATTGAGATCACTGAATCCATCACCCTACATGTATTACATGAATCTGGAAGATTTTCATATTGTTAGCTCCTCCCCTGAGATATTGGCAAGACTGGATAATGGTGCAGTCACGGTCAGACCCCTGGCAGGTACACGCAGACGAGGCCGGACAGCGGTAGAGGATTTGGCGCTGGAGAAAGAATTGCTGGCGGACCCCAAGGAACTTGCTGAACATTTGATGCTCATTGATCTGGGCAGAAATGATATCGGGCGAATATGCAAGACAGGATCAGTAGAAGTTAGTGACATGATGACAGTTGAACGTTACGCCCACGTCATGCACATTGCCTCAAATGTATCAGGTGAAATTGAAGATAATTGTTCAGCAATGGCCTTGCTGCGGGCAACCCTGCCTGTTGGGACCTTAAGTGGAGCGCCAAAAGTCAGGGCCTTGGAAATTATTGATGAGCTTGAGCCAGAAAAGCGGGGTGTTTTTGGTGGTGCGGTCGGCTACCTTTCCTGGAATGGCAACATGGACACCGCGATTGCTATTCGCACCGCGGTGATTAAAGACCATCGCCTGTATGTGCAAGCGGGCGCTGGTGTTGTCGCGGATTCTATCCCTGAACTTGAATGGAAAGAAACGATGAACAAAGCACGATCAATTTTCCAGGCTGTTGCAATGACTGAAGCCGGACTTGGCATGGGAAACAATGATGAGAATCAAAGAATGTTCAACAAGGATGAGGCTCGTTTGGTTGTAAGTGAGGGAGATTCCAGCTCATGATCTTAATGATTGATAACTATGATTCATTTACCTACAACATCGTTCAGTATCTTGGCGAACTCGGCGAAAGGGTCGAGGTGTACCGAAATGATGAGATCACACTCGAGCAGATAGCGACTCTGGAGCCTCGCCAGATAGTTGTGTCACCTGGTCCTTGTACGCCAAATGAGGCCGGTATCTCAATGGATGTTATCCGGGCGTTTTCCGAAACTATACCGATTTTGGGTGTTTGTCTCGGCCACCAGAGTATTGGTCAGGTTTTCGGGGGGCGAGTGGTAAAAGCAGAGCAGGTTATGCACGGCAAAACCTCGCTGATACATCACAATGGAGAGGGCGTGTTTAAATCGCTGACAAACCCGTTCACCGCAACCCGTTACCACTCCTTGATCGTTGAGCGGAGCACGCTGCCTGCTTGCCTGGAGGTGACTGCCTGGACCGAGCAGGACGGCAAGTTTCACGAAATCATGGGTGTTAAACACAAATCATTAAAGGTTGAAGGTGTGCAGTTCCACCCGGAGTCGATCGTCAGCGAACACGGTCACGATTTACTTCGAAACTTTACCAATATGAGTGAATACATACGAAATTGAAGGAATGGAGTTAATCTAATGAATATGCCTGAAGCGATTGCAAAAGTTATTGCCGGGGAAGATTTATCCCACGCTGAAATGCTCGATGTTATGGGGCTGATTATGAACGGTGAAGCGACTCACGCCCAGATTGGTGGATTTTTGGTTGGCCTCCGGGTCAAAGGTGAGACGATCGATGAGATTCGCGCCGGTGCAACCGTCATGAGAGCCCTTGCAACTCCAGTTGTCACTCAAAGAGTGAATATAGTGGACACCTGCGGAACGGGTGGTAGCGGGTCAAATAAATTCAATGTGTCTACCGCATCCGCATTTGTTGCCGCATCGGTAGGTGTTGCGGTGGCAAAACACGGAAGCAGGGGAGCTTCCTCGAAGAGCGGCAGTGCAGATTTGTTGGAAGCCGCAGGTGCTGCCATTATGCTCTCTCCGGAACAGGTTGGTCGTTGCGTCGATACCGTCGGCGTTGGATTTCTGTTTGCGATGAATCACCATAGCGCAATGAAGCACGCTATCGGGCCTCGGCGGGATATGGTTGTTCGTACAATTTTTAACTTGCTGGGCCCG
>Ga0206123_10001655_pt1 | contig 20594 bp, 20 predicted proteins | sample Helgoland_Spring_2_FD_160086 | JGI IMG/M metagenome (GOLD analysis project Ga0206123, IMG submission 160086) | Pelagic subsurface seawater microbial communities from Kabeltonne, Helgoland, North Sea - Helgoland_Spring_Bloom_20160316_1 | ecosystem: Environmental > Aquatic > Marine > Epipelagic ...
AGTTTTGATCTAATGCGTTTAATAAAAACACCCTAGATTTCTTTCCTTGACTTAATAATTTTGTTGCAATAGACGGATTAACAATAGATCTTGAGTAAAATGCACCATCAGTAAAATTTACAAGATCTGTTCCTCGATTAAAAAATGGTCGCCTTTCTGGATATTGTAAAGAAAAAGAAGAATTTACATCAATTTGAGTAACATCTGCTTCTACTTGAGAAAAATCGGGGTTTAAGGTTAATTCAAAACTAGTATTCTTATTGATATCTAAATTCAATCCTAAACCTACTTTACCTTTTACAGACCCATAAGCAATTTTTTCATCAGGGCTATTTCTAGACCCCTGTATATTACTTGAAACATAAGGCAGTATTTCTAATCTTTTATCAATAACAATATCTTTTAAAATTAGATTATCTGTAGTTTGACAAACTACACAATTATTGTTTCTATCTCTAGGCTGACTACTAACTTCAATTTCGTTTCCATTTTCGAAGTATCGTCTGTAAAAGTTAATGTGCCATTCTTGATCTGTGCCATTTGGAAATGGAATTTCTGAAAAAGGTATTTTCATTTCTACAGTATATCCATCATCTATTATAGCAGCTTTAGATTCAAAATTCATATTGAATGTGCTGTCATATCGATCTTCATCAGACAAGGCATTTACTTGCTTCACATCGAATTGACTCCCCAAAGCATTTACTGCCAAGCCTAAGTTATTTCTTGCATCGGCAAAAGGATCTAAACGAACTAGGATAAGATCATCATTCCAAATATTAAAATCATCTCTTGGTCGAATAGAGGCACGAATATTTTTTGGATCATCCTCAGCATGAACTGCAATAAATAAAAATGTATTAGAATAGGAGATGTATGCAGTAGTCTTTTTCTTAGCTTGTAAATTATTGGCTGGGCTGAATTCAATATCTACAGGGATTTTTGTAGCATTTTTCCAAATCTTTTCAGATAATATACCATCCATGATAACTTCATTTTCTTGAATTTTAGTTGGTGTATAAGTTTCTTGTGCAATAATAACTTGCAATGAAAAGAAGAAAAAAATGAAAATGAAAAATCTCATGGTAAAAAAATAACTCTCAAAAATAATTTTTTTAGGCGTATAAATGACGTGTAAATATAAAATTGGCTTTCTTTTAAGAGTTTATTTACTAAAAAGTACATCACAGGTTTACCTCGAGGACTTGTCTAATACTTCTTGATGATTCTCCTATTTTAATTTTGTAAACCCCTTTTTCTAATGACCAATCATTTATTGTTTCATTCCAATAACTCAATTCTTTAATCGGAATTTTAACAGAAATGTTAATAGATTCATTATTTTCTAAGAGTTTTGTTTTAGCGAAAGATTTTAATTCTTGAGTAGGTCTTTTTATTGTTGAATTTACTTTTTCAGTATAAAATTGAACTACTTCTTTACCGGGAAATATGCCAATATTCTTAATATTTAATGAAATATTTATGGTGTCATTTTTAATCTTCAGTTTCATTGGGCTATATTCAAAATTAGTATAGCTAAGTCCAAAGCCAAAAGGGAAGGATACTTCTAAATTTTTTGAATCAAAATGTCTGTATCCTACAAAAACATCTTCATGATAAAAGGTGTAATCTTCATCTTTTACCTTATCTGCTTTTGGAGTTTCACTTGGAGGGAATATCAAATTTTTTACAAGCCCCTCAAGAGTAATCATTTTTGGGTTTTTGGGAAAATTTTTATGTGATTCATGGTCAGATAACTTTACAGGGAATGTCATAGGCAATTTTCCACTTGGGTTTATTCTTCCTGAGAGAATATCCACTACTGAATTACCACCTTCTTGCCCACCTTGCCAAGCCAAAAGAATGGCATCGGGAAGATGCTTCCAAGTTGCGGTTTCAATAACTCCACCAATATTTAGGACTACGATTACTTTTTTATTTTTTTTGTGAAAAGCATCCGTGAACTTAACGATCATTTCCTGCTCAGTTTTTGTTAATAGAAAATCATCTTTTTCTGAACGATCCCCGCCTTCACCTGAGTTTCTCCCTATGGTTAAAACTCCAATATCCGATGTTGCGACTATATTATTAATTTGATCTGTTGTATAGATGATTTCTGGGGGTGAGAATGGAGAAAATATAGCGTCTAGACCTTGAGGTTTTACGAAGCCATCAGAATTAACTTTTTGGTGTGATTCAACAATTTTTTTGGCAGTTTTATTAATTTTAAATCCAGCATTTAAAAATCCTTCTTCTAAAGAAATTGTGTAGGCTTCATTAACATCTCCCGATCCAGTTCCTCCAGCAATAAATTCATATGATGTTATTCCAAGTAAAGCAATATTTTTTTCATTTGTAAAAGGTAAAGAATTTTCATTTTTTAATAAAACCATTCCTTCAGCAGCTGAATTTCTTGTAATACCTGCGTGTTTTTTTAAATCTGGGGTATTATTAAACCTGTAATTTTGCATTTTTTTAGTTTTGAAAATCAGGGTTAAAATCCGTTTTGCAGCTCTATCTATCGCATCCATTGATAATTCTCCATTTTTTACCGCCTTAGTTAAAGCTTTCCATTGTCTGTTGGTTCCAGGCTCTAATAAGTCATTTCCTGCAGATATTTGAGACGAAGAATTTTTACCCCCAAACCAATCGGTCATTACTAAGCCTTTAAAACCCCATTCATTTCTCAAAATATTGGTAAGAAGCCATTCGCTTTCTGAGGTATAGACTCCATTAATTTTATTGTAAGAAGACATAATAGTCCATGGTTGTGAGCGCTTTACAATATGTTCAAACCCTTTTAAATAGATTTCATGCATAGCTCTATCTGAAACAATTACATCATTTAATACTCTATTTGTTTCTTGATTATTAGCTACAAAATGTTTTACTGAAGTACCAATTCCATTACTTTGAATTCCATTTACAATGGAAGCACCCATAAATCCTGACAGTAAGGGGTCTTCAGAAAAATATTCAAAATTTCTTCCACATAGAGGATGTCTATGGATATTAGCAGCAGGGCCTAAAATAACATCTATCCCATATGCTTTGGCTTCTCTTCCCATTGCATTACCTACTTCATAAACTAAGGTTTCATTCCAAGAGGAAGCTAATAATGTAGCAATAGGAAATGCTGTACAATAATAAGTTTTATCATCATTCTCTCTACTAGGTTCTATTCTTAAACCTGCTGGGCCATCAGATAGATGAACAGTTGGAATTCCTAGCCTAGGTGTAGGAACAATTGCACCAACAGCTCCAGGAATACCACCAGGTTTTGTCATACCTATAGTTGATGCCATTCCAGCTCCTTTGAGTAGGTGAATTTTTTCTTGCAGAGTCATCTGAGATAGCACATCAAGAACTCGGTCAGTTATTGCTTCTCTGTCATCCTCATAAACATCTAATGTACTATTACTATTTCTGTCTAGGAAGGTGTATCCGTTAATAGTTAATTCAGGAATATCAGTTCGGTTTTCGTATCCGTCTTCAAAACTTATAAATGTTTTATTGACATACCAAAAAGAGCATATTGAAGCGCTTAAAATCAATACGATAAAAGCAACAACAATTTTTAAAAAAAAAAATATTTTTTTCTTCATAGCAGGGAACTCAAAAATTTAATTATGCTGCTTTTAATGAACGTTCCGGAGGTGACTGATACATCCAACATGTTGTTAAGATTGATAGTGAGAAATACATACCAAGGAAAATGGTAAAAGGAAAATTAATTTCTAACATAAAAAATTCAGTAGGATATACTAAAAATAGTAGTCCTAAAATACCCCTTGAAATTTCAAAGAAAAAAGCCCATTTATGTCCATCTAACAATGAGGTAAAACCAAAAATAGTTGTAGAAATAAGGAGTCCAAAGCTAAGTTGTGTATTTAGGCTAAGGGCTCCAAAATTGGTAAGCAAAACATAAATAAAGATGTTGATACAAACAAACTGAAAAATAGCATAAAACTTATGAAGTGTTGAGTATTTTGGTGCATATTTTTCTTGTGAATAGACATTTTCTACTATAGCTATTGGAAAACGTTCGGCTACATCTTTTGGTCTCCAGCCTGTTGGCATAAACCATAATTTAAATTTATCTAACCAGTTCTTAGCGCGCCATGCATCTTTTGCTAATCCCCAGTTGTGTTGAAAGTTTATAATAATTGGATTCCAGGTTTGAACAGGTTTCAATGTTCCATAAACACAAGGTTTTTCATCCAATTCTTCTTGAAATGTTCCAAACATTCGATCCCAAATACAGAAAATAGCAGAAAGGTTTTTATCTACATACTCTGGATTTATTGCATGATGAACTCTATGTTGAGAGGGAGTTACAAGTATATACTCTAGTAAACCTAGCTTACCTATATGACGCGTATGATACCAAAATTGGCCAAATAAATGTAAAGGAGCCAAAATAATTATAATCTTTTGTGGTACTCCAAAGAGCGCTGCTGGAATTAAAAACAATGCTCCAAAACCAATAAGATTTTTTGAGATACTTTGGCGAAGCCCACACGCTAAATTGAATTCTTCACTACTGTGATGCACAACGTGTCTGTTCCAAAAAACATTGATGGAATGGTTCAATCGATGATTCCAATAACTTGCAAAATCCATACAGATTAAAGCAATAACATATAAGCCAATACTTTCCTCTAGTTTTATCAAGGCAATGTTTTCTAATATATAAGGATAGGTAATAATTATAAAACCAATTCCTAAGAGATCTTTAATCATATTGGTTGTTCCAGAGCTTAAACTAGAAATGGTATCCATTAAATTATAGGTGAGGTCTTTTTTCCAAATTCCGTAAATAATTTCAATTAAAATCAATACCATAAAACTTGGTAAGGCAATCAGTAAAACATTTGCGTAAGTTTCCATTTTTTGACAAAATATTTTGACAAGTTACAAATTAATTTTTTTTGATATTTAAGTTGAACTCACAGATAATTTACTTAATTATACTACAATAGGTTGCTTTAATATGTTTTCTATATCTTTATTTTAATGTTTACTTGAAAAATAAAAATTATTTTAATGAAAAAAAGTGATCAAAAAAAATACTGGAAAACAAACTTAAAGTATGTGGCAATCTTGTTGTCAATTTGGTTTGTTGTCTCGTATGGCTTTGGAATTGTATTCGTAGATGAATTAAATAGTATTAGAATTGGCGGGTTTAAACTTGGTTTTTGGTTTGCGCAACAGGGTTCAATTTATGTATTTACTATTTTAATCTTTGTGTATGTAAGATTGATGAATAAGTTGGATGCTAAATATAATTTAGAGAGTTAATTATGGATTTACAAATTTGGACATGGGTATTGGTAGGGATTACATTTTCTTTGTATATAGGCATAGCTATTTGGTCAAGAGCAGGGTCTACCAAAGAATTTTATGTTGCTGGAGGTGGAGTTTCACCACTTGCTAATGGTTTAGCTACAGCCGCAGATTGGATGTCTGCAGCATCCTTTATTTCTATGGCAGGAATCATCTCTTTCAATGGATATGATGGGTCTGTTTATTTAATGGGTTGGACTGGAGGCTATGTGTTGTTAGCGCTATTATTAGCTCCTTATCTAAGAAAATTTGGCAAATTCACAGTTCCAGATTTTATTGGAGATCGTTATTATTCAAATGTTGCTAGATCTGTTGCGGTATTTTGTGCCTTGATAGTTTCGTTCACTTATGTTGCAGGACAAATGCGAGGGGTAGGGTTAGTGTTCTCAAGATTCTTAGAAGTAAATATAAATACAGGAGTTATCATAGGGATGGTTATTGTTTTATTTTATGCAGTTTTAGGAGGCATGAAAGGAATAACCTACACGCAAGTGGCACAATATTGTGTTCTCATTTTTGCTTTTATGGTTCCCGCAATTTTTATTTCTATTCAAATGACAGGAAATCCAATTCCACAGATTGGGTTTGGTGGACAAGATGCAAATGGAGTATATCTGTTAGACAAATTAGATGGTTTGCACAGGGATCTTGGTTTTGCTGAATATACCTCAGGAAGTAAATCTAAGCTAGATGTATTTTTTATTACTGCTGCTCTTATGGTAGGGACTGCTGGATTACCTCATGTAATAGTTCGTTTTTTTACTGTAAAAAAAGTGTCTGATGCACGTAAATCTGCAGGTTGGGCATTATTATTTATTATGATTTTATATACAACAGCTCCTGCTATAGCAGTTTTTTCACGTACAAATATGATAGAAACTGTAAACAATAAAGAATATAAAAATATGCCAAGTTGGTTTAGCACATGGGAGGAGACCGGATTGTTATCTTTTAATGATATAAATAATGATGGTAAAATTCAATATCTAGCAGATCCCTCAAAAAATGAATTAATAGTAGACAAAGATATTATGGTATTGGCCAATCCAGAAATTGCGGGCTTACCAAACTGGGTAATTGCATTAGTTGCAGCCGGAGGATTAGCAGCAGCATTATCTACAGCAGCTGGATTATTGTTGGTAATTTCTGCATCTGTATCCCATGACCTGATTAAGAAAATGATAAAACCAGATATTTCAGAGAAAGGAGAATTAGTAGCAGCTCGGTTGTCTGCAGTTGTTGCAGTTTGTGTTGCAGGATATTTTGGCATCAATCCGCCAGATTTTGTTGCTGCAACTGTAGCATTAGCATTTGGATTAGCAGCAGCCTCTTTTTTTCCAGCAATTATTTTAGGAATTTTCACAAAGAAAATGAACAAAGAAGGTGCCATTTCAGGTATGGTTGTAGGTGTTTTGGCAATGCTTTTTTATATGCTAAAGTTCAAGTTTAATTGGTTTGGTGGAGGTACAAAGGAAGATTGGTGGTTAGGAATATCACCTGAGGGTTTTGGAACTGTGGCAATGATCATAAATTTTATAGTGTCTATAATCATCTCTAAATTTACACCAGATCCACCATTAGAAGTTCAAGAAATTGTTACAAATATTAGAATTCCTAGTGGTGTAGGAGAAGCTACACATTCTTAATTTAAAATATTAGAAATAGGAATTAACATTTACTTGCTCAAGTAAAAGGAAATGAATACTTTTCATTGCGTAAACAACTTCTAGTTAGGAGCCAATAATAGACCCAAATACAAATACATTACCATGAGTAACTATCACATTAAACACCTCGAAGAATATTATCAAGTGTATAGAAAGTCTGTTCGTGAACCCGAAAGTTTTTGGGAAGAAATAGCAGAAGAACATTTCTTATGGCGTAAAAAGTGGGATGCTGTATTAGATTGGGATTTTTCAAAACCAGAAATTTCATGGTTTAAAGGAGCTAAATTAAATATTACAGAGAATTGTATTGATAGGCATCTAACAACTAGAGGAAATAAAACAGCGATCTTATTTGAACCTAATCATCCAGATGAAGTTGCCGAACATATAAGCTATAATGAACTTTATAAACGCGTTAACAAATTTGCAAATGTTTTAAAAGAACAAGGCATAAAAAAAGGAGATAGAGTTTGTATTTATGTTCCTATGATTCCAGAATTGGCTATTTCTGTTTTGGCATGTGCTAGAATTGGCGCCATTCATTCTGTTGTATTTGCTGGTTTTTCAGCTGCAGCTTTAGCCACTAGAATTAATGATTCAGATTGTAAAATGGTGATTACTTCAGATGGGTCTTATAGAGGGTCAAAAACCATAGACTTAAAAGGGATTGTAGATGAAGCCCTTGAAAGTTGCTCGTGTGTAGAAACGGTATTAGTTGCCAAAAGAATAAAAACGGAGATCTATATGAAAGCTGGTCGAGATCAATGGTTAGCACCATTATTAGCGAAAGCGTCTGATGTCTGTGCTCCAGAAATAATGGATGCGGAAGACCCATTATTTATTCTATATACCTCAGGGTCTACAGGGATGCCTAAAGGAATGGTGCATACCACTGCTGGATATATGGTGTACACTGCTTATACCTTTAAAAATGCATTTCAGTATAAAGAAAATGATGTGTATTGGTGTACCGCTGATATTGGTTGGATTACAGGACATAGCTATATTGTGTATGGTCCATTGGCAAATGGTGCTACCACAGTGATGTTTGAAGGAGTTCCAAGTTATCCAGATTATGGGCGTTTTTGGGACATTGTTCAAAAGCATAAAGTCAATCAATTTTATACAGCGCCAACTGCAATTAGAGCATTAGCAAAACAAGGTACAGATGTAATAGATCATTATGATTTATCGTCATTAAAAGTTTTAGGTTCTGTTGGGGAACCGATCAACGAAGAAGCTTGGCATTGGTACAATGAAAATATTGGTAAAAAGAAAAGTCCTATTATCGATTCTTGGTGGCAAACAGAAACAGGGGGAATAATGATTTCTCCAATACCCTATGTAACTCCAACGAAGCCCACCTATGCAACCTTACCATTTATAGGCATTCAACCTGCATTGATGGATGAAAATGGAAATGAATTGAAAGGAAATCAAGTAGAGGGTCGTTTATGTATTAAATTTCCTTGGCCTAGTATTGCTAGGACCATATGGGGAAATCATCAACGCTATAAAGAAACATATTTTTCAGCATTTGACAATAAGTATTTTACTGGAGACGGGGCACTAAGAGATGAAGTCGGGTATTATAGAATTACTGGAAGAGTAGATGATGTAATCATTGTATCTGGTCATAACTTAGGTACTGCACCTATAGAAGATGCCATTAATGAACATCCTGCAGTTGCAGAATCTGCTATTGTTGGTTTTCCGCACGATATTAAAGGAAGTGCTTTGTATGGATATATTACATTAAAAGACACAGGTGAAACTAGAAACCATGACAACTTAAGAACTGAAATCAATCAATTAATCACAGATAGAATAGGCCCTATAGCCAAACTTGACAAAATGCAATTTACCCATGGGTTGCCTAAAACACGCTCTGGTAAAATTATGAGAAGGATTTTAAGAAAAATTGCTTGCAATGAAACAGATAGTTTAGGGGATACAAGTACCTTATTAAATCAAGAAGTTGTTCAGGATATAATTGATAACGTACTCTAAAAGCCCTTGGTTTAATGGACATCACTTTTGAAATTTGGACCAAAGTAACTTCTACCATACTGTTTAGATATTTTGCATTTGCGAGTATAAGCTTTGTTTTGTTTTATGTGATCTTAAAAAAACCACTTTGGTATAGAAAGATTCAGAAGAAGATTCCAAAACTAACAGATTATAAAAGAGATGTCTTTTGGTCTCTAATTACCATTACCATCTTTGCAACTGTTATTATTTTTACGTTTGTTAAGTTTAATCACCTCACAAATACGTATAAGGACATTGATGAATATGGGTACCCTTATTTAATCTTCTCATTTTTTTGGATGCTTATCGTTCACGACACTTGGTTTTATTGGTGGCATAGAATTATGCATCACCCAACCTTATTTAAATACGTTCATTTAGTACACCATAAATCTACAAACCCATCACCTTGGACAGCCTATGCTTTTCATCCTTTTGAAGCAATTATTGAAGTAGGAATTCATCCTTTTTTAGCATTTACAATTCCTTTATATGCTCCAGCTCTAGGGATGTTTTTTCTTTTTCAGATATTGTATAATGTTTATGGTCATTTGGGGTTTGAAATTTACCCTAAAGGATTTCATAAGCATTGGTTTGGTAAATGGATTAATACCTCAGTAGCTCATAATCTACATCATAAAAAGTTTGATGGGAATTATGGATTATATTTACTTTTTTGGGATAGAATAATGGGAACGCTGAGAAAAGATTATGATGAAACTTTTGAATCAGTTATTCAAAATTCAATTGATAAATAATATAGGTTATGGCTCCCAAATCTGTTGCCACTGTATTTTATTTGAATAGCAAAACTATGTATTGTTATGATCTATTTAAATCATATTTAAGTTAATGATAGACCCTATTCAATATTGTTCTAGTAATTAACTTATCTTATAATCAAAAAACCTTTTATCGTTCTCTTTTCTGACTCTCTCTATTTTTAAATTACCATTTTGGTTAATTTGATTAATAATCAAACTTCTCCTTGTTTTTATAGTTTCATAAGAGTAATGTGATATCCCCATTAATTCATCTAATTTTTCTTTTGAAATAGTAGTTGGCTTTATAGTTAAAAACTTTTTTTCTAGAACTGATAGGTTTTGTATTGAGCTATTTGATAATTTTTTCTTTTTTCTTCTAAAGAAAAATAAAAACAATGAGCATACAATTATTATTGTTGTGGTTACATAGAAATAGAATAAAGTATTATTGACTTTTGATTTGTATAGCTCATATAATGGCCTGCTATGTATTATTGATCCTGAATTAATATCAAAGGATTCAATATTACCATCTAGATCTCTGTGATAAATAGAAGAATCCTTGATGTAGAGATATGACACACCATTTACTCTTCCAATGGCATCTAATATTGAAGTTCGGTTTAAGGTTCCCTTAATTTTGTCAAAAATTAAGTATTCAACCCTATCATCATCTTTGTGATATCCGTGAATAGAGTAAAAGTCTGAATCATAAATGTAACCCCCTGTGTTTAAATCTAATTCTGAAGTATATAATAATTGTGTATATGAATCTTTGAAGGAAAAAAGTTCAATATATTCAAATTTTGAAAGGTCTAACTCACCAAAAGAAAAATCAGTGAGTTCATTGGTGTCATTTCCTTTAACTTCGGAATAACGACTAAAAAGAAACTTAATCTTGTTTCCTATTTTCCAAGAACTTATAATTTTTTTTGCATCATCGGGATAATTTTTTATTTCTTTTTTTAGCCACTCACCTAGAGATAAATCAAAGTAAATTAGTCCAGGAAATGAGTTAAATAAACCTATTCCTCCAAAACTGTAAATGATGTCATTGTTAGTGAATAATAGTCTATTAAAGTTATGTCCGCTATAAACAGATGTTGATATTTTAGACACCTTAGTTTTATCACCTAAATGAATTTTAAATAAATGAAGAGTTCCATTTGGATTGTAGAAAATAGTAGAATCATTTTTAAATACGATACTGCCAAAAAAATGTGTTTTAAAATTTAGAACTTCTTCATTTATACCAAATAATTTGATTTGGTTATGAATTTCTAATGTGTCAATAACTTTTGGATTGTCTGATAAACCATTAAATATTCCAAAAAATAAAAAAAATAGTGATAATAATTTCTTGTTAAGCATGCCTAAATATAGATAAAAATAATTTATTAAAAAAGTAGGTGTTTTATGGTGTATTCTCATAGTTTCCCTATTATTATTTGTAGACTTTAATTAAGAGTTGTTAATTTAAATTTTATTGGTAAAAAAACACACCCTTCCTAAAATATTAAAAGCACTCATAAATTTATTTGGGTGTTTTTTTTGTTTTCTAACCTTATCACTTATGATTTTTATAGTGTTATTATATACTAAAAGATTGCGTCTACTAAACAATTCCGTTCATTAATCGAGTTAACAAAGAATTTGATAAGAATTTCTTATATTAACTACTTGAAGAATTTTTGGTTTTTCTTATTATATTTTGTCATGAAAAAAACAAGGTTTTATTTAGTCAAACTTCCAGTTATATCAATCACAATATTCTTATTTTGTTTTGTTTTTGGGTGTAACTCTAAGTCTGTAAATAGTAGTTTGCTTGATGAAATTTTAAAGGATAGTAAAGAACCCATTATTAAAAAAGTACTTTCAGACTTAAATAGCCACGAAGTACAGATTTTATTTACTAGAATTCACAGAGACTCTCTTGGTCTTCCAAGATTTGAAAGCCATGCTTTTCAAGAAAATGCTAAGCAATATTTTTACCCAGCAAGTACAGTAAAATTACCTGTAGCCATTCTTGCGCTCCAGAAAATAAGAAAGCTTCAATCACAAGGGTTTCCTATTACAGCAGATACACCTTTCACTGTTTTATTCAGTGAAAATCTGATTGTGAAAACTGATTCTACGCATCCTAAAAACAAGTTAACAATTGCTCATTTGATTAAAAAGATTTTTTTAGTTAGTGACAATGCCGCATACAATTACCTATTTGATTTTATAGGTAGAGATGATGCAAATAATGCTATTCATAACATAGGCATTACGAATTTTAATTTGTCACATAAGTTTTCAGATGCTGACAACAAGAACAGTACTCCTCGTTTTATTTTTTTCAATCAAAATGGAGACACTATTTACAATCAGGCCCCTATTACATCTAATCAGAAAATAAAGAATACTAATTTAAGTGGGGTTTTGAAAGGCAAAGGGTATGTAAAAGATGGAACTCTAATTGAGGAGCCCATAGATTTTTCTGAAAAAAATTATGCTTCAATAATTGCGTTACATCAAATTCTTGAACGAATAATTTTCCCAAAGGTTTTTAGTAAAAAGGAACAATTTACCATTGAACCAGAAGATTATTTCTTTTTAAGATATTGGATGAGTAGAACTCCCAATGAGGTAGCTATTCCTTTTTATGATCGGGAAACTTTCTTTGATAGCTATGGTAAATTCTTTATTTATGGCGATAAAAAAGGAGCAATGACAAACACCACAAGAATCTACAATAAAGTTGGCTTGGCCTATGGAACTGCTACAGATGTGGCCTATGTGAAAGATAGAAACGGGATAGAGTTTTTTTTAACAGCAACAATTCTAACAAATAAAAATGAAATTTTCAATGACAATACGTATGAATACGATCAACTAGGGATTCCTTTTTTAGCAGCCTTAGGAAGAGAACTATATCAATTTGAAAAAAATAAAAATAGTGTAAAATGATTATGAATTGTTAAGTTTGACTTTTAAAAAAATAGGATTTAACTCTAACATGAATTTATGATGAAAAAAATAAGATTTTATCTAGTACGGCTTCCTATTATCGCTATTACAATCTTCTTTTTTTGTTGTGTCATTGCTGCATTAATTTACCCAGGTTCACATAAAGAAATTATTGGCTATCAATCAGATTATTATTCTTTTACTCATAATTTTCTCAGTGAACTAGGGAGCCTAAAAACAAATACAGACGAGATAAACACTGCAATTATTCAAAAAGACAACACTCCATCTATGCTTTTGTTTAACGGAAGTTTGATTTTAATTGGGGCAACTTTAATGCTATTTTACTACAATTTTAAAAAAGTATTCGCTTTTATTGAAGACTCAAGTAAATCTATATTGTATTCAAAAATCACTATGCCTGTGGGTTTACTGGCAGGTTTTTTTTATGCCGGAGTTGGTCTTGTGCCTCATGATCTTCACTTTGGAGCTCACGTGTTTTTTGCAAATTTTGCCTTTCTAACACTCTTCTTTCTGTGTATTCTTCATAGCATTACAGTATACCATTCTAATTTCCTCAGCAATTCCTATGTTATAGGCTATTTAGCCTTTTGTATTGTGCTGTTTGTTTATTTGAGAATTATATTTTTTGGCCCTCAGATTGGTCCAGGGAAAATATATAGCGAAGCAGACCTGATGCTACAAGTAATCGCTCAAAAGTCAATTGTACTTACATTTATGGCTGCCATACTTCACCAAGTTTATGGTTTTAATGTACTCTTGAAAAAAAAAGATAAAAACTAAATTTATTTACATCAAAAAAAGGTTCACATTTCTGTAAACCTTTTATAAAGTTATTGCCTAATACCCTAGTATTACTTTACCGAGAAAAATTTTCTATAGATATGATCATCTAACATTTTTTCATATTTCTTTGTGAAATAGTTTTCCCAAAAATCATCTATTTCTTCAGAATGTGCATTATTATATTCCTCGTCGTTTGCCCAAGTGCTTAACCACATATAACGATGTTCTTTTGCTTCATCATCTGAACTTACTTGATACACTTTATATTTGTTAGCCCCAAAACCATTTTTTTCATAAATTTTATTAGCTCTGTCTAAATCATTTTGAAATTCTTCGATGGTGATTCCGCTTGGTAAGTCAAAAACGTGTAAACTAATTCGTTCTTTAGATTGACTTAATGCTAACGTAGAGATTGAGAATGCTAGTAATACGAGAAGTTTTTTCATGATTAATTGTTTTTAAAAACTAAATATAATAAAAGTTAATTTAAGTTTTCTCTCGTTTTGATATTAATTTTTTCAATTTAATTCAGATATTCAATAACAATTAATACTTTCACGGTCGAAGCACAATTTGGCCTGTATCTAAGTTAGTTTCCAGCAATAGGGCTATCGAATATACCTACAGACAATTCAGCCCATATTAACAAAAATATTAAAACCAATATTCCAATATATAAGGTTTTATTATTAGAGTTTTTAGTGTAATTAATAACAAAATTTATTCCAGCTCCCAGAAGAGTAAGTAAACTACCTATAATAATGAAGTCGAGTCGGCTCCAGTTGATCTCGTCAGTAATCCACATTCCAATTAATGGAATACATAGCAATAAAAGAGGATAAAAAATTCTTTTTGACATACTCAAAAATAAAAAAACCCTTACACTATAACAGTATAACGGTTTTTAGTTTTTAAATTTCTTCCCTACGCCCACCTTGCGAGGTGTATGTTTAATTAATCCAACCGCCAATCTGAGGTCTTAATTCTGCTCCGTAAGCCTTGGCTTTAGCTTTAAGCTCATCTGAGGCATCACCAGCAATGATTACCTTATTTAACGTAAAAAGGGTCATAAATTCTTTAGAATAATCACTCTTTTCAAAATTATTTAAATGATGAACAAAGTCAGAGGAAGTGAAATATTTTTCTACTAGATTAACTTTTTTCCCATCAGGAGAAATAAAGTATCCAAAATCGTATGTGCCGGGTTCTGTCTCTCTAACAAATTTGCTAAACCTTTTTAAAAACTCTTCCACATCAGTTGATGAAAATCCTTTATTAACTTTTAACTCTGCTAAGCCCAGTACTCTTTGGGAGTTTTTGTTTACCCCTTCGGCAGCTTTAACTTCTCTATCGATTAAACTTGGATCAAAAAAATGATACGCAGAGACTATTTTTTCATTTTCAAAACGAAAGCCATGATGAACAATAATTTTTACATCTTCACCAGTATATTTTCCCTTTCCTGTCCACTGAAACCAGGCCATGGACCATGTTGTTCCGTTGTTATATTTAGCAGAGGTAAGATTTATTTCTTCACTATCATTTTTAATGTTCTCAAATAAATCATGATGTCCTTCAGCTGCTGAAAGCCACCCTTCTTTATCTACTTTAACATTATTAAAATAGTATTCTCCAGAATCGTCTGAAATCATATCTGCAATTTCACGGAATTTACCTTCACCGTACTTTTCCATTAATTCTTTAGTCATTTGAACTTCAGTACTGTTGTCATCCAAAACACCACTAAGTTCACCAGTTGGAATTTGACTACAACTCAAAAAGATTGTAGAAAGTAATAATAATAATTTTTTCATTTTAATTAATTGTTTTTAAAAACTAAATATAATAAAAGTTAATTTAAGTTGTACTCTGCCTATTGATATTAATTTTTTTAAATTTAGTTCAGACACAATTTATTCTAAACTGTAAGCGAAATTTTTGATATCCTCCAAAGCACTATTATGTATTTCGGGTATTTTTGTTGGAAATATTCCTTCTGATGCATGAACAGTCCCTTTAATTACTTTACTTCTAGCAGACACTCCTGCGTTTTTTAGTTTATTGTAAAACTCTAAGCCTTCGTCTCTCAGAGGATCCAGTTCGTTTACTGAGATTACATGTGGGGGAAGTCCTTTTAGCATTTCTAAATCGGCATGATAAGGCCACGCAAGTGGATTTTTACTATTTACACCATCATACAAAGAGGCCATTATATTAAGCATGTCTACCCTTAAAAAGTAGGTGTCATTTTCAACCAAAGATTTAAGTTTTTTGTCTTGGTAATCATATAGGTTTGAGATATAAGGGCATTGGGCATATACACCGTCTATATAATCAATAATTCCGTCCTCTTTGGCCTTTAGAGCAGTTGCAATTGTTAAATTACCACCTCCAGACTCTCCCGATACGATGATTTTTGAAATTCCTAATTCTTCTTTGTTTTGGTGTACCCATTTTAGTGCGTAGACACAGTCATTTAGACCCGCTGGGAAAGGATTATTACCGAGTACACCCCCAATGTTTCGAAATTCAACACCCACCACAATTAGGTTCTTGGCCGCTAGACTTTGCCTCCAATGAATGTAATTGGGATCATTTGCAGTTAATATAGCCATTCCACCACCATGAATATGAAGTACACTGGGTAGTTTACCGCTAATATTTTTTGGTTTACTGATATAAAGTTTAATTTCGTTACCGTCTTCATCTTTTATTATTCTTGTTTCATTAATTACATTGTTAGGTAAATCAATGGATTGGTATATGCCTGCAAAAAGGCCTCTATAAAGAGGTTCCGAAGCTGCAATAAATTCGAGTCGTTCCTCCACTGAAGAGGATACACTTACAGGCGGGGGAGGGGCAATACTATCTAAACCAAATTCAGAAAGACCGCTTAGTAGTTGAGGATTCAATCTTTTGTCATTTTTTAAAGCTAAATTTTCACTTCCAAGTCTTCCAGGAAGTATATCTTGGTTTTTGTTTTGTTGAGGTCCGCAAGAGATAAATACTACTACTACTAGTAGGTAAAATAATTTTTTCATTTTTATTTGATTTGTGTTTGTAGAATGAATATACAAATTATATTCTTTTTTTTAATGTGTGGGCCATCTAATATTTTTTAAAACTATTGTATCTTTATAAAAAAAATTAAACATGTTGCTTTCATCTTTTAAACAAACTCTTGGTGCTATAGATACGCTTAGTTTTCAACTAGCTAACGGGCATTTTGTACCTGAACATTTTCATATTACAGAGGTAGGAAATGTAATGCGTAACTACATAGATTGTGGAGGTGTACAACGGCAAGAAAACAGGCTCAACCTTCAGCTTTGGGTGGCTTCTGACACCGACCATCGCCTACAACCTTCTACTTTATTGAACATACTGGAATTGGCCGAAAAACAGTTAGGCTGTTCTAATGTGGAAGTAGAAGTCGAATATCAACAAAATACCATTGGGCGTTACAAATTAGCTTTTGATGGAGCTGTGTTTCAACTTGTCAATACACAAACGGCTTGCTTAGCACCCGACCAATGTGGTATCCCGGAAGAAAAGCCTCGTGTTCGTATCACAGCAAACGGTTTAAGCTGTAATCCTAACTCGGGTTGTTGTTAATAGTATTTTTTTATACCAAATAACTGAATTAAATAAGAAGATATGCCTATGGTTTGTCTTGATTTGAAATTATTTATTGTCTAAATATTGATTCAAATATTTTTCAATCAACAAAAAAGTTCTTTTATGACTTTTAACGTGGCTAAGTTCTATAAAAAAAGTTTCTGTTTTAAGAGTAAGTATATTCCAAAACTCCAAGTCATTAAATAATTCTTTGAAATTTGTTTTAATTCTTGGATGATTATTTATGTTATTAGACTCCCAAATTTCTCCTTCCATAATCTCAAGATATTCAATATTCTTATTTATGAAAGACTCAACTTTATCTAGGTATTGTTTCTCATTGAATGCTGCCATTCCAATAGCACTTTCTTTGATTCTATTATACATTTTCAATGTTTTTTTTAATGAATCATTTTGAACTGTATTTAAATAATCTTTATCCATAAATTCCTCTAAAATGGGCAATTCATACCTAATTGGCCAAGTAGTTCCAATAGGCCATATCAATTTATTTAAATATGGAATAGAGTCTAAATCATTTCTTTCAATAATTTTCATTACTCTTAACAAATCATTAGACATAGATTCAAACCTCTTTATATTTCTATTTTGATATTTTATTCCACCTTGAATTTCAGACCGAATTTCTAATAAATAATTATCAACTTCAATTTTAATTAATCTATTGGTATTCCAGTTGTTAACTGCAATTGCCATAAGTACACCAATAGTGACAAGAATAATTTCAATTAATATAAACTTTATATTAACTGATTTGTTTTTACCTAAAAGTTTTTTTAATAACATATGTTCTATTTTAAGAGGTTTAGAAATAGCTGAATTAAAAGAAGAAGTTATGCCTATGGTTTAATTGTTGCTTTTTTAGTAATAACTTCAACAACTCCGTGTTTGCCTTTTTGACCATATTTATCAGTTGCCTTTTCTCCTTTAAGGACATATATTTCTGCAATTGACGAGGGGGTTACAGAATCAAGAGTACTTGTAATCACTCCATCTAAAATATACAATGGCGCAGGATTTCTATTAAATGAGTTGAGAGTTATGCTGTCTTGTAAAACTTCCTCATTACTATTACAAGAGAAGATTAATAAAGCGGAGAGTAAGAGTAATTTTTTCATAATTTAAATATAACAAACGTAAGTTTAATCTATTATATCTTTCTACCTAATCTCCACCCCAACTATCTTGAAAAAAAATACCTACACCTAATTCAGCCCATAGGTATAATAAAAACAGAATTATAATTACTCTAATTATATATTTTCTTTTTTTCATAACCTCAATTTACAAATTTCAGATTTACTTAAATTATTCACTCCTATAAAAAAAAGAAATAACTCCTTGATTGTCAGTTACTTTTAATGTGTTATTGTCATAAAACTCATAATCAATAAATTCTGTATTATAAACTTCATTGAAATCATCAATATAGGAAAGCTTTAATGCAGTAGATGTTGACGACCAGTTAAATATTTCCAATTCATAAGTATTTTCAGAGGTTGGAATTTTAAGGCTCCCAGTATTATCAGATCTTAAAACAACAATCCCATACACACTGTCAACCGAGGTATCATTCATATCGCCTTCCCAAGTTCCTACAAGCGAATTAATTTCCCCAGAAGAATTTCTAGCTAAAATAGCAACAACACACCACCCATCCTCAATAAAAAATGCAACATCAGTCTTTTCGTCTAAAATATAAACACTGGCAGCCTCTCCATTATAATTTCCCCCCAATATTTTTTTAAACTTATGGTTTCTTTTTACAACACTAAAAATTTCATCATATTTACTTTTCTCCTGAACACTATCTTGATTAAAAGAAAAAATAGCGGCTAAGCCCTCATCATTATTTATAAATTCAGCTTTTGCCCTGCCTTTTACTGCTTTATCTCCATCATATGATGGCTGTAAAATCATTTTAACTCTTTCATCTTTATTGAAATTAATCTCATAATTATTCTCAATACCAATTCTAATAAATTGTTCTTTACTATCAATACTTACAATATCTTCATAAGTTTGACCAAAACTGATTATAGGTATAAGTAGTAAAAAGATTAGTTTCTTCATAGTTGTGTGAATTAAGTTTTAAATATATATAGTAGTTTTTTCATTTTGTTTTATTCTTCTTGACTCCATTTTCTCACTCCTTCAATTTTACCATCTCTGATATAATGTCTTTCAAAAAATCTATATTTTTCAATCTCACCATCCTTTCTATATCTTGTTTCAGTAAATGGAAACATTACAACAGTTAAATTCTCATCATAAGATGGGGTTACAGGAATTACATCATAAACACTTCTTCTAATTGAATCATATGGTTCGTGCATAGATTTTGCAAGTTCAATTAAACTAGGTAAATCAAACTCAAGTTTATCCAATCCTTTTTCAGGATAAAAAAAGACAGTTTTTTGATAATTTTCTTCATTTACAAAATCCCAATCTTGATTTACAAATGCATTTGAAAAATCTAGTGCTAGTTGAGCGTGCTCCATACTTCCAATTGAGTAAGTACTACCTTTATTATTTCCGCTTAAAATTTCACCAACATTTTTATTCACAACAGGTTCATTATGTTGGCAACTTATTATTAAAAAAGTAATTGTTATGAGTAGAGTGACTTTTTTCATTGTAATAGTTTTTGGTTAATAAACACTAATATAAAAAATCTTATTAAAAACAACCTATTTAAGAGGCTTAGAAATAGCTGAATTGAAGGAAGAAGATATGTCTATGGTTTAGATTTTGTTTTCATAATTATCATATAGATATAAAGGTAGAGCTAATGAAAACCCAACCATAAATAAAGAAATCAAATACTTTATGAACTGATTTTTACTGATTGATTTTACTCTTAATTTATAAATAAGAAAAATAAGAAAAGATGTGGCTGCAATAGTTAAATCAACTATCAAAATACTCATTGCATAATTCTGATGAATTTGTTCAAAAAATAGTGATGTAGACCATTCCCAATTATTTGTTTCAATAAATTTAAAGATGTAATAATAAGGGTAAGCTGTTCCTAAAATACACAATATAGCAAATACTTTTTTCATAATAAGTTAGTTTACTCAAATGTAATAAATGTAAGTTTATCCTACTTAAGAGGTTTAGAAATAGCTGAATTAAAAGAAGAAGATATGTCTGCCAAATGTCTGCCAAATATTGTAGTAAATAAAAAATTAAATTGTTGAGCAGTCGGGTAGAGCAGTGAGAGCCAATAAAAAAAGGCTTACATTTCTGTAAACCTTTTTGCTCCCCCTCTTGGGCTCGAACCAAGGACCCTCTGATTAACAGTCAGATGCTCTAACCAACTGAGCTAAGGAGGAGTTTGCTAGAATAAATTTATTTTAGCGTGTGCAAATATATATCTTTTACA
>Ga0206123_10001657_pt1 | contig 20581 bp, 15 predicted proteins | sample Helgoland_Spring_2_FD_160086 | JGI IMG/M metagenome (GOLD analysis project Ga0206123, IMG submission 160086) | Pelagic subsurface seawater microbial communities from Kabeltonne, Helgoland, North Sea - Helgoland_Spring_Bloom_20160316_1 | ecosystem: Environmental > Aquatic > Marine > Epipelagic ...
ATTCGGCCATCTCGCGAAAAGATCTTGGATTGTTATTCGAGCTGCATGGCCACCACGCCCAGTCTTTATTTCGAGCCCTTCTTTGGCCTCAACAGCCTGATGGAGCCCATCTCGCCATGACCTACCCTCGGCAATACGACCAGTAAATTCATCGATAATAACGATCTCTTGGCCGGGTTCATCCTGCTTGTCTCGCACGACGTAGTGCCGGTCACGAATAAACGCAATTTTGGCCCGGAGGGCAAGTTCGACTGAGTCATAAAGCTCAAGCATGCTCACTGAGTCAACAAGTCGAGGCCGTTTTGATGCCCGCACGGCACTGCGACCGACACCAAGGAGTTCGGCCGATCTTTTTTGAGGATCATATTCATAGTGAAGATCAGCAGCCATGTCGCTGGCCAATTCACAAGCGAATTGAAACAGAGCCGCCTTCCGTTGCTCACGTTCACCCATTTCTCCGTCAGGTGAAGAAATAATTAACGGTGTTCTGGCTTCGTCAATCAAAACATTGTCTGCCTCATCCACGAGGGCGAACCAGTATGGACGTTGGAGAAGTTTCGATTCACCGGAACGTGCTTCTCCCATGAGGGTTGCGCCAAGGTTTACTCGTCCTTCCTTCAGTTCTCGCTGCATCAAGCGGTCTTTCAGGAAGTCGAATCCAAATTCTTTTGCAGTGCCATACGTGACATCCGTTGCGTACGCTTTTCGGCGAGCGTCGAAATCCATCTGAGACTCAACAATGCCAACATTTAAACCAAGTGCTTTAAAAATTGGTTTCATCCATTCGGCATCACGTTTCGCGAGGTAATCATTTACCGTTGCAAGGTGAGCACCCCGCCCGGCGAGTGCATAAAGAACCAGCGGCAGTGTAGCGACAAGGGTTTTTCCCTCGCCCGTCTGCATTTCTACAATCGATCCGTTCACGAGTGCGATCCCAGCCAGAAGTTGCACGTCGTAATGTCGCATCCCAAGAGTGCGGCGACCAGCTTCACGAGTTGCCGCAAAGGTTTCAATGAGCAGGCTATCAGTTGGGTCGCCCGATCTTGCGCGATAGGAGAGGGACCTTCCGAGCCGACGCAGTCTGGTGTCATCAAGAGCTTTCATGCTTGGTTCAAGGCGTTCAATGCGATCAACCATGGCATAGGTCGATGCATTAATCGATGAACGAAGTCGCTGTGGAAGTATTGGTTGCCAGTTCCAGAACATCAGAAAACTTCAGGTTGAGTTTCAATACACTGCGGCCCATATGGTAACAGAGCATTTGGTTTCAACACGGATAAGATTGGCGGTGTCACTGGCTTCGGAGCGTGAGGTAAGGATCGCACCATCCAAACTGGCTGCATAAGACGTATGCCTCAGAGGCATTACTGCTACGCGTCTCGGGAGACGAATATTCGAGACTACGACAAAAGCCAATCCAAAGAAACCGTCGCTGACAACTCAGAGGACTAGTATCTCGGTACAGAAGCTGGAGTTGCACGAGCTGGTGGGACGGCATTGGGGTCAGAGAAGGGCCACCAGCTTCCATTTGTTGTCTGCTGTTGAGGCGCTTGCTGAGTGCCTTGTGGATATTGTCCTGTCCATGGTTGTGGCTGTCCTGCCGGGGGTTGCTGGTAACCGGTTGGCGGAGGTGCCCCGTAGCCTGGGTTGTACGTAGGGGGCGGTTGTTGCGTTGCGGCAGGCGGTGCAGTGGCTCCGTTCGATGGGGCTATCGGCGGCTGTCCGGTGGCTGGAGGGGTGCCGGCTGGTGGCTGACTCTGCGACCAATTCCACGTTGATCCAGCCGCTGGAGGAGGTTGGGTGCCGGGCGTTACGGGCTGTGTTGGGGCGGCAGGTGGTGGATAGCCTGTGGGAGGTGGTGTTGCACCCTGCCACGTTGAAGCAGGACCGGGCATTGGTGTTTGGGCGTATGAAACTTGGGGTGCACCAACTGGACCATATGGCGCTGGTTGGCCAATCGCACCAGTTGGTGGTGGCGGAACCATGGCACCGTTGTAGGGTGGTTGCGTTGGGGTCTGGCATCCGGCCAGTGAGAGTAGTAGCGCTGCGCCCAGCGCCACGGTTGCAAATGCAAGGTAGGCACGGTGGACTGTTGAGCCTCTGCGTACAGCGTGTTGTGAGAGGTCTTGTTCGACTTGGGCAGCACGTGGGCGGTTTGTCCGCTGTCCGAATGTCTTATGATTTTTTTGCATGGCGGTTAAAAGCCCTTGGAGTGGCTAAGACCGAGCTAGCCAGATATGAAGCTAACTACTGGAAAATTTCTGTGCGACAATGCTGTTGCAGGACAATACTATCTATGCTGTGCGAAGCCATAGCAGTTCTGTGGGAAAGCTATCGAATCATGTATCAGAAACCAAGGCGAGTGGCGTGACGTTGATCAACAGAAGTAACCAAAGCCCGTAAGACCCCTAGCTTCCGAACAAATGCCAGTAGAAACCTCCAACCCGAGCAAAGGTGTGTTCGATGGACTCGAGCAGGAGGCGCGTCGCCTCGGTTTTTCACGGCTTGGCATCACGTCGGCAGAACCACCACCACGGCAAGATCGGTTTGCTCAATGGCTCGATCAGGGGTTTGCTGGTGTCATGGAGAACTGGTTGCGACGACACCTCCCGCTCCGCAGTAGCCCTGAGAGTCTGCTACCTGGTACGCAAAGTGTGATCATGCTGGCTACTGATTACGAGGCGAAGACTGTTGATTCAAGGAAAAGTCCCGACCACGGACAAATAGCTCGATACGCTGTTGGACGTGACTACCACGACGTCTTGCGTTCACGCCTGAATGAGCTTGGAAAGTGGCTAGAGCGCTCGATACCAGGTTGCAAAACCCGTGGTGTTGTCGATTCCGCGCCGTTGGCAGAACGAGAGTTTGCTGCCCGTGCCGGACTTGGCTGGTTTGGTAAGAACACCATGTTGATTGACCAAGGTGCAGGAAGCTATTTTTTTCTTTCAGGTCTCCTTACAACGGCCGTACTTCCCGTGCATCAACCCACAGAGTTTGATCATTGTGGAACATGTACGGCCTGTCTTGATATCTGCCCAACAGACGCTCTGCCTGAGCCCCATGTTCTCGATGCAACTCGATGCATCAGTGCCTTGACCATCGAAGACCGAGGGCCTGTTGAGGGCGGCCTCCGCTCACATTTCGGGAACTGGATATTCGGTTGTGATCTATGCCAGGAGGTGTGCCCGTGGAATCGGCATGCCCCTGGAACCGAAGATCCAGAACTCCAAGCTATAGAAAATGAAGAGATGCCGTCTCTCATTGAACTCTTACGTCTTGACCAGGCAGCTTTCCGGAAAAAGTTTCATGATTCGCCGATCCTTCGAGCCAAACGAGTTGGGTTGCTGCGGTCAGCTGCTATTGCACTGGGAAATCATCCATCAGCAAGCGGTGATGTACCGGCCGGCCTGGCGTCCTTGTGTGGTGTCCTTCAGGACAAGGAGCCTGTTATTCGTGGTGCGGCCGCATGGGCCCTCGGACAATGGCACTACCGTATGCCAGAGATCGCACCCACGATTGTTGACGCTTTAAAAGCTCGGCTTGCAGAGGAGTACGACGAAACCGTTCGTCAAGAAATTTTTTCAGTACTCAGTCACAAAGAGTGAGAGCGATACGTCAGGGTTGCCACCGAGCGTTCAAGATGCCGGGTTTGACTCGCAAGCTGATTGAGCGGTTACTCCTCTATTGTTTCATCGATATCTTCCGAAGGGTCTCTGCCAGGCCCGTCCTGGCTGTAGTATTTCAGTAAGACTGCCTGCCAGTCGTCTAAGTTTTTTGCAGCAATAAATGCATTTCTGACCGTGAGTGAATCTGGGTGAAGCTTGGCGTACTTGATCGCAAATTTTCTCATTGTTCGGCTGGCGAGTTGTTCGCCATGGAGCTCTACCGCGAGCCGGAAGTGTTCCGATAGAACATCTCGTTGTGACAGAATTCTTGGCGGCTGAAGGTCCTCTGCTGAATGCCCGTTGAGCAAGTTCTGTGTTTGCTTGAAGATCCAAGGGTTTCCGATCGCACCTCGGGCTATCGTCACGCCATCGACACCGGTGTGAGCAAGCATGGACACGCATGCCTGGGCAGAGAAAAGATCCCCGGATCCGAGCACGGTGCGGTCGCCTGCGTGACGCTTCACGGCAGCCAGAAAATCCCAGTTGCTTGGGCCGTTGTACCGCTGCATAACGCTTCGGCCATGCACAGTAATGGCAGAGATTCCGCGAGAAAATGCCCCATCGAAAATCGTAAAAAACTTGTCTTGGCTGTCTTGTGAGTCATCAATGCCGCGACGCATTTTGAGGGTGACGGGGAGGTTTGCCGGCACAGCCTCTCGAACACGGGACACAATTTCGAGCGCCGTATCTGGCGTGCTGAGCAGGAATCCACCGCGGCAGCGTCCGAGGACTTTTTTGACCGGGCAACCAAAGTTGATATCGATACAGTCAAAGCCCGCTTCAACAAGTCGGCGGGCGGCTGGTGCAAAGTCGTCTGGGTTCGCGCCCATAAGTTGTCCACCGACAGGATGCTCTTCATCAGCGATTGCAAGTCGGGCAAGATTCTTGCGGTTGGTGCCCACTCTTGCAAGAAACTGGTCGAGCATAACCTCACAAAGCGTGTATGAAGCTCCGAAGCGTCGTGCCATCACCCTCATGGGTAGATCGCTATATCCGGAAAGTGCCGCCTGAACAATCTGGGAATCAAGCGACAAAGAACCGATCTTAAGTTTTTGTTGCCGAGGTCGATTTTCTGGTGGGCTCAAGAGCATTGTGTTTATCTCAGAACAGGGCATAGATCAAACCAGCTTTGCCCCTGTTCATGCATCCAGGCATTGCTAGCGGCAGGTCCCCAGTCTCCTGGCTGATAGATTGGGATGGTTGGCGTGGTGTCACTGCTCCAGGCACGTACGAACGGATCAATGATTTCCCAGGACTTCTCCACTTCATCAGAGCGCGCAAAGAGGCTGGCGTCGCCCGTCATACAATCCAAAAGAAGTGGTTCGTAAGCCTCCGGAAGCCTCCCCGAGAATTCACGCGAGTAGCTGAATTCAAGGTCAGTGAGCCTTAGTCGCATGCCGTCACCAGGTACTTTTGTATGGAAGTGCAGCTGTATGCCTTCCGCCGGTTGGATCTGAATAACAAGGCGATTGGCTTCTCGTTGCGATTGGGAATTGTCGCATGCAAAGAGTTCGAGTGGCGGCTGTCGAAAGCCAATGACGATTTGTGTTGTTCGGCAACTCATTGCTTTCCCGCTTCGCAGATAGAAGGGGACTCCCTGCCACCGCCAGTTGTCTACTTCGAGTCGCACTGCCCCAAAAGTTGCGGTATTACTTCCAGGACTCACGCCAGGCTCTTCTCGATAGCCGGAATATTGCCCACGAATACTGGCATCAGCCACCTGTTCAAGAGTAAGAGGTCGAATTGCATCAAGTACCTTCACTTTTTCATTACGGACAGCATCGGCGTTGAACCGTACAGGTGCTTCCATTGCAGTGACCATCAGCAATTGCAGAAGATGGTTTTGGAACATGTCGCGGAGCACGCCGGCCGAGTCGTAGTAGCTGCCTCGTCGACCGACAGGCACTTCTTCCGCAACCGTAATTTGAACATGATCGATGTAGCGGCGGTTCCAGATGGGCTCAAAGATTGTGTTTGCAAACCGCAGCGCGAGAATATTCTGAACAGATTCTTTTCCGAGGTAGTGATCGATACGGTAGACCTGGGATTCTTTAAAAACAGTGTGAATATAGTTGTTCAAGGCCTGAGCAGTACCAAGGTCAGTCCCGAATGGTTTTTCAATAACGATGCGACGAGCACCATGATCCTCTGAGGCCATATTGAGGTTGCCGAGTGCTGCAATTGCAGGGGTGTAGAAACGCGGTGCGGTAGCAAGATAGTAAACCCGAGGAGTCGGGTTTCCTTCTTCGAGGTTGCAAAGCCTCTGCTGGAGCTTTTCAAAGTCTTCCGTACATTCAATATCACCAGGTTGATAGTAAATAATTGGTTCAAAGGCATTCCAGGCCTCTTGTGAAAATGGTTCTCCACCAGCATGTTGTTCTGTTGACTGGCGTAGGCTTGCTTTCCACTCGTCATCAGACATTTTTGTCCGCGAAAAGCCAATAATCTTTGTCTCTTCTGGTAGAAGTCCAGCCCGCATGAGGTTGTACAGCGCGGGTACCAATTTACGACTTGTAAGATCGCCAGACGCGCCAAAGATAACAAAGGTGTGCGGCATCAGTTTGTGTTCTGAAAAGGTGCGATGGGTCGGTTGGACTTCAAGAGATAGCAGTAGTGTATTCGATCAAAGGAGGTGCCACTGAAGTCTTTGCCCAGGTCTTCCTGTGTCGCTGTTTTCTTCTAGATACGCATTCCGGTAAACCCGCCGTCTACGTAGATGCTCGTGCCTGTAATGAAACTGCCCGCGTTCCTGCTGCAAAGCAGAAGGGCAGCGCCAATGAGTTCGTCGGGGTTGCCAAAGCGATCCATGGGTGTTTGGCCCATGATCTGTGAAATTCTTTCAGGTGAAAGGATTTTCCTGTTTTGTTCAGCTGGGAAAAAGCCGGGGCACAAGACGTTCACTCGGACGTCTTTCGTAGCAAATTCTCTCGCCACATTCTGCGTGTAATTTACAACAGCAGCTTTTGAGGCCGAATACGCAAAGACCTTTGAGAGGGGTTTGTCGGCTGAAACACTGCCTATATTGAGGATTGCTCCGCCCCCAGCAGTGGCCATGTGGCTCCCAAAAATCTGGCACCCAATATGCGTGCTCTTAAGATTTGTGTTCAGGACACGATCCCAGTCATCATCCGGTATTTCTGCGTATGGAATGGACGAATTGACTCCGGCGCAGTTTACCAGGATGTCGGCCCTGCCACGGGTGTCAAGAGTTTTCGATAAAAGACCCTCGATGCTTTTCCTCTCAACGGCGTCCACAGCGAGGAAGCATCCTTCTCCTCCAGCTTCACGAATGGCAGAAACTCGAGCCTCGCCACGTTCTGCGTTACGGCCAGCAACGACAACAAACGCACCAGCTGCGGCGAGCCCGTCGGCAAGGGCGCCTCCCAGCACACCAGTGCCGCCAACAACAATCGCTGTCTGCCCGGAGAGGCCGAAGAGTGAGTCAAGATAGTCGTGTTTCATTATCTATTTCTGGTAAGGGAACATGTTGTCAGGAATTACGACACCGGCCGGCGGAGTTCAAGCCATTCGCTGTGGAACGAGCCTTTTTTGTCCGTTCGCTCATATGTGTGGGCGCCGAAGTAATCTCGTTGTGCTTGAAGAAGATTTGCCGGCAAGTGAGAACTTCGATACCCATCGTAGTATGCCAGTGCTGTCATGAGGGCTGGTGCGGGTATACCGTGTGCTGCAGCCGTTGCGACGACTGTGCGCCACGCGGTCTGGCTTTCGGTAAGAGCAGCCGAGAAGTAGGGAGCAAGCATGAGGTTCTCAAGTGCTGCATTCTCGCTGTAGGCCGAAGCGATTCGGTCAAGGAATTGTGCACGGATAATACACCCACCCCGCCAAAGCATGGCTATAGACTTATAATCAAGTTTCCAGTCGTGTTCTTTTGCTGCCGCTGCAAGCTGAGCAAATCCCTGAGCGTAACTCGCTATTTTTGATGCATAGAGGGCTTGACGAACCTGTTCAATAAACACGTTTGGATTTTCGAGTGTTGGTTGCTTTGGTCCGCTCAGGATACCGCTGGCACGCACCCGAGCATCTTTTTCGGCAGACAGACAGCGAGCATAAACAGCTTCAGTAACGAGTGTGCTTGGCACCCCAAGGTCCAAGGCCAGTTGGCTCATCCACTTGCCGGTTCCCTTTGCGCCCGCTCGATCAAGAATGTTGTCAACAAGAAAGCTCCCCGATTTGCAGTCAGGGTCATGTGCAGTGAAAATATCACGTGTGATTTCGATCAGGTAGCTATCAAGCTCGCTTTGGTTCCACTGGTCAAAGACATGAGCTAACGCGTCGTTGTCGAGTCCCGCGGCATGTTTGAGTAACCAGTAAGCTTCACAGATCAGTTGCATGTCGCCGTATTCGATGCCGTTGTGCACCATTTTGACATAATGCCCGGCACCTCGTGGGCCAACCCACTCACAGCAGGGCACATCATGGTTTGGTCCAACATGGGCTGAAATCGATTGAAAAATTGGTTGAATCATTGGCCATGCCGCTGCTGAGCCACCAGGCATGAGGCTCGGGCCTTTGAGCGCACCTTCTTCACCACCGGAAACACCGGTGCCAACGTAGAGGAGCCCTGCTGCTTCGACGTGTTTGGTTCTCCGCTCCGTATCACTGTATTGGGTATTTCCTCCGTCGATAAGGACATCACCGGAGTGCAGCAGAGGGATGAGTGTCTCAATGATGTCGTCGACTGCTGGTCCCGCTTTCACCATCAGCATGATCTTTCGAGGTGGCTTCAGAGCAGCAACAAGGTCTTCAAGTGAGTGACAGCCAACAACATGTTCCTGGTTGCCGCGTCCTGCAGTAAAAGCATCGGTAACACTTGTTGTTCTGTTGTAAACGGCGATCCGAAACCCTCGGCTCGCGATGTTCAGCGCCAGATTTTCACCCATTACAGCCAGGCCGATCAGACCGATATCACACGTTGCTTCTGTCATGAAACTTTCCAGCAGAGTTAGAGCAGGCGTCAGGAGACGGAAATATATCATCTTGTTGAAAGAAATCAGTCAGTCTTCGTTTCCTCCCGATCATAGCGAGAAATACCTGATCAAACCACTCCTGCTGGCCAATGTTCGGGGAAAACATCATCAAGAAGTTGTACGCGGCTGCCGATAACCAAAGCCGAGGCTGTGGATGATCCACACATTCGTTTCCATGCGACTCACTCGCGTTGAGCGAATGATCGATTTTTCTGGCAGCCTTGACCTAATCGTCACTCCTGCAATAGCGTTACACAAAATAAGGCGCCGTAGCCAAGTGGCTAAGGCAGCGGATTGCAAATCCGCCATCGTCGGTTCGACTCCGACCGGCGCCTCTTTCTTTTCTGCAGAAATGTGTTTTCCCAGTGGCGTTGTCCGCGAGGGGTGGGGAAATGGTCGCATCTCATTCTAATGAGGCAAAGGTGTCAAAACGCACCGTTATGATCGTTGAGGCTGCTGGTAAAAGTCAGGATTCTCTCCAGAAGTTTTTTATGGACCGAGGGTATCGTGCGCTCATTACACAGGATCCCGAGCGGGCGTTGATGCGATTCAAGACATGGCCTCGACCAGACCTTCTGCTTGTAAGCGCGCAGATCATGCAAGAGCCTGCAATCAAACTCTTCAATTCGTTTTCGAAGGACCGTTATCTAACGCGTGTGCCTGTTCTTATGATTGGCAGTAGGCAACGAAAACAGTTTTTTATTGATGAGGCAAAAACAGACGAACTGCGGAAAGTACTTCTAATACCCTTTAAATCGGACACACTCTTGTCGCTTGTCGAGTCTTTGATTGATCAGTCTAAATCTGACGAATGACTTCGGAATGGAGTAGCTGACCTGCATGTCCTGCGAATCCAGTCGCCATCAAAGATGGTTGTAGGAGCCTTGCGGAGCAGGGGATGAGATCGCTTTCTGAGGGTGAAGACTCAGGGAAGCGATAGCATCTTTAATATCAGTGAGTAAAAGATCTGCCATCTCTCGGGTAAATCCCCGTTTCACGAGAATACGCTGGAACGCTTTCTGGGCGAGCTCCCCGGTAAAGGGGTAGGCGGGAACTTGCCATCCGCGCATCCGTAATCGGTCTGCCAGATCGTACAGCGTAAAGCCATGATCCACCCCCTCGGCTTGAGTCCAGACGACAGCAGGAATGCCTTTTGACGGAGCCCCGTCATGAATTATCTCAAACCCATCAACAGTCCCAATTTCTTTAGCGCAGTACTGTGCAATCTCATGAGAACTGCCATGAATGGCTGTGTAGCCAGCCCTGCCGAATCGCACGAAGTCAAAGTATTGTGCGATCACTTGGCCTGCGGGACGCGAAAAGTTGATCTGGAAGGTAGGCATGTCGCCTCCCAAATAACGGACGTGAAAAACAAGTTCCTCGGGCAAGTCAGCAACGTCTCTCCATAGCACCCAGCCGACGCCGAGTGGAGCGAGACCGAACTTGTGGCCAGAGGCGTTGATTGACTTCACACGTTCGAGCCGAAAGTCCCATGGCTCGTGATCTGGAGACGTGAATGGTGCTAGAAAACCACCACTTGCTCCATCGACATGGATAGGAATGTCAATGCCGGTACGAGCTTGAAAGTCATCTAAGGCGCGACTAATGCCAGCAACATCCTCGTAGAGACCGTGGTACGTCACACCCATTGTTGGTACGACGAAAATAGTATTTTCATCAACTTGTTCGAGTACAGCATCCGGCGTCATGCAGAGGTTGCCGGGAGACATTTCAATTTCCCGAAGTTCAATGTCCCAGTACCGAGCGAATTTTTTCCAGCAAATCTGAACGCTTCCGCAGACCATGTTTGGTCGATCAGTTGGTTTGCCAGCAGCGTTCTGACGGGCTTTCCAACGCCATTTGGCTGCCATGCCGCCAAGCATTGAGGCTTCGCTTGAGCCTATTGTTGAGCATCCAATCGGCTTTCCAGGTGAGTGCCAAAGGTCTGCCAGAAGGTTAATGCATCGTTGCTCGATTGCGGCCGTCTGGGGATATTCGTCTTTATCGATCAGGTTTTTATCGATGGCCAAGTCCATTAAATTGCGGACTTGGTGGCTCTCCCACGTCTGACAGAATGTCGCAAGGTTCTGCTTGCTATTGCCGTCAAGTAGCAGCTCTTCACTGAGGATTTGATAAATAATATCGGGGTTGCTTGTCCCGTCCGGGAAACAATCGTGAGGAAGCGGTTGAGTCAGGAGCGGCATAATCTCAGCGTCTAGGCCGAGTGCTGATGAATCTGGAACTGATGGTTTCGAGGCCATTGTGATCATCCTTGAGTGAGATTGCTTGAGTGTTCGCATCGCGGCACTCCGACTATCGTACTCAATGAATTCAGACACGTCCCGTGTTTTTGAAGTTATGCGAAAGCTCGTGTGACGTGAACGGGATGCCATTCGGATTGCTGACGGAATCAGAATGAATCAGCTCACGATCTCCGCGTCACGGCGTCTCCACACGGAACAACTCAAGTAGCCACAGCTTAAAAAATCTCAAAATCACGGTGTTTTCTGTCGCCGCTTGACCCGAACGCCGCTGCCGACTAACTTTCCGAGTCTGGAAAATGCTCAATGCACAGAGACAGTTATGTCTTGAGTGTATGCATTTTTCATCAAAAGCGGTTCTTTTGAGGCTATTAAACCCGAAGTTCCGTCGCAGTCATTGTGCCTGGCTTGGTTTCAAGTCGTGGTCACATGAAATTGCATTGGTTCGTTGACAATTTGGTTGTGGTAATTGGCATCTTGATAGAATGTCGAAGAGAAATGATGTTTCTTATGATTCATCATTGATTCTTTTGCGTTCTCCCAAGGCAAACAATTTCGTGAGGTTCAATTTGGATCTCACAGAATTAAAGAGCGAGAAAAAAAACGTTACAAAAGGTGAGCCAAACAACGTTGTTGGGTTGGCTCATCTGGTTGCGTGATTCCCGAAGAAGTTCGCATTGCGAGCATTCGATTCGGGTGGTCAAGCTACCAAGGGCGCATGGGGGATGTCTTGGCATTAGGAGGCTTTGAAGGGCGCGGAAGGCTGCGAAAAGCCTGGGGTAACCGTCAAACAGGTGATGATCCCGGGATTCCCGAACTGGCTGTAACTGAATACATAGGTTGCAGTGGCCAACGCGGAGAACTGAAACATCTAAGTATCCGTAGGAATAGAAAGAAAAATCGATTTCCTGAGTAGCGGCGAGCGAAAGGGAAATAGCCCAAACCGCGGTGGTTTCCACTGCGGGGTTGTAGGGCCCTCCACCGGAGTTATCAAACAATTAGCTAGCAGAACGATTTGGAAAGGTCGTCCACAGAGGGTGACAGACCCGTACGCGAAAGTTAATTGTCTCTGGAGGGTACCCTGAGTAGGTCGAGGCACGTGAAACCTCGACTGAATCTACGGGGACCATCCCGTAAGGCTAAATACTCCCTAATGACCGATAGTAAACAAGTAGAGCGATCGAAAGATGAGAAGAACCCCTGTTAGGGGAGGAATGTGAACCTGAAACCATGTGCCTACAAGCGGTCGGAGCGCTATGGCCTTTTTGGCAATGCGTGACGGCGTGCCTTTTGCATAATGATCCGGCGAGTTACCGTCAGCGGCTCGGTTAAGGCCTTTCGGGCCGAAGCCATAGGGAAACCGAGTCTGAATAGGGCGACTATTGGTCGCTGGTGGTAGACGCGAAACTGCACGAACTACCCATGAGCAGGTTGAATCGCGGGTAAAACCGCGTGGAGGACCGAACCCACTTGGGTTGAAAACCGAGGGGATGACTTGTGGGGAGGAGTGAAAGTCTAATCAAGCGCAGAGATAGCTCGTTCTCTCCGAAATAGCTTTAGGGCTAGCCTCGGGCAATAGATAGTGGGGGTAGAGAGACTGAATTGGATGGGGGCCCTTCCCGGGTACCTCACCGAACCAAACTCCGAATACCATTATCCGTACCCCGGGAGTCAGTCCGCGAGGGATAAGCTTCGCGGTCGAGAGGGAAACAACCCAGACCACCTGCTAAGGTCCCCAAGTAAAACTCAGTCACTAAGGAAGTGATTTTGCTATGACAGCCAGGATGTTGGCTTAGAAGCAGCCACCATTTAAAAAGTGCGTAACAGCTTACTGGTCGAGCAATTTTGCGCCGATAATGAACGGGAGTTAAGTTTTACACCGAAGCAGTGGGATCCACTTTGTGGATCGGTAGGAGAGCGCTGTACGTCAGATACAAGTCGCACCGAAAGGAGCGATGGTGGGGCGTACAGGTGATTATGCCGGAATGAGTAACGATAAAGCAGGTGAGAATCCTGCTCGCCGAAAGCCTAAGGTTTCCTGGGGAAGGTAAATCCGCCCAGGGTTAGCCGGTTCCTTAGTCGAGGCCGAAAGGCGTAGACGATGGATAGCAGGTCAACATTCCTGCGCCACATGCCGGACTGATGGAGGGACGGCGTCTGAAAGGTGAGGGGACGGATAGAAATGTCCCTCGCCTGTGTGGAGGGTAGCTGTAGGCAAATCCGCAGCGACATCCTGAAGCATGGGACAAAGACGTTTATGTTTCGATAGTCACCAGAAGGACGTCCAAGAAAAGCTTCTAGGGTTGATGGCATGTGACCGTACTAAAACTGACACAGGTAGGCGGGACGAGAAGTCCTAGGCGCTCGGGAGAACACTGGTTAAGGAACTCTGCAAAATGGCCCCGTAAGTTCGCGATAAGGGGTGCCCTCTTTGGTTTACGCTGAGGAGGGTCACAGTAAATCGGCATCAGCGACTGTTTATCAAAAACACAGGACTCTGCTAACTCGCAAGAGGATGTATAGAGTCTGACGCCTGCCCGGTGCTGGTAGGTTAAGGAAGAGGGTTAGCCGTAAGGCAAAGCTCGCGACCGAAGCCCCAGTAAACGGCGGCCGTAACTATGACGGTCCTAAGGTAGCGAAGTTCCTTGTCGGGTAAGTTCCGACCTGCATGAAAGGCGTAACGACTGATGCACTGTCTCAACCAGTGACCCGGTGAAATTGTAGCCGTGGTGAAGATGCCACGTACCCGCAGTATGACGGAAAGACCCCGTGAACCTTTACTGTAGGCTGATATTGGTCTTGGACGTGTTCTGTGTAGGATAGGTGGGAGGCTTTGAAGCAGTGACGCTAGTCATTGTGGAGCCAACGTTGAAATACCACCCTGGATTCGTTTGAGTTCTAACGCTGATTCCCGTGAAACCGGGCAGCGGACAGTTTCAGTTGGGCAGTTTGACTGGGGCGGTCTCCTCCCAAAGAGTAACGGAGGAGTTCAAAGGTACCCTCAGCCTGGTTGGCAATCAGGCATTGAGCGCAAAGGTAGAAGGGTGCTTGACTGCGAGACTCATAAGTCGAGCAGATACGAAAGTAGGACTTAGTGATCCGGTGGTTCTGAATGGAAGGGCCATCGCTCATCAGATAAAAGGTACTCCGGGGATAACAGGCTTATCGCTTCCGAGCGTCCATAGCGGCGAAGCGGTTTGGCACCTCGATGTCGGCTCATCACATCCTGGGGGTGGAGAAGCTCCCAAGGGTTTGGCTGTTCGCCAATGAAAGTGGTACGTGAGCTGGGTTCAGACCGTCGTGAGACAGGTCGGTCCCTATCTGCTGTGGGCGTACGAAACTTGCGAGGATTCTTCTTTAGTACGAGAGGATTTGGAAGGACGTTCCTCTGGTGTACCAGTTGTCGCGCTAGCGGCACGGCTGGATAGCTAAGAACGGAAAGGATAAACGCTGAAAGCATATAAGCGTGAAGCCCGCCTCAAGATCAGGTTTCGTAGGGTTTATACCCGAAAGTCCCCTGAAAGACGATCAGGTTAATAGGCCGGATGTGTACGTGCAGTAATGCACTCAGCTAACCGGTACTAACGGACGATTGCTTGACCACTCGTATCGAGTGCTCACTCTATTGCTCTCCTGCGAAAGCATGAGAGTGCCAATTACCACAACATTTTCACCGTGAAAGCGGTGATGCAATATTTTCCGGTGAACATATTTGAAAGGTCACACCCGTTCCCATCCCGAACACGGTAGTTAAGCTTTCAGAGCCGATGGTAGTGCCAAAAGTGCGAGAGTAGGTATTGCCGGAAATTTTTTACGAACCCCTCGGGCTCCTTTTTGGAACCCGAGGGGTTTTTGTTTTACGGAGCTTAATATGTTGATGAATCAGTTGTTCGATAAATTCAACCGGTAGACCAACAACATTGTTGGCGGTTCCCTCTAGCAAGCGAAGAGGTAAAAGGCCGTCTTGAAAACCGCATGCACCCGCCTTACCGCGCCATTCATTTGTTGCCAAGTACGAGTCAATCTCTTTTTTGTTGAGTGATTCCATGAAAACTTCACTCGATACACACCCTTCTGTCGTTGTGTAACGACGCTGCCCCTCATCAGTGTTGTTTTTGAGCAGAACTTCGGGAAACCAGATGCTCACGCCAGTAAAAACAAGGTGTTTTTTTCCCGACAGTGCTTCTATCATCCGTCGAGCGTCATCAATATCGTTTGGTTTTCCCAGTATCGAACCCTCGATTTCACCAACAGTATCACATGCCAGAATAGCGAGGGCTTCGGGTAGCGGAAGGTGTTTCGCTACTGCAGAGGCTTTGATGTGAGCCAATCGAGTTACAAAATCCCCCACCGTTTCACCTGGCTGGTGTGGCAATGCCGATGCTTCGGCCTGCTCAGGTGGAGGGATAATAGCAACGTCCCAGCCTGCAGAAATCGCCAGTTCTCGGCGACGACGAGATTGGCTTGCTAGGATCAGGCGAAGTGGCAAAGGTGGCGACATGAACAAGTGCCTGGTGGAATGACTGACCGATAGACGAAGGTAATCGTATGAAGGTTCTCTTTGATGATTCAGAAATCATCGTTCTCGACAAGCCTGTTGGTCTTGCAACGGCCAACAGTCCACGGGGTGAGAATAGCCTCTATGTTGAATTAGTGAACAGGTTTGGATCAGGGTGTTTTGTCGGAGTTGTGAGCAGATTAGACAAGCCCGTGTCGGGCGTAGTTGTTTTTGGAAAAAATAAATCCGCTACGGCAAGTTTAGCTGAGCAGTTTCGTCACCGAACTGTCAAAAAAGAATATATTGCGATTGTTGAAAGACGATTTCCATCGGCTCTTGGCGAATGGGTGACTTGGCGGGATCGTATTCATTGGGACGATATGGCACGTCGTGCTGTTGTCGACGGCCTAAGACGGCAAAGTAGCCTTCTGAGAGAGTCACGCAAAAAGGAGTCGGACGGCGATTCTGCAGAAACTTCTGCACGGGTAGTAAAACGGGCTGGAGAAGTCTCGCTAGTCGAACTGCAGCCGACAACTGGCCGGCGACATCAATTGCGTGCTCAGCTGGCATTTCGGGGATGTCCTATTGTCGGTGACCGTATATATGGCAGCCGACTTCCATTGAGTTTTGAGGGCGATATGGTTGTAGCTCTTCATGCTCAGAAACTTACGCTTGAGCACCCAAAAACAGGCGATAAAACAACATTCGAAGCGGAGATACCAAAGCTTTGGATGTCACGGTATGCAGTCCTGTTTTGAAGGGACATATTGCGTGACTTTAGATATGATATTCCCTTTGTCAGGCTTTCATTAGTTTCCGATGAGAGGTTACTCGATCAGATCTTTCGCTCGCTTCTGTGTCGCGAAAAATATTCAAGGACGCTAACGGATTTGGTAGATTTTGACAGGAAATATATTCAAGTAATACCCGTGTCCCATCACCTTCGTTATTCACTTTTGTTTTTTAATTTATGACGACTCAAAGAAATTCCCTGATTAAACGCTTTCGTCAAGCGGTAATTGATTCAGGGTTACTTGAAAAATCAGTACTGAATGCTACAGAGTCATCAGTTCGAACATCTCCCGGGATGACTGCTTCTGACGAAACTGCAATCATTCGTGCAACGCTTAATTCACTCGTCGCAAAAGGCCATTTCAGTGAGGCCGAAGCTACAAACATTATTGGGTCAACATTTACTGAGCTCGACTCCTTTCGTGAAGCATCACTAGCTAGCGGGCTTGGTGTAACTTCACAGACACTTGACGATGCAGAAAGTGTTGTGCGCTCGTTACCTGACAATAAATCAGTTGATGAGGCGACGATTGCGAAAGCCGTAGCAGACCGCCTGGTTGAGCAGGGACTTCTCACGCCTTTCCAGGCATCCCAGCTTCTCATGGGGCGGAAGAAGTTCCAGTTGGGCCATTACCGAATTCTTTCACAAATTGGAAAGGGTGGGATGGGGCTTGTGTTTCTTGCGGAGCATGAGCTTATGGGGCGAAAAGTAGCAATCAAGGTATTGCCGCGGAAGAAGGTGACGGAGCAGTCAGAGGAGGCTTTTCGTCGTGAGATTCGTATGCTCGGTCGCCTCGATCATACAAACTTAGTGCGGGCGATTGATGCTGGGTTTGACGGCAATGTGTTCTATATGGTGACCGAGTTTATTGACGGCCTTGATCTCAATCGTCTAGTAAAAAAATATGGATGTCTGACCGATGATGTCGCTGCATCGATAATCTCGCAAGCCGCACGAGCTTTAGGGTATGCGCACGAAAATAAAATTGTGCATCGTGACGTGAAGCCCGGGAATATCTTCGTAGGTTTTGACGGCTGTGTGAAACTCCTTGACCTGGGCCTTGCTCGATCGGAAGCAGACGGGGAGGCAAGTTTGTTCAGCGGTGTAGTTGGGACAATCGACTATATTTCACCAGAACAGTTGAACAAAAAAAGTGCAGGAAGTGTTGGGCCCTCCGCTGACATATACAGCCTTGGATGCACGCTCTACTACCTAGTAACAGGGGAGCCGCCATACCCTGGAGGAGATCGTGGAGATAAAGCGCGGCGTCATCTCGATTCGAAGTCGATCAGCAAAGGTGAAATTCAAAAAAAAGCGAAGCGTAGCAGTCCTGGATTCTGTGATATGCTTTTTGGAATGCTTTTGAAGGAGCCGGGCGATAGGTTCCAGTCTATGGACGAGGTAATTGATTCGCTGGGTAACTGGCTTCCACAGAACCCAAAGCAGACAATCATGCATTGGATGCATTCGTCCCCCGAGGCCTATTCTCATGATGAATGGGTGCTCTCAGGAGCGGATCTTCTTAAAGAAATCAACGATGATGTTGTTTTGGAACAGCCTGGACGTGGTTTCGAGCAGGGGCAATCAAAGATTCCGACGCAGGTGCTTCAATTGGTAGTACGATCGCTCGTCATTGGTGTCGGAGTTGGTCTGTTAGTCGCTGTTGCGGAGTTTTCATTTGGAGAGGGTGTGAGCTATCTTTCGGTACTTTCCGGCCTTGTTGGTTTAGTGCTAGCGGGGGGGGCGCAGTCTCTTCTGCGGGTCATCAAGTCAGGCGGGTAGAGAGTAGCACGGATCAAGACGCTTTAAACAGACAGGATGTCTTTCAAAGCCTCGTTTATGGACGGGTATTGGTAGGCAAATCCTGTTTCAAGGGCAACTTGTGGCAGGACCTTTTGAGAAGCAAAAAGTACCTTGGCGAATTCACCAAAAACCAGACGTAGCCCGACGTATGGTGCAGGCATAAAGGCAGGGCGTTTCAGTTCTGCCGCGAGCGCTTTGGTGAATTCACTATTGCGCACTGGATTGGGTGCAACAGCATTCATTGGTCCGTTTATCGAAGTGGTTTCGCTGGCGTGGGTGTAAAGCCGTGCGAGATCAGCAACATGTATCCACGGCATCCACTGTCGTCCATTACCAAGAGGGCCCCCAGCGCCGAGTCGGAATGGAGTTAACATTTTTGCTAGTGCTCCACCACCAGCCCCAAGTACGATGCCTGTGCGCATCGTGACAACACGTACACCTTGTTCACGTGCAATATCTGCTTCTCGTTCCCAGCCAACACATACATTAGCGAGGAAATCATTTCCTGGTGAAGACGATTCAGTTAAATCTTCTTCGCCTCGATCACCGTAATAGCCAACCGCACTGCTTGAGATGAGTTTCTTGATGCCATTTTTATTCTGCAAAATACCGGCAACGAGATTTTTTGTTCCAAGTACACGACTCTCTCGGATTCGAGCTTTCTGCGCAGTTGTCCAGCGACCTTCAGCAACAGACTCGCCGGCAAGATGAAAAACAGCATCAACACCGTCGAATGACTCAGGTGGTGGTGGACCTTTCAGCGGATCCCAGCCAATCACATCTCCTGCAAGATGACCAATTTTTTCAGTCGCACGTTCTGGATTTCGCGTGAGCACGGTCGGTTTGTCAAGAAGTCGTAAGAGGCGTGGGCCAACAAAACCAGTACCACCGGTGACGAGAGCTTTCATTGAGGAAACCTGCCTTTAGAGGTTGGATGTTTGCAGTAATTAATGATTTCTAATATCAAGATCGGCCGTAGCTCCAAAACTTTGGAGACTTAGACGAGGTTTCCGCATGTGGCACCATTTGATCAAGATAAGTGATCCTGGGACAGCATGCCTTTTAGCCAGCCGGAAAGTTGGCTTCATTTGAGAGACTGTTTAGGAAAACTCGTGCCTTGCCATATTCACTCGAAGGATAGTCCTTCACGTGTTCTTTGAGGACCTCCATAAATTTGCTGACTGTCTTGCGAATGGCTTGGAAATCTTGGAACTGAAGGCCACTCCCAGATGAAGCACGTCCGGCAAAAAGTGAATCGAGTTCCGAACGATAAGGAGTAAAGATACTATCCTGAAGAACGAGAGGGTATTGGATGTGACCGGTAACCGGATCAAGCTGGGTAGAGCTGAGGCGAGGAGGCGCGACTGATTTGGCAAGACGAATCGCATCTTCGTGCGAGATGCGAGAAGGTGCCTCATCAGCGCGAGCTTTTCGATTCGTCTTCCGCATATCGAAATAGGTTTCAGTCCATTTCTTTCGGTTGTCGATTTGTTGGGACTGCGCCGACTGAAAATTCTTGGCAGCTTCTGAGTTTTGTAAATTCTGATACCCTTGGGCCCTCATCATGGAAGCCATTCCATAGTCAGCTGCTTGTCCTGCAGTTGACGCGAAATTACCACCACCCCAGCCACGTCTGCCCATGCCACCCATCTGTGCTGCGAGTGGTAGCACCAAAAAGCTCCAGCAAAGAATTCCACACAAAAACCGATGTTCCTTGGGAAATGAGAGCGTCAGCAGCCAGGTTCGAAACTTCATGGAAAAGACCTCGTCGGATAACCAGTCGAATGTTTTTAAAACTATGGAATTATAGTTTCAGCGAAAATCTACTGAAAACAGTATACTTCGAAAGATGAAATATCGCGATGCGAGCCCTCTCCAGGACACATGGCTAGTGTTTTGGGTGCTGGATTAGGGCCTGCTGAAGTGCCTTTGGAAAAACAGAAACCCACGCAAATCGGAAAAATATTATGAATTCTTTTCGGATTCTTGGTTCTCTATGGGCTCTTGTTGTCTTGATTGGTTTTATCTCCGGCTGTTCGAAGCCCAAACAAGACTCAGGGACTGCTTCTGTTATCCGAACCGATTCAGTTGAAGGGGGTGATGCTACTGAGCAACAGGAGGCTGGCAGTTCTCTAGAAACCATGAATCCGAGTGAGAACTCCAATGAATTGGCCGAGGCTCAGCAAGATCCAGACGAGTCGCAAAAAGCAAATCCTTTGTCAGCGGAAGAGAAAACAGGGCCGGTTGTCCGTCCATCGGCATCCGAAAAATCAGAGGTACGCGAACTGAGTATTAACGAGCTTCGTGAAAAACTTTCAGCGGCCACAAATCCAGATGCTGTCGTTAAAGTGACTGATTCAATCGGTCGGCTTCGAGGCCAAGGACGATCAGCTTTACCCGACTTGATCAAGCTTACAGCAGATGCTGAACCAAGAGTGCGGTGGCATGCTGCCCGTTCAGTTGGGCTCATTGGTGAAGATGCAGTCGCAACTATTCCGACACTGCTCACGCTACTCCAAGATGCTGATCCAGTCGTTGCAACACAGGCAGCTGCAGCGATCGGTAATATTCGA
>Ga0206123_10001671_pt1 | contig 20419 bp, 16 predicted proteins | sample Helgoland_Spring_2_FD_160086 | JGI IMG/M metagenome (GOLD analysis project Ga0206123, IMG submission 160086) | Pelagic subsurface seawater microbial communities from Kabeltonne, Helgoland, North Sea - Helgoland_Spring_Bloom_20160316_1 | ecosystem: Environmental > Aquatic > Marine > Epipelagic ...
AATAAGTTGGTGCAGGCAGGCTTTGATAAAGAACAGTTAACCGTGTTACGTCGTATGTTCGAAGCCGAAGAGTGCGATGTATTCGACCTGCTCGCCTTTCTTGCCTTTGAGCAGCCCATGTCCACAAGGCACCACCGAGCGGAAGCCGTGCGTAGCAATCAAGAATTTTTTGGTCAATACCAACAAGATAAAGCACAAAACTTTTTACATTTCGTACTCAATCGCTATGAGCAGACAGGGGTAACGGAGTTATCCCGTGAGCGCCTGCCAGCACTGATTGAGCTGTCAGGTTTGGGCACCACTAAAGATGCTTCACAAGCCTTTGGTGGTAAGCCAGCACACTTACTTGAGGCATTTAAACAGTTGCAACATCAGCTTTACCACACGGCGTAATTTATGGAAATTGCATTAGCACCCAATCAACTCTGCACAGATCGGCAGACACTAACTGTTGATAAAGTTGCGACTCTTATTGGAGAAAATGGCTGTGGTAAATCAAGTATTTTACAGTCAATATTTGACCGAAAATTGAACAGGGAGGATTATCAACACCTAAAAATCGTATGCTTTTCATCCGGTCAAAATGAGAACTTTTCATCCAGTTTTAGTAAATATCTAAAGAGAGAAAGACGATCTGGCTTAAATCTAAACCTGGAGTGCTTTTACTACGACAAAACATGGTCGAAATTACTTATATTCCTCGCAACAACGCTGAAGCGCGATGGAACGGTGAGAGGGTTTTTAAAGGAATATTCTTATATTACTGAAAGCGCAGAGAATCGGGATGATATCAGCACAACGCTTTCTGCCTCCTTTAAAGTTGATAAGGCTTATGTTAGTCGAGTACAGGATGCGCTCAAGAAAGAAGAGCATGGGGAAACTGAGACGCTTCGATCAACGCCATATTTTCGTTCCTTAGACAGCTTTATTACGGCGAACACTGGATTGCAGGAATATAACTTTGATGAACCAGTAAGGAAAAGGACGATTTCAATAACCAGTGAAACACTTTTCGGCACCTCTTTTTCAACTAGGCGCTTTGAAGACGATGAACAGCCGATGTTTCATGAAGACCCAACAATCAGTTTCTTCTCTCAAGCAGCGGATAACGATTATTTTTTAGATAAGAACAGTTTCAAGCTTACTTTTGCTAATGGCTTGGAGTTAGATCAGTTAAGTGATGGTGAATATCAGCTCTTATTTCTTTATGCGTTAATTGATTTGTTTGATGCGGATAATACTTTATTTCTACTAGACGAAGCGGATTCGCATTTACATTACAAAAATGTGGAGCGACTTTGGCAGTTGCTTCATGGGATAAGTGGATATGCAATAACAACCACGCATTTATTAGACTCAATTGCAGCAAAAGAAAATCGTATTGAACACTTAAAAGTTGTTGAGCAAGGAAAGATAAACGAAGAAAATAAAATCAAACAACTCATTAATCGCCTAACTGTTTTATCGAGAGCAAGGTCAGTTGAATTTGAAGTCTGCGGCAAGCTTCCGAACATTGCCTTATTAGACGACTACAACGATTGGATAATTTTTACCAAACTCGCAGAGCGTGCGGGACACGACATTGCACAATTATTTACTGTACATGCAATGAAAAGGTCATCCAGCTATGCAACCGCTAATGAAACCTTTGGCAAAGGAAAAATTGACTGGCTTCATGGCCTAAGCAAAATAGAATCACCACTGGTAACGACCAAAATATTCCTAATCTGTGATCGTGATGAGGCCGTCTTGGAGTGGAACGCCGCTAATGGAGTACAGGTAAATGGCCAAACTTATAGAGATCTATTGAGTGTTATTCAATGGCCAGCAGGCATTCAAGTCAGACCATTCTTGCTCGCTTGGAAACGCCGAGAAATAAAAAATTACTTGCTATCTCATACTGCACTCACGCATCACAACATCATTGCTCAAATCAATAATGACAGCATTGCGCCGCTTCATCACTTACAAGCCAACAACCCCGGTGATAATGATGATATTCGGCGACTCAATGTAAAAAACATTATTAATCCGTTGATCAACACCGACGACATAGGTTTAGACGCTGAAAAGTTGCAAGCCTATATCGATCTGATTCCAGCAGAAGAAATCAGCGAAGACATCACCAATATGTACAACTTTATTATCGGAAAACTTTAAGCATGTCATTACAACAAAAAATAGACCGCATTACTGACATCCTCCGCCGTGATGATGGCATCAGTGGTGCCATGCACTATACCGAGCAAACCTCATGGGTATTGTTTCTTAAGTTTTTAGATGACTACGAATCAGAAAAAGAAGACGAAGCGGTATTGTCTGGCAAAGACTACCAGCCGGTATTGGATAAAGAACACCGTTGGGAAAGCTGGGCGTGCCCCAAAACAAGTGACGGCAAGCTAGACATCACTAAAATCCGTACAGGCGATGATCTCACTGACTATGTTAACAACGAGCTGTTCCCATATTTGAAAGCCTTCGGCACCATCACTACTGCCGACCCTAAATCTTTTACCTATAAAATTGGCGCAATTTTTCAATACCTGGATAACAAGGTAGCCTCTGGCCATACCCTGCGTGAAGTGCTGGATATTATTGACACGCTTAACTTTCAATCCAACGATGAAATGTTTGAGCTGTCGCATGTGTATGAAGGCTTATTACAAAACATGGGCGATGCCGGTGGTTATGCCGGTGAGTTTTATACGCCACGGGCTGTCATTCGCAGTATTGTAAACGTAATAAACCCGCAGCCTGGGCAAAGTATTTATGATGCTGCCGCCGGTTCATGCGGTTTTTTAGTACAAGCCTTTGAACACCTAAAGGCCCAAAAAGATAAGCTAAACACAGACCAATGGGATTTTATTCAGCGCGATACCTTTTTTGGTTTTGAAAAAACCTCATTAGCCTATGTGATGGGCATGATGAATATGATTTTGCATGGTATTGAGTCACCTAACTTGTACCGTGGCAATACCCTCACACAAAACATCCGCGATATTCAAGAAAAAGACCGTTACGATATTATTTTGGCTAACCCACCTTTTGGCGGCAAAGAAAAACCACAAATACAACAAAACTTTCCTATTCAGAGCAACGCTACTGAATTGCTATTTTTACAGCACTTTATGAAAACATTAAAAGTGGGTGGTAAAGCAGCGATAGTCGTCCCAGAGGGCGTATTGTTTCAAACCAATAGCGCCTTTAAACAAGTCAAACAAGAGCTGTTAGAAAACTTTAACCTGCACACCATATTAAGCCTGCCTGCTGGCGTGTTTTTGCCATACTCTGGCGTTAAAACCAATGTGCTGTTTTTTGAACGCAGCGGCGGCACCAGTGATGTGTGGTATTACGAATGTGAGCCAGAGCAAAAACTCACCAAAAACAAACCGATTACTGATAAGCACTTAAAAGAGTTTGTAAAACTTTATGCGAGCCGTGAAACCACGGAGCAGTCATGGACGGTGCCTGCCAGCAAGCTAACAGAAGATTATGACCTGTCCGCCAAAAATCCTGCCAAACAGAAGGATGCCGAGCATTTAGCACCCCGCGATATTCTTAAGAAAATTCGTACTAAGGAAAAGCTGGTGTCGGGATTGTTGGATGAAATTGAAGGCTTGTTGGTGGAGAAGTAAATATGGAGCAGTCTACCTACACATTGCCCAAAGACTGGGTATGGAAATCACTTGTAGATATTTCTGAAAAAATTACAGACGGAACGCATCACAGCCCAAAGACTCAGTATTCTGAATGTGATGAAGGCCGATATAAATATATAACTTCAAAAAATATTAAAAATTGGGGGATGGCATTATCCAATATATCTTATGTTGATGAGGCTATGCATAACGAAATATATTCTCGATGTAATCCAGAGTATCAGGACCAATTATTAACCAAGGACGGTGCAATGACAGGCACTTGCTGCCTGAATGAATTAGATGAACCCTTTTCACTATTATCTAGCGTTGCGCTTATCAAGCAAAATCGCTCCCTTGTTTTACCGAAATTTTTAAATTACTACTTGCAGAGTCATGTAGGACAAGAATTTTTATTGAGTGATATTTCTGGTGCCGCTATCACACGTACAAACCTAAAGAAATTAAAGAGCATCCCGATTCCTGTAGCTCCTATCGTGGAACAAAAACGCATCGTCGAAAAACTTGACGCATTACTCATCCGCATCGACACCGCCATTGAACATTTGCAGGAGAGTACCGTACTGGCAGATGTACTGGTTCTGAATGGACTCGATGTTTGCTTTGCTCGATTGTCTGAGCAGCATGAAGAAAGTTCGTTGGTAGCGTTGGTCGATTTTGTCTCTGGATATGCATTCAAAAGTAGTGACTTCGTAACTGATGATGGCATAAAGCCCATTAAGATTACTAATGTCGGAGTCGTTGAGTTTTCTGAAAATACAGAAGAGTTTTTACCAATAGATTATAAGGATAAATTTCATAAGTTCGCAGTGAGAAGCAATGACATTGTTATAGCGCTTACTCGTCCAATAATTAACGGTGGCTTAAAGGTTTGTAGAGTTCCAGAAAGTTATGATGGCGCTTTAGTAAATCAACGTGTGGCAGCTATTACATCCGAAAACAAAAGCTTATTAGACTTCATCTACTGGTTCTTACAGTCGTCAAAGACAAAAAACTACGTATTGGAAAAGTCGAAATCATTAAATCAGCCAAACTTATCAATTACTGACCTCAAAAAACTCTTAATCCCCGTTCCTACTGGCCAAAAAGCACTTGAACAAGCCGTGGTTGACTTTAACGAATTAACTACAAGAGCAAGAAAAGCTAGAGCTGAGATAATCGATAAAATTGAGCTACTAAATAAGCTTAAAAGTTCAATGCTCGACTCAGCCTTTAGAGGCGAACTCTAGGGAGAGAATATGATATTCGATACCACGGCTTTACAGCACAAACCGTTCAAAGAAGCACTTGAGAAATTAGAAGGCTTATTGTCTCACTCCAAGGCAATATTATTGGGTGCAGGTGCAAGTTACTGTGCGGGGCTGCCATTAACTAACCAGCTTACAGCGAGCGTACTTGCAAGTGATAAATTGTCAGATGATTCAAAGGGAATTCTGTCAGCAATACAAATCTCGTTTACTGATGCAAACCCTGCGGCACATATAGAAGACTTTTTAAGCGAGCTGGTGGATTGGTTGGCAATTGCCAATCGTAGAGCCAGCAGAGCTGTGCCAGATATTGCGGTGACTATAGGCGCTACGACCTATACTGAAAAGCAATTAGCGACTGCAATTGATGAAATCAAGCTTGCTATTGAAGAACAGATTAATCAACAGGTAGATTCCAGTATTCATGAGCGTTTTGTACAGGCTTTACATCGGCCAATGCGCCCCGGGAAAGCAACTCACGGCGAATGCATCGACTATCTAGTCATGAATTATGACGCTCTTATTGAAGATGCCCTGGCTCTTTCCAAAGTACATTATGCTGATGGCCTTGCTGGCGGAGTATCTGCTTGGTGGGAGCCGTTGACCTTTGATGTCAAAGGATTAGATGCAAAGGTTTATAAGCTGCATGGTTCGATCGACTGGGTTGAAACTTCTGGCTCAACAGTGCCGCATCGTATCGCGTCGCATTTAAAGCGAAGTACAAAAACAACATCCAAGATTATGATTTGGCCAGCATCGACTAAATACCGTGAAGCCCAGCTTGACCCCTATGCTCATTTAATGGCCAAAGCCCGAGCAGTATTAAACCCCAATAATGGTGAGCAGCGCGTTTTACTGATTTTGGGTTATAGCTTTGGTGACGCGCACATTAACCTTGAAATTGAGCGTGGATTAAAAGCCTCTAACGGCAATCTTACGGTTATTGTATTTACCAGTGACGCTGAACCTAATGGCATTCTAAAGTCTTGGCACCAGGATTCTGAGATAAATGAGCAAGTATTAATATTCGCTGACAGAGGTTTTTTTCACGCAGGCCAGCAAGAGCATTCAGCACAGAGTATTGAGTGGTGGAAGTTTGAAAATTTCACACAGATTCTTGAGGGAGGGATTTAGCATGGAGCAGAGTAAATATTCCAAACCCATAGAGAACCTTGCCATTGGCAAAATTATTGAAGTCGATGGCTCTCGAATTATTGCCGAGATTGACCCTTCCATTTCTGATCTTTCCCGAGTTTTTGCCGGCGAAAATTATCCCATTGGGCAATTCGGCTCAATTATTAAAGTTCACTTTGGTCGGCGCTCTATCTATGGATTAGTTAGCCGTCTTCGTATGAAGGCTGATTATCAGCTTGAGCAAGGGCTGCCTGTTGTATCTTCAGATGAGCGCATTATTGAAGCTGATTTATTTGGTGAGGGTGAGTGGCATAAAAATAAAAACGGTGATTTATCACTTGAGTTTGAACGGGGTGTAGCCACTTACCCTCTGCCACAGCAAACTTTGTACATCACTCCAAAGGCTGAACTTCGTTTTATTTATGGTGACGCCAGGGGAGCTGTCATTCAACTTGGCGAGCATGTCGGTTCTGGTGGTGCTCCCTGTTATGGCGAGCTAAATGAATTATTAGGCAAGCATACGGCCATTTTGGGTTCTACGGGTGCAGGTAAATCGGGTGCGGTTGCGGCAGTTATTCACAGCATTCTTGAACGTGGAGATATTGCGAACCACCAACATTGGCATCCACAAATTATCGTACTCGACCCGCATAACGAATATGGCAAAGCCTTCCCGAAGCATCAGCGTCTTTCAACCGATGAAGGTACGCTGGTGTTGCCTTATTGGTTGTTAGATTTGGAAGAGTCTTTAAGCTTATTTATCGGTAAAACAGAATATGCGGCTACTTCCCAATCAAATATTATAAAAAACGCCTTGATTAAAGTACGTGAACAAGCCGCAGAATCTTTGGGGTTGGATAAAACCAAGTTAACTGTAGACTCTCCAGTACCTTATGTTTTAGGTGATACCTATGGGCTAGATAATTTTGGAAAGAATGGTGATGACCTTTATACGATAGGGTTAATCGGCGCTATAAATACTCAGCGACCACAAAACAAAAGCCAAAAAGACCATGAAGATTATAATAAAGTTATCCGTAAAATTAGCTCTTTGCTAAAAGATGGTCGGCTTAATTTTATGATGAAACCTTGGGATGGGGTTCAAGACCCGCTACCTACTATCGTTAATCAATTCTTAACTCGCAAAACCACAGTGCAGATTGTAGACCTTTCCGGTGTTCCCAACGAAGTTGCTGGAGTTGCAAGTGCCGCGATAGCACGAATTATTTTTCAATTAAAAGTCTGGCAGTCCGAGGATGAAAGGCGTGACAGCCCGGTTTTGCTGGTATGTGAAGAAGCTCACCGTTATGTTCCCAACAGAGGCGAAGCGCAGTATGAAGCGGCTCAATCCGCAATCAGGCGTATTGCTAAAGAGGGACGCAAATATGGTGTTGGTTTACTGCTGGTGTCTCAGCGCCCCAGTGAAGTTGAGGCTACAGTGCTTTCGCAATGTAACTCATGGATTGTTCTCAGAATAACAAATGATTCAGACCGAGAGCATGTTCGAAGTGTGTTACCAGACTCGATGTCCGGCTTAACCAAAATGCTTTCAGGTTTACGAAGGCAAGAAGCGATTTTTGTAGGACAGGCAGCCACACTCCCATCACGTATTATGATTCGCAGTTTATCCAAGAAGCAGCTTCCTCGTTCTAACGATGTAGATTTTGATAAAGGCTGGCAGAAAGAAGCGCTATCTGAAGATCAAATTGGAACTGTTGTGGAGCGATGGCGGTATCAAAGCAGATGATGATCAAAAATATAAAGACCTAACTTATTGAACCGTAATCTTTTCATGATTGCTGCTTGGTCTATTAACCGATGTAGGGCTGCCCCAAGGCCCATGTAGCATGTGTATCCAAGCTGCCTCTTTGTTTAGTGCTCTCAGTATGTTTTTTACGGTTAACCAATATAGGTAACGGGAGCTTGGTTTGAGATGTCTTGTTTGGACTTGTAAGTACCAGCGCAGATGCTTGAGTTGATATTGGTACGGGCCAACTTGAAATCTCGTCCATATTACAGTCGCTATTTTCTTTGCACGCTGGGTATGTTCTTTAACGCGAGTGCTTCGATTACCTTTCAGCTTACGATTTAATAAATGCTCCATATGTTGGTTGGCTTGTTGTTGATTGGCAGGACGCATAATTATTCAATACGCTATTTACTGCTGCCGATATAGGCTGCCACCACATCGGTGCGATTGTGTCCTAATTCTTGGGCGAGAAGAGTTCGGGCTTTTCGATCCTGTGCTTTATCCGCTTGTCGTTTTCCAGTAATGACCGGAGCAGGATAGCCGGTAATGGCTTGATAACGTTCACAGGCATAAGCGGCTCGCATATCGTGAAAACCATTGATGACTGTCTGGTTTGTCATGGCACGCCACTGGTTATACCGGTGGACTCGCCATTGCTTATAGCTGGAGTTTGGAGGAATTAGGTTCTGTTCTTTGCCCTGTATGAGAGTGGCGGCTTTTAGGGTTTGCAGGCACTGGTTACTGACGGGTATCCACCGGTCTGACCCTTTGCCTCTTCCGCCCTTGGTGCCTTGAGTAATCTTGATAGGCCCGTGTTGCCTGGCCTGGCGGAAGGCTTTGCGTGTATCGAGTAAAGAAGCTTCTTTAAAGCGTAAACCCAGATCACGGGTGAGTTGAACAATGAGCATCGTCCGTTTCTGACCGTGTTGAACGGTGATGGTTTTTAGCACGTCCGGTCTGACCGTTGCGGGAATGGTTGAACGGACGTGGGAACGTTGCCCTATAATCTGCGCGGGCTTAATCGTCAGCACGGTATCTTTACGCATTGTTTCCAGTACCACATTCACCGTTGATAGCCGGTTTTGAGCATAGGCCACGCTCATTTCTCCCTTACTAACTAATTCTTTCAAAAGCTGATTATGTTTGTTCAGAACGGTCGAGGTAATATTTCTAGTATCGCTAATTCCTTCACCCTTTAAAAAATGAACAAATTGGTTCCAGCGCTCTTCGTGAGTTGCACGGGTACTGAAATGCCCCTGACCATACCGATCAGCCAGTGCATTTTTACCCGCCCATGCGAGTTGTTTGCCATAACCATAATTACGATTGCCGCCCACGTTCCCCATATAAACCCTGAAACTGGTAAGTGTTAAACCGGATTAAGCACCGGTCGTGCTGTGCTGGTACGCTCAGCCTGCGGAGGGTTAAAACCCCTAGGACAAATGACTGGCTCCTCATGCTTGGTGCGCCTGAACAGGGGTTAATGCCTGCGGGTTGCGTACTGTGCCAATTGATCAAACCTTTAAATAGGGTTTAGTCGTTGGTCGCATGGGTGCCTGTGTCGGCGTTTTTACTGCTTTTGTATCAGCGATGTGGCTGCTATTGCATTGTATTGACTACGATTATTGCCGAATTTTCAGACCCGTCTCTGTGTAAAGTCTCCACAGAGACGGGTTGGCGCATCGTTGCCGGTTTCTCATTATTGCTGGCATCACCTCCTTTTTAGGTGTGTTGATTAATGGAAGGGTGTGTTTGTGAATGCATGTGTTTCCCGATTAATGGGTTAAACAGGGATCAAATCATTCACGGCATTGGTTCCACTGGAACCCATGTGCCTACATGCAAACTGCGCATGTAGGACTTGCTTGCAGCTAAGTCTGTAGCTGCCACAGATAAGTGCCATCACTAGAACATAAAACCCTTAGCCGTAACCCTCAAAAACCGTTCAAGGTGTGAAGTACATTTTTTCAATGTACTGGGTGGCCAGACCATTCCGCCGAACAGTTTTTCTGTGCGATAAAAGTTCTTCCGGGTCTGTACGGATATTCCATTGTTTTCTCCGTCTTTGTGCATAGCATAAGGCCGCTATACACAAAGACGGAGACGTGAAATGAGCTGTAAAATTCTGAGATTGAGGGAAGTAAAGGAAATAACAGGGTTATCTCGCTCAACAATTTACCTGGGGATTGCCAAGGGAAAGTTTCCGAAACAAATAAAATTGACGGGTGCCCGTTCGGTGGGCTGGCATGAAAGTGCAATCATGCAGTGGGTTGAATCAAGGCAGCAGGCGTAACAAGCCGTGTAAGAATAACTCTATAAATAAATAACCTAGCAACCTTCCAATAAAGGGCAACAGTACCTCAAAGATCAATTCCATTGTATATGTGTCTGATCAAGCATGAGTCAGTACAGCTTAAGTGATCAGGTGGGGTATAATGAGGGGTATCAGGTTGGCAAGTTGAGTATATAGGTAATTAAATCAAATAGTTAAAAATGTATGGGTGGTATGATGTAATATCGCTTTTAGCCAATCTGGTTCAAACTTTGAATTGGATGCCTGAAAATAAAAAGCCCCGCAATTGCGGGGCTTTTTTTCGATGGGCTTAAAGCCGAATGAAGATCGAAGGTTAAAAGTCAGACAAAACCGCAGTGAAGGCATCCAGGAAGGCAACCGATGCATTTCCCGTATGCATCCACTCGCCAGGTGCAACATCGTGTATGCGCTGTAAATGCCCTGTCCAAATAATCTCCGGCTTACCCGCTTCCTTGATTTCAATTACTACTCTCGCCACAAAGCGCAGGGAATCGTCCAGTGTCACTCGATCATGGGATTCGATTTCATAACCGCCACCGTTGAGATCTATCTGTTGGTATCGAAGGGTCACGTTCAGATCGGGATTGTCCGACGCCGGTGTTGGTTGCAGACCTTTGCTGGCCATTGCCACATTAAAGTTGCTGGTGATGATTGGCCCCAAAAACGCCGGGATGTTCTCGGTTTTAACAGAAAATGAGTTGTAAGTTCCAACAGCTTTATTGCTGACAACCTCCGAATCAATTGGTGCAGTGGCACAGCCTACGAGTAACAAAAAACTGAATATCATGGTGCAGGGATAGTATTTCAAAGTAGTTCTCCATCGTGTTCGTGTCATTTCAGTGTCACACGTCACGGCGTTCACTGTATTGACATTGGTCAAGGGCAGACTTAAAGGACAGCGCAATCTCGATTGCTGCCCCATAATCTATCCGGAATTTCAGATTAACCTTCTACTGGTAGTGAGAAAATATGTAGTTAGAAATATGTAGTTAGAAATCTGTAGTTAGAATCCATAATTAAAACCAACCGCTAAACCGATTGTGTGTGCGTCCTCGAAACTGAGCGAATCAGTCATCAGCCGGGCGAAAAGATACCGGTTACGGTAGTTAATAGAAAAGGCTTTGCCACCAAAGTCGTAAGCCAGTTGAAACGAATCGTCAAAACCGATGCCGAGGCTGGGGAAATGCTGGGTCTTGGTGTAGTAATAGCCACCTAACACAGAAATGTTGGGGGTCCAGAAATTGAAGACATTTAACTCTTTGTCCAGAGAATAGCTTGCCCGAAGATTGGCTCGCCAGGGTAACTCCTGATCAAAATCCTCATTGATAATGACGACATCCAGCTGGCGATCAATAAGATCGTTAGGAGTGACAATTAATCCATCGACAAAGTCCTGGCTGACCCCAATGGCGTCAACAAGCGCACTGTTTAAGTCAAAGCGGGCGACGGAATGTGGTGCATTTCGCCACCTGAAATTGTTCACAACATCAAAGATTTTCAGGTCCAGGTTGAGCTGGTCTGTCACCTGCCAGTTCACCCCGAGATCCAGTGAGTAACCCTGGCCATCGGGGTCGCTAAAGTCGACGCCGGAAATAACCGGGTTTGGCGGACCTGTGATGACAGGTTTTGCGTAGTCGGGTTCACCAAACTTTGGATCATCATAGTAATAATCGATTAGCAGGGTGGCATTGACATCCTGGACAAGGGTAAGCAATGGGCTCAGGTCTCGATTGCCCGCATCGACGCCCGCCAGGATCGCTTCTGCATCGGCAATCAGTTGATCGGTGATGGGTTCCAGGTCTCCGTCCAGGGCTGCTTTGCCCGATTGAAGATCGGATAATTGATTGTAATAGGAAAAGGCAATATCAAAAGTTAGGTCTTTTCGGAAATCCCAGGTGTAACCCACCTTTAAACCTGAGGCAGACAGTCTGTTCACTTCGAGCAGGAGGTTGTACTCCCTGTCGGTTGCGAGAGGAATGCCGTTTTTCTCACTGTGATGATAGAGCGCGGTATCTTCGGTGAAGCTGGTGATGTAATCGAATCTCTGGACATAGGAAACCCGCCATTCATTCCATTGGACGCCCACTTCAAATAGATTGTGGGTGAACGCCGTGTCTCCCGACTCCAGCGGAGCATCAAATTTGTTGGCAAATTTGTCAACTGAGACCGGTGCGCTGTAAGCAAACAAGTCTAATTGGGTAAAAACCTTCCAGTTCTGTTTTTTCTCTTGTTTTACGGGTGAATTATCTTCCGCAAAAGCAGATGAAGCGGTACCAAAAGCCGCCAGAACTAATAAAAAACAATATAAACGCATGCCGGAGTTCCTTAATGGGCATTACCTGATCTGCGAGTTAATTGGCAATGCGTGAAGTAGATGACTGGCTGAGCATACTACCTGTAATTTTTTGTGCCGGAAAGACTTTGTCGGAAAGTCCCCTGACCTGGGGTGAGCCACGCAACAGACCATCAATTAGCACGGCACTATTGGTCAATAGTGTTTCAAAAAATTGAATGTTATCATCAGGCTACAGCTATATTTTAGAGTAAAACCATAATAATAAAAGGGTTAAACCCTTAATCCTGAGAGAGGGCACAATGGACATAGCATTATTCACACAAGGTGGACTGGATTTTTTATTCCGGTGGCTGCATTTCCTGGCGGGTATTACCTGGGTTGGCATCCTGTACTATTTTAACTTTATCCAGACTGAATATTTTAAAGAAGCGGAAGATTCACATCGCTCCGGTGCAATCCAGAAACTGGTGCCCCGGGCGCTTTGGTGGTTCCGTTGGGCGGCAATGTTTACATTTATCTCCGGTGTCATTCTGCTTGGATTCCGGGGCCAGTTCCTGACCTTTGATATTACCATCGGCGCAACACTTGGTACCTTGATGTTCTTAAATGTCTGGTTTGTCATATGGCCAAACCAAAAGATCATTATCGCATCCGCCACCCAGGTTGCGCAGGGTGGTGAAGCATTGCCTGAAGCTGCCGCCGCAGCGCCGAAAGCCGGTCTCTCATCGCGAACCAATACCATGTTTTCACTACCCATGCTGTTTTTTATGGGGTCTTCCACACACATGCCTAATGGTGTGATAGGTGATGCTTCCATGCCGGCCTTGATCTCTATTCTGGCGATAATCTTTGCGCTGCAACTTAATTCGTTGTTTGGTAAACTTGGTCCCCTGGCGAGTGTGGTCGGCGTGATTCATTGTGGACTTGGGCTCACCGCAGTGTTGTACGGTTTGATGGCAGTACTGTAATATTGTAGAAGAATGAAAGAGGCTCCTTTTGGGGCCTTTTTTTGTATTTTTGAATGATTATTCTGATGTGAAAATGAAATGACGGACAAGAAAAAGTCTTTGGATGCGCTCCCGGAAATTGCCCCTGGTAAGGATGAAATTGCTTCATACCGAAGGAGTAGTCGGGTGGAGGCGCCCAAGCAGAGCAATTTTAACGGGTTGCTGGTATTTGCCATTGTTTTGATGGCAATTTTGATGGTCTTTGGCGGCTACACATTGTTCGAGGTTCAGCAGAAACTTGATCTGTCGAATCAGCTATTGGATAACGTGCAGCGTAATAGTCGTGATATCGAGTCAGAATTGAGTGCCACCGGTAGTGACATTGAAAAAACCTTTCAGCTAATGAAGGCACAGCAAGCCACCAATGTCACAGAGATTGATAAGCTCTGGGCCGTTTCCTATCGCCAGAATCGACCAAAAATTCAGGCGCTTGAAAAAGCAATTGAAGTCGCAAATAGCGCCAACAAAAAGCTGGAAGACCAACTTGCCCGGCAGACGACATCGATTGACACAGTAACCGCCAAATTTGGTGAGGTGATGGCTGATATCAGTCAGGTGAGACAAACCCTGACGATTGATAATGAAGACATGACCACCCAGGTTTCATTGGTCCGGGGTCAGGTGCAGGATCAAGCTGATCTCGTCAATGCAAACAAGCGAAATCTCGCGGCATTACAAAAACGAATTGAGACAACCGAAGAAGCCATCGCCGTCATCGATAAGTATCGCGCCCAGGTGAATAAGCGTTTGCTCGACTTGCAGACACTGATCAAAAGTCCGGAAGTTGATGCAGGTGCCACGCCCCTGTGATCTCCTCCCTTATTCGTACGACCAGTCCCGAATAACGCTGATCTCAAACGTGTAGTGCAAATAGCTCAGCACTACACCAGCCTCGCTAATGCGTTCAAGTCGGATACCTTCAGCGATCATATCCCCTTCGTGGAACATGTTGCCGTTAATGTTAACCATTCTGAAGCTGCGATCATCGGCATACAGGTGACTTGAGAACCTCAGGTCAGGAATCTGGCGTTGTATATTTGTCGGCAGGGCTGTAATTCTACTGACAGGTCGATTCTGCTCTTCAATTACCGGTTCTGCTTGCAAGTCCCCTGGAGCCTCTTCCAGATTATCACCGGGCTTGTTATTTACCGTTTCAGTCTGGCGAAAAGCATCCTGTGGCGTGATCAACAATCCCCTGGTTACCGGGTTTACCTCAGCTTGAGCTTCGGCAGGATTAGTGACCGGGTTCACTCTGTTTTCTGCCACAGGCTGCATTTCAGGTTCTGTGTCATGGATTGGGATTGCGGCTTCCTGCGGGACCGGGGTGCTATCCCGTATGTACCAGAAACCGCCAATATTTAGCAATAAAATAGCCACCAGGGCGATAGGCCAGATTTTCGATTTATGGGTCGACTGTGCCACTGGACGGTGGTGCAGTGCATTGAGGTCTGGCAGGTCCTGATTTTTTCGTTCGTTCTCGGATTTCTGTAGCGCATCCAGGATATAGGACATTATTCTTCCCCTCCCACTGCTGTCGCTGTGTTAGCAGTCAAAAATGGCACGCCAATCCCTTCAATACTATTTAAATGAATCCAGGTCTCAGGTCCAACCACACCGGAGGTTTCAAGATTTACTGACCGCTGAAAAGCTTGAACCCGTTTGGTAAGTGACGCATCAAATATTGCGGAGGTTGGGATCAGGGGTAGGCCGTCAAATGCCGAAAGTTGAGAGGCTAACCACTCTACAGTGGCGCCTTCGCTGCCCTCGGATACAGGTGCCTGATAACCGGGAGGCATCCGCCACAGCACAATATATTCACCTTGCCAGTTTGCCAGCAAAGATTCGGATATACGGTACTCGGATTCATTTAGCCACAATATAGCGGTACCAGCTTCGATATGGACCAGAGCAACCCAATTGGCTTCGGTCGAAGGGCCGTTGGGAGCAGGGTCGCTCGGGGCGAGGTTGATAGCCACCGGTCTGTTGAGTGACCGAATATCCTGCAGGTTTCCGATGGCGGTATAACAACTTAAACCCAGATCAGATACCTGGCCACAGGCCGGCTCGGAATCCTTGATTGGCGGGTTACCCCAGATGTTCAGTATTTTCCGCAGCGCGGTATCTGTTGTCGGGTCGCCTTTGATATTACGACTGATGGAGGACCAGTGCTCCAAATTCTCCTGATTTTTTGACGAAAGCAGTTCGGTAATGTCGGGTTTTGCCGGTGGCGGGTCTGTCTGAAAACCACTTGGCAAGCCAGAGTTACTTTTGTTGATCGTTGACTGGCTGTCTGATTGGAGCATGTCGGATTCTGGATTTTGGTCCTTATCAACAAACCAGATCGAAGCAATAAGACCCACAAATGCGATCGCAAGTACTATTTTGATTGGGGAGCGCTGCTTAACTGGAGCCGCGGAGGGTCCAAGTACCTCTTCCGCGGCCTTGGTGAGTATTGCCAGGGATACCTGGGATTTGTTTTCTGAGTAGGCACCCAGTAATGCCCGGTCACAGATTAGATTGATGACCCGGGGAATGCCTTCACTGATTCGAAAGATTCGATTGATCACCGCATTAGGGAATAGCTCCTGTTTACATCCCGCAACCTCAAGACGGTGATAGATGTATTCGCCAACTTCCGCCCGTGACAGCGCTTGCAGGTGAAAACGTGCCGTCACCCGTTGTGATAACTGGCGCAATTCCTGTCTGGCGAGAAGTTGTTGCAGTTCCGGCTGACCCAGCAGGATAATCTGAAGTAGCTTGCGTTCGTTTGTTTCCAGATTTGTCAGCAGCCGTAATTGCTCCAGAACCTCAACCGACAGATTCTGGGCCTCGTCGATAATGAGTACTGTGCGTCTGTTTTGTTTATGTGAAGCCAGGAGGAAATCGTTAATTGCGTCGACCAGCAATTTTCGGCTTGCATCTTTCTCATACTCAATATGGAATTCATCGCATATAGTACCCAGTAGTTCATCGACGCTGAGTTTGGGGTTGATGACAAAAGCGACATCAACATCTGCAGGTAACTGCTCCAGCAGACAGCGACAGACTGTGGTTTTTCCCGTACCAACCTCGCCGGTTAGCAGAATAAAACCACCCTGACTCTGGACGCCATACAGCAGGTGAGCCAGTGCTTCTCGATGGCGCTCACTCATATATAGGAAAAGCGGATTTGGCGCGATCGAAAATGGAGAATTGCTCAAGCCAAAATATTGGTTATACATTCGATTTGATAGTTTATTTAGAGGTGAAGGGCCGTCGGTCGGGATATGTCGGTATGATTATAAGCGAGAATATCAGGAGGCTGGTATCACGAACAGGAAAACCGTCATGAAGATAGCTTCAAGAAATTTTATTGTGATTACATTGCTCCTGATGCTGACGGGTTGTTCGAGTTTAAACTTCTATTCCCAGGCAATCACAGGCCAGATGAATCTACTTTTTAATCGCAGATCTTTGGACACTGTACTGGCAGATGCATCGGTTAATCCGGAAATAAAACGCAAAATCAGGGTTGCCCGGGATGTGCTTGTCTTTGCAGAGGAGGAACTGGGTTTGCCGGTGGGAAACAGCTATTCGGGTTTCGTTGATACGGGTAAGCGATATGTTATTTGGAATGTATTTGCCGCCGACGAATTTTCCGTCAAGCTCAGCACCTTTTGTTACCCCATAGCAGGGTGCGTTAGCTATCGCGGATTTTTTGCGGAAGCGGATGCCCGTGAATTCGCTGCAGGGCTGACTAAAGAGGGTTTTGATGTCTTTGTCGGTGGGGTGGCTGCTTATTCAACTCTGGGGTGGTTTGATGATCCCTTGCTTAATACCTTCCTGGTTCGAACAGACGAGAAGTTGGCAGCATTGCTGTTTCATGAACTGGCTCACAAGGTGGTCTACATCCCCGGTGACACGCGATTTAATGAGAGTTTTGCTACAGCGGTTGAAAGGATAGCGTTATCTCGTTGGCTTGAGTCCCGGGGACACCCGGCGTCCTTTGAACAGTATCTCGCGTCGGAGCAAAGATCCCGGCAAGTGAGGCAGCTAATTGGCGATACCCGGATGCGCCTGGGGGAGATCTACCGGCAGGAGGTTGGCGTCGATGAAAAACGGGCTTTGAAACAATCTGAAATAAAGTCGCTGCAGACCAGCTACCTGAAGCTGCGGAATACCTGGGGTGATGCCGGTGAAAATTTCACTGAATTTAAGTTCTGGATGCAAGGGGACATCAACAACGCCAGGCTGGGCACTGTTGCAGACTACAACGATCTGGTACCCGCATTTCAAAACCTGTACCGGCAGCAGGGAGAAGATCTTGCTGCCTTTTTCCAGACCTGTGAGCAATTGGGTAATCTGCCCCAGGAGGCGCGGCAACAACAACTGGACCAGCTAGCGAACTAGTGTACATCTGAAAACTATCTTAGGCGGTATTAGTTCCCTCGTAGGTGCCTGAAATTACGACCTAACTTATATCTGATTTTGCGTTTTCCAGTTGAATTTGTCTATTTATGGACGGGAACTAACTATTTATATGTTACATGGTTCAGGGTTCAGGGTTCAGGGTTCCGGGTTATCAGGTGAGCGCAATCACGCAAACCAGGGTGACGACAAAAAGCCCGATAAAGTTAAGTACCACACCCTCTCGCACCATTTTCATGGTGGTGAAGTTACCAGTACTAAAGACAATGGTGTTAGGTGCTGTTGCCACTGGCAGCATAAACGCACAACTTGCACTCATGGCCGCTGGCACCATTAGCAGCGCCGGATCAATGTCTGCAGCCAGCGCGCCTGCAGCGAGAATCGGCATCATCAACGCGGTGGTTGCGGTATTGCTCGTCATTTCGGTGAGGAAGGTAATTGTCAGGCAGATCAAACCAATGATCAGCACAATGTGCCAGCTGGTGATACCCAGCAGCGCGTTACCCAGTGCCGCGCTTAACCCGGAGACGACAAAAGCCTTGGCGATAGCGATACCGCCACCGAACAGAATCAACATACCCCAGGGTATTTTTGTGGCGGTCTCCCAATCGAGCAACTTCTGTCCTTTGCCATTGGGAATTAAGAACATACAAACGACCGCTGTCAGTGCCACACTTGCATCATTGGCACTTTTCAAATCCAGCCAGGTGCTCCAGCCACCAAAAGGTTGGCCCCGGGTCATCCAGGCAATGGCCGTGATCACGAAGACGATAAAAACCCGCTTCTCGTCTGTTTGCCACTTACCCACAACCGGCATTTCAACCAGACCTTTGTAGGTCAGGCCCCGTGTCGCCCAGAGTGCCGCCAGGGGAGTTAACAAAAGCACAACTGGTACTCCCCAGGCCATCCAGGTGAGAAACAGGACTTCTTTTCCTGTTGTTTGTTGGTAGATTTCACGAAAGATAAGATTGGGGGGAGTGCCGATTGGCGTGCCGATACCCCCAATATTTGCCGCATAGGCAATCCCCAGCAGTAAAGGTACCGCGAGTTTTGGGTCTCTTGATCGTTCGATCACAGCGAGTGCAACCGGCAGTATCATTAAGGCTGTTGCGGTGTTGGATATCCACATACTTAAAGTTGCTGCTGCGGCCATAAAACCCATCACAAGTCTGCGGCTACTCGAACCACCGAACAGGTTAACCATATATAAAGCAATACGAAGATGCGCGCCGCTGCGTTCCATCGCCGTGGACAGAATAAAACCACCCATCAGCAGCAGGACCAGGGGACTACCATAGGCCGCACCAACCTCGGTTGGAGTTAATACACCGAACAGGGGTAAGAGAGCGATGGGGACCAGGGACGTTGCAGGAATAGGAATGGGTTCAAATATCCACCAGGCAGCACATAAGGCAGCGATGGCCCCGGTGCAACTGGCCAGATGATCCCAGCCGGAAAGCGCAAGTGAGATATAGGTTATACAGGCAAGTACAGGTCCAAGCAGGGTAAGCAAAACTTTAAGGTTTATCAGGGGACATCTACCGTGTAACAAAATCATATTATAAACATCTCAAATTCTGGACATCCAGCAAAGTTTTGCATCGTCGGCAAGGTTGCTGTCCGGGCAAAACTTGTGTGATGATCCCGGTATGGCTGAAACTATGTATTGGTACGACTACGAAACCACAGGCATTGACCCTGCCAGGGACCGGGTACTGCAGTTTGCGGGGGTCAGGACCGATATGAATCTCAATGTCATATCTGAACCGCTTGATCTCTACTGCAAACCGGGTGATGACATAATTCCATCTCCCGATGCTATTCTGGTGACCGGAATCAAGATGAGCGAGGTTTTGGCGAAAGGACAAAATGAGACAGCATTTGTTGAAAAAGTCCTGGCAGAATTCTCGGTACCCGGAACCTGTGTGGCGGGCTTTAACAGCCTTCGTTTTGATGATGAATTTACCCGGCATACATTTTATCGAAACTTTCTTGACCCTTATGCAAGGGAATGGCAAAGCGGTAACTCCAGGTGGGATGTCATTGATTTATTTCGTATGTCACAGGCATTGCGCCCCGACGGCTTTGTCTGGCCCAAAAATGAGACAGGGGCGCCCAGCTTCCGACTGGAAAAATTAACCGAGGCAAACGATATAGGGCATGAAGACGCCCACGATGCTGTCTCGGATGTACTGGCAACCATTGAAGTTACCCGTGCCCTTCGAAGCGTTCAGCCAAAACTCTATGATTTTTTGTTTGATTCCCGCAACAAGAAGAAGGTCACCGCACAGTTGTACCCACTGGGCAAACATCCACTGGTGCATGTGTCCTCCATGTATCCAGCGGTGGATAATTGTATCGCTATTATCCTGCCAGTCTGTGTTCATCCGACAAATCCTAATGGCGTTGTTTGCTTTGATCTTTCTCAGGACCCGGATAGCTTAATAAGCATCGGTCCCGCTGAATTGCACCGGTTGATGTTTTCCAAAAACGAGGACCTTGCAGAGGGAGAGTCTCGAATTCCCCTGAAGACGGTTCACATTAATCGCTGTCCGGCAATCGCACCAATCTCGACGCTGAAGGGGCAATCGGACAGACTTGGACT
>Ga0206123_10001672_pt1 | contig 20413 bp, 15 predicted proteins | sample Helgoland_Spring_2_FD_160086 | JGI IMG/M metagenome (GOLD analysis project Ga0206123, IMG submission 160086) | Pelagic subsurface seawater microbial communities from Kabeltonne, Helgoland, North Sea - Helgoland_Spring_Bloom_20160316_1 | ecosystem: Environmental > Aquatic > Marine > Epipelagic ...
CAAAACTTTGCCATAAGATGTCGAGTATAGCCAATTTAGGCAATCCGCCCAATCTCTGGCTTGATATTGTGTGCCCGGCCTAACACCAGCTTCCCCGACCTGTAATTTATGCAGGCTGGCTGACAGGTCTTCCACCCGGGCCATTCCTGTGACGATCCGCCAGGTGCTATCTGTTTTGACAGAAAGTTGGGCAAGTAACGTGAGATAAAAAAGCGAGCGCCCAGGAAGGCGCTCGTCTATCTATAAACGAAAATTACAAATTTGCGTTGGCAAATTCCCAATTCACCAGCTGCCAGTAGGCATTAATGTAATCAGGTCGAGCATTGCGATAATCGATGTAGTAAGCATGTTCCCAGACGTCTAATGTCAGGATTGGCGTTACCGCGGGATCAGTGATGGGGGTGTCCGCATCATCTGTATTCACAATCGCCAGGCCACCACTTGCATCTTTGACGAGCCAGGTCCAGCCAGAACCGAAGTTACCAACTGCAGCCGCCGCAAAAGCTGTTTTAAATTCATCAAAACTACCAAATGCTTTATCAATAGCCGCTTTAACCGCGCCAGTTGGCTCACCGCCTCCCGTGGGGGACAGGCTGTGCCAATAAAAAGTGTGATTCCAGACCTGGGCAGCATTATTAAAAGTACCACCTTCTGAAGCTCGAACTATCTCCACCAGGTCTTTACCTGCCAGATCAGTCCCTTCGATAGCAGCATTCAACTTGGTCACATAAGTCGCGTGATGTTTACCGTGATGAAATTCCAAAGTCTCTGCCGAGATATGGGGGCTTAAGGCATCTTTGGCATAAGGAAGTTCTGGTAGTTGTATTGTCATGATGTCTCCAATTAAAAGTTTGTCGTTTGATTCGTTCTGTTAACTACGAGTTGTGTTACCTACGAATAGACAGCGAGTCTAATCAATGCAGTATCTCATGAACAGCAAGTCTATGCATGAAAGCTGCAAAGCCGGGATTGAATATCGCGAAATAGTAGAGCTTTACCTGCCAAATAAACTTTTCGCCGGCCATACCTGAAATTCTTGAGCAGAAAAATTCTGTCACCGGGTAAAAGTGTGTGGCTAATCATTCCCGCACAAGACTGTCGAATAACTTTACAAGTTATTATTAGGATACAAGCCGTGGATCGATAACTCTTTGATTAATATAATTTAATCCTTCTTGGAACAAATCTTGCGGTGGATCTGGTTAAGTACTTGTAAAAAGTACTTTGTTTGGACATTTCAATTGGAAACATTCAGCTTAAGTGTTCATGAATCGAAAATTGAACTTTTTGGCGCTTTTTAGCCAAAATAATGGAGATAAAATGAAAACTAATTTCATTCTAAAAAAATGTAAAGCCCTGGCGTTTGCTGCTACTACAGGCCTGGGACTTCTGGCACTTTCACTGCCATCACACGCAACGACTATTGATTTTGATACTTTCTATATTCGAAATAACGATGGTAGCATCGTGGCGCCGTATGATTCTGATATGGTGATTACAGAAAATGTCGCCGGTGATGGCTTTCATGCTGAAACACCACGTAGTGGACAAAAAGTCGGTTATGGCACCGGCGCATTAGACGGCTTGAAGTTAAATACGTTTAATTCTGTCAACTGGACGACAGATCCATCCGCAACTGGAAATCACCCATATCTCAATATGTGGGTAACAGATGGCACAAATTACGCCGTTATATCCTCCGAGAATGCCTATATGGGTACCGACTTTCAAACTCGCAATCAATGGAAAGTATTTGAATTCGGTGCGGGAACTAACCTTGATTGGTTGCTGGACAGCGGCACCGCCAGCAGGGTTTCCCAATATCTCCGTAAGGATGGTAATAATGTCACCCTGGCTGACCTGAACGATAGTGTCGTCTTATATGGTGGCCCAGGGGTCGGTGCAACCGGCGTTGGAACTGGCGCACCACAAGGTGGTTTTGGCTTCAACGTTATCTTTGGTGACACCGCGGCTAATTTCATTGGACAATATGATATTGCAAATCTGACAGTAACCGTTGCCTCGGAAACATTTTCTGCCGGCACTGTTGGGGTACCTGAACCTGCAACCTTCGCCCTGCTTGGACTTGGGTTGTTCGGAATCAGATTGTCACGTCGCAAAGCCGCTTAAGGCAAAGCCAGCGTTGATGGTTTCGATCATGGCCTGGTTGTTCCAGCTTATCTAAAGGAACAACCCGGGTTTTACCGGGACAACAAATAACTTTGCAACGTAATCATGAACCTCGAGAACTTTCGTTCTTGAGGTTTTTTATTTCAACACTTCTCTTCTATAAAGAAGATGGAGTTTCCAGCTCGCCGGGGAATAGCTAAATAGGCCAGTCCGCACCGGCATCAAACACCAATTCGAAGATTACATTCCACTGATCAAGGATAGCTGGCTTTAAGATTCTTGTAGAGTTCACGGGCATTGTATATGGAAGATGGATCACTGATCTCACCTTTACCCATCCGGATCTCCAATGTTGTCTCGTATCTCTGGTCACGCTGAGTGCTCGCAATACCAACACCTGAATATCCAGGTTCAACCGACGAGGTACAACCCAACAAGCCACAATCGCGCGTCACACGCTGGGGTTGACGAACGGCAATCTCCCTGGAAGCACGATCTTCTACATTCTTCACAGTCTCCCTGTCAACGATCCGGAACCAGTCAAAATCCTCCAGCATCGTCAATTCTGCTGCACGGAGCAAAGCAAGATCCTTCACCTCAGCCGCAGTGTCAGTACGACCACCGCTGTAACTCACCCTATAGCGGCCATCTGCCAACTTTGAATCATGATACCCCTGCCCACCTGATCCATTTGCAGATGTGTAATTGGGCCCGCTTGTTGCACAGGCACAAAGTGTCGCTAAGGCAATGATCATCAGCAGATAACGCAAAATAGTTATACCTCGGAGGTAATAAATGAAGTTTAGAGCCTAACAGACAGATCATTGCCTTTGACGAAAAATGGGACTAAGCCACTGCGCTGTCCGATCGCCGGGGCACTGAAAGGATCCGGTACTTCCAAATAATTCAGCTCCAGTGCCTGTTTGCCGATGCCGCAACTAACCTACCCTACTTGACCTACCCTACTTGACCTACCCTACTTGACCTACCCTACTTGACCTACAGGGCAATAAATGCTTTTTTAATGGCTGATTCATTCACGATCAGGAATTCACATGAAACTAGGAACCGGTGTTGGTGGCTGGCCCGGGAAGGCACCCGAGCAAGCAAAGAAAGCGGAGGCAAATGGATATGACTATGTGAACTGCGGTGAACTCTCGCACGATTCCATGTTAACAATGGCCCTGGCAGGATATGCGACTGAAAAAATCGATTTACTGACCTCAGTCACCATCGCCTTTCCTCGCAGTCCGATGGTGCTGGCGATGGAATCCTGGGACATACAGCAGATGACACAGGGCCGATTTAATATTGGTCTTGGCAGTCAGGTTAAAGGTCACAATGAACGACGATTTGGTGGCACCTGGAGTGCCGCCGCACCTCGAATGAAAGAATATATCCAGATGATGAAAGCCATCTGGGATAGTTGGCAGGATGGCACCACCCCGGAATTTATTGGCAAAGAGTACAAGTACACCTTAATGACGCCAAACTTTAACCCCGGGCCTATCGAGTTTCCAAAACCAAAGGTCTATCTGGCGGTGGTGGGTCCAGCCATGGCACGGGTCGCCGGCGAGGTTGCCGATGGCATACTGCCACATGGCGGCATTATGACCGACAAATATATGCGGGAGACTCTGTTACCCAATGTTAAAATTGGCCTGGACAGATCCGGCCGTACCTGGGATGACATCGACATTGCCGCGAGTGGATACCTTATCCTCGGTGAAAGTGATGAAGAAATTCACGATGGGTTGCAGAAACTACGCACGCCCCTTTCTTTTTATGGCTCAACCAGAAGCTATCATCATGTCTTGCGTATGCACGGACTTGAAGAACTCGGCATGAAATTACACGCCCTTTCGCTTGAAGGTCGATGGAAAGAAATGCGGGCAGTCATTACTGATGATGACTTGCTGGAGCTGGCAGAAACCTGTAAGTACGATGATTATCCAGCATTCATCAAAGACCATCGTGAATATGCCGGTCAAATGGGATTTGGCATGCCAACTGAAACTGATGCACAGAAAGAAAGGGCAAGTGACATCATGTCACAACTGCAGGCTGTACAGACACCGGGTATCCCAAGAGAGTATGCGTAACAGCGGGGATCAGATGGCATCCGCGTTACGTCTTCCCAACCAACACATAAGGGGGCGCTCTATCGTTTCAGCCAGGCCACAAATAACACGATGAAATTCTCGGAAATACGGGAGAAGGCCAAAACCAGCTATTTTGATTTTGTTGAAATCAGGAAAAACCCTGGAGATATTCTCGAGTATATTGCACTGCTGCACGGTCGGGATGGTAAGTCGTACATGCTCTGTCACGAAGACGACAGGGTGTACGCTTCCGGGAAGCTGGAAGATCTGGTCGGCAGGCTCAAGCAAGTTGGATTCAGGGAAGCGAAAATCTACTTCTAGCCTTGGCCAGACAATCCGCGACCATCGCCTGTAGCGAGAGACTGCATAACCCCATCCGGGTCAGAGCTTCAACAGCAGGGCTCTCAACGAAACGTGTAAGAAAAAGCCAGTGACCCATAGGAATGGCCACTATTTTGTAATTTAAATTCCTTGCTACGAAAAATTTGAGCATAGGAAATTTTGGTTCCCCGGTAGATGAAACTGAAACCAAGTGCGGCATCACCAACAAATTGCTTCTTCTCGACGCTATGGCTGTCGGCAAAGGTATTACCGTCAAGAAAAATGTCCCTGCCAATAATTCGCGCATCAAAAGAAAGAAACAGGTGCGCACCCCATCCCCCTTTCCCGTTCGAGCGCGGGTCCCATTTGGAGTCGGGTGTACTGTTATCACCGCCCGGTCGAATCGCTGAGGTCCCAAAGTCATTGGGAATCGCCCAGCCGACTCGTATTTCACCACCGGCATTGAGATAGGTTGCTACATTTCCGAGAGCTATTCCGGTGTGACTAATCAGGTCAAACCCAAACCTGGAGTTTTCATTGTAGAGATAGGAAAGTTTTCTTTTGTGCTCCCAGAGAAACACCGCGCCAAGCTCATTCGAGAGTTGATTATCCCAACCATCAAAACGCTCAAATCCACGCAGGTCGTGAATAAAATTTTGCGCCTGACGACCAACTGCCGCGGGGCCGACCATACCAAGCCTGACCTCCAGGGTATCGAGATTAGCGTCGTTTCTGGTCTGGTAACCCATACTCGCAAACAGCCATGCCGCGTAGGGTCGATCTTCAACGATCAAATCGACTCGTCTGTTATCCTGGGGCGTATAGAGAGTCTGGCCGATCGAAAAGGTTAGATTTCGCTGCAATCCCTTTCGCGTTTTATGAAAGAAAGTCAGGCGCTCATTAACCTCCCTGATCCAACGGGGCAAAGTCGGGTCGTCCAGGTAATCCTGCAGATCAGGTGACACCCACGCAGCACGTAAGCCATTGGTATAGCCTTCGTCGGTATTGGAGAACAGGTCATTCTCAAAGTACAAGTTCAGCGTCCAGCGCTCAGTTGGGTCGGAAGCGGCCAAAGCGGTGCCTGATGTGCCGGTACAGACAGCAAGCAGCAGGATAGGCAAAAGCCGCAAAGAAGTTTTTATCAACATCATTTAAAAAATCAAGGTCAAGTGCAAGTACGCTAAATACCCGCGTGGTTTAGAGTGTCCAGTTATCATCCGGGCCGGCATCACTTTGCCAAAGCAAAGGCCGGGCGCCGACCGAGGCTGCATTCTACAGAGCAAAAACCAATTTGTCAGAAGGTAAAGGCGGAAATTTTTATGGTGGGGGTGACTTTGAAACCAGGGAGAGAGGAGTGAACACCTTGTCCCTTAGAACAGGATTAGCATGTGGCAAAGTGCCCAACCCAAAAACGTGAACAACTGAATATACCGACGCCTGGAAAATGCAGTCGTTCACCCTGCCCGGTATTTATCAGTGTAAATATCAGGGTTTTCGGCGAATCACTAGCTGTTTCCCGTTCTCCTGCCCCAACTCGACATTTTCAACAACTTGGCGGAGAGGACCATCCTTGCTAAAAAAGGTCACTTCCAGGGTAACCGGGCCTTCTGACTTGACGGCAAAATAAACCGGTCTGGCACTCTGGGCATTATAACCACCACCCGTGCTAACAATTCTTGAGGCCAACACTTTGTTGTCCCGACCATAAAGCCTGACTTCCGCTCCCTGTTGAGTATGGTGCCCTGCCGCGTCAAGCACCCATACCGAGAGCATTCTCGCCCGCGCTTGGTCACTTAGCTCATTTCGGAACAGAAAGTGCCCCCCTTCTGTACCATAACCATCGGTCACCGACAGATCCAGATCACCATCTTCATCAAAGTCGACCCACTCCACACCATGATCACCCGCGACCAGCAGATTCGGGTAGGTTTCAACATGCTCAAACCCGGCAGCATTATTTCGATACAATTTGCTGAACGGCACTTGCACGCCATCGACGCGGTGGTATCCAACGGCAATTAAATCGAGCAGGCCATCATTGTCGTAGTCACCCCAGGCTGCACCGACCGTATGATCCGGATCCCCAACATGAAGTGACTGCCCAACTTCAACAAATTTACCGCGGCCATCATTTCGATAAAGCAAATTTTTGCCGTAAGTCGCAACGTAAAGATCGAAGTCCCCGTCGTTATCGTAGTCCCCGACTGCACAACCTACACCACCTTCAGCCTGCGAACGTAATGTTTGATGCATATTCAATTCCGGTGCTACATCAACAAATTTATCACCGTCATTGCGCATCAACGCATCACTATCGCCAGATTGATTCGCGAGAAAATAATCCAGATCACCGTCGTTATCCGCATCAAACCAGCAGGAACCAACGGTTCTACGTGAATCAATTGTGCCCGATGAAAACCCGAGCCCCACAAACTTCCCGTCAGTATTTCTGTATAACCGGTTGGCGCCGGCACGATTTGTTGCATACAAATCCAGATCACCGTCATTATCAAAATCAACCCAGTTAGATTGCCGACTAAACCTGCCGGGAATCGTCAATCCAATTTCGCTGGCGACTTCAACAAATCCTTGCCCGGACTCGTTTCGATAAACATAACTGCGACTCGGCGTTGGAGACACATTTGACCCGGCGATAATGTCGACATCACCGTCGCCATCATAGTCTCCCCAGGACACGCCTCTGATTTCATCACCCGCCACGGGTAATCCAAGGACCGCCCCCACAGAGACAAACTGTTCAGAATCATTTCGGTACAGTCGAAGTTCTCCGCCTTTTATTGACACTAACAGATCCAGATCGCCATCATTGTCGTAGTCAGCCCAGGCATTGGACAGCGAACCGGGGGTTGAAAAAAGTGGATTTTTTACCTCAGTAAAACCTCCCTGCTCCGCTAACATACTCTCACACCCCACAAGACCAAGTAGCGCGAAACAAAAAGTGAATTTTGATTTTAATTTTGATTTAGCCGCTACGCTAATCACCTTAACGCCCCAATTTCTCTGAAAAGCTGTTCAGACTTGTACGTTCCACCATATTCGCTTCCACCTCATCCCGTTGCAGCCAGAGCGTACGAAATTCGTCCTTGCGCAAATGATCTAATTGATTGCTGTAATTGGACGTCCCTGATTGGCGGGAATTGCCATAGCTCATCAATCCTCGTGCCTTGACCGGAGTGGAGAACTCAACCATCGCAACCCAGGTTTCTCCATGATAGGGCGTACAAATATTATCCCCATCCGGATCCGCCCATGTCATCACTCGAAAAGCGCCCAGATAACCATAGCCTCCGTGCCCTGGAATATTCACATCTCCTAACTGAAATCGGGAGACGTCGCCAAAACGTGGATCAATACGACCGTATTTGCGCCGGGTTTCAATTATTGCTTCGCCAAGCATTTCTACCGCTCGCGAAGCATCAGCCAAACCTAGAGGGGTTGTCAGCGGTGCAAGCGCTGACCACTGCTCGCGGTAGTTATCCTGCAGGGAGAACCGGGGCGGCGGCCCTGCAAATTTTGTCGCCCATTCTTCAAACAATATGCCGGCACGATTATCCTCATCATAATTTCTATTCCAGTTGCCCAGCAATTTAGCGCCTGCCTTGATATCCGGATCATTACTGACTGTGGCTGCCTGTAACAATTCATCCAGCACCCGTTCTGTCATCAATGCATAGGTTGAAAGTTTTAGTTGCTCAAATTGTTTAAAACTGATTTTTTCATGTTCCAACATCATCTTCACAGACTGCTGCGCCCTTAACGACATTGGGCCTATGTCCGCGACATAAGGAGGGAAGTCTGCTGACTGGTAGGTTGGTGGGTAAGTGGCAAGCCAGGGTGGATCGTTTGAATTCTGGACAAATCCGCTGTCCGGATTAACAACCCTGGGTAAATCTTCAAACGGGTGAATCTCGTTCCAGAGAAATTCAGAGGTATTGCCGGGTACAAGTCCGCGCCAGAAAGCCAGGTCACCAGATTTTCGCTTCGGCAAAATACCATTATCGATATATTGGATATTTCCCTCGATATCCGCATAGACTATATTGAATGTGGGGACTTGAAGGCGGCTGATAACTTCTTCAAATTCCTCAAAGCTGTTCGCCCGCATCATGTCGAAATATTGCTGCAACATACCCGGCCGGTCCAGACCAGCTACTCTTAATGCAACTTCGACCCCATCATCCCGCGTAAAAACCGGACCGTGCACACTTGATCTCAACTGGATTGTTTTTGTTTTCAGGGATTTATCTGCCTGGCGTACTTTGTATTCCACTGCGCTTGTATCAAATTCCAGTAGTTCACCATCAAACTCATACCCTGACCCTCTGGTTGTCAGCTGATATGACGTCGCCCCGAGCATGCCATTCACCGTATTGGCGATACCCATCCTCTGGTTGAAGGCAAAACGGATCACCGGCAGGCCAACCTGTGTCGCCCCGTACATCTCAAAATCGGGCCCAATAAGGTGCGCTTCATAGTAAGTGAAAAATCCCGTGGGCCAGGGCAAGTGGGGATTCTGTAACAAGAGGGAATTGCCACTGCTGGATTTTGACGGGGCAATTGCGTAGGCGTTTGAACCTGCAAGCACCGGTGGCGACTGTCGCCCAATTGTGCGCGCGGGCGATGCAACATACACATAATTCATCAGGCGATGGGCATGGGTAACCACGTCAACACCATTAACTGGTAAAACCTTCAGAACATCTGGGTCTATTGCATCCGCATGGGCTGCCGCATAGTCGTTGATGCCTTGAGCAAAGGCGTCAAGATTGTCCCGAAATGCCGGAAGCTGCGCTTGATACCAGGCTTTACCCCGCGCAGGAACACCGTTACGCAAAAGCCAGGTGTCTGTCGCTTCATACTCCGGACCCCAATATTCTGCCCCTCTGCCCCGTGACTGACCATAGAGCTTAAGTATCAGATCACCATGACTTTGAGCCTGCGCCCAGCCATAACCATAAAACACAGTTTTTGCATCGGCACCGTAAATATGTGGGACACCGTAGGAATCCCAGAGAATTTCATTCGTCTGATTTCTTGCTGCAAGGATCGATGTGGAAGTAGAGGTCGAGGCGGATTCCGGTAGACGATTGCCTCCTGGAGACACGGCACAGGATAATAACCATATACAAACAATGCCATAAACAATCGCGTGACGGGATTTCATAAGCACCTGGTTCACAATGTGAGTAGGTTTAACACTACAGAAGAACTGGAGTCGAGGCAAAGTGGCGAAGTTAACCCTATCTTCAGCAGTATCCGAAGCCGGGCAACCACGACGGGCATAGGCCACGGAAAGTCCAGATCGATGGTGAAGCAGCGATTTTTACCATCGAAGCTAATCTCGACCCCAAAGTTTAGTGACCCAGGACAACTTTCTCGCAACTATTTCGTGTATGGTTTCAGATATTGATCAATGGTGGGGGAGCCAGTGTCAATCATATCTCAAGTTGAGGTCGATTCAGGCAGTAGTGCTTACGCCGAAAAAGTGCCGTTGCCACTGAAGATCTTTTATGCCGTCGGTGCCGCCGCCGAGTCAATCATTGGTGTTGCATTCAACGCCTTCAACTTTTTCTTTTATACCAATATCATGGGGGTGCCGGGCACACTGGCAGGTCTGGCGATCACCATCGCGCTGTTCTTTGATGCCGCCACTGATCCGCTTGTCGGCGCGATATCTGATCGTTGGCGATCCAAACTCGGCCGGCGCCATCCGTTTATGTTTGCAGCACCCATTCCGGTGATGGCCTGCCTTTTCTTGATCTATTCACCACCGGAAGGCCTCAATAGTTTTGCGCTTTTTGTTTGGCTCACGGTGCTCACGGTTGTGATGCGCTCCAGCATGACTCTGTTTCACGTACCGCACCTGGCGTTGGGCGCTGAACTCTCGGCAGATTTTACTGAACGTACAAGGGTCATGAGTATCAATACACTGTTGGGGGCAGTCGGCGGTTTTGGAACTGCGTTCCTCGCCTATTCCATTGTATTTTCGTCGACCCCTGAATATCCCAACGGCATGCTAAATCAGTCGGCCTACCCCACACTTGCCCTATACGCTGCGCTATTCGGCGGTGCTGTGATGGTTTTCTCAGCCTTCTACACCATGAAAGTCATTCCTAAACTGTCGATTCCGCCGATAGACTTGCCTTCATTCACGCTCAAGGAATTCCTGGTCGACGCCAAATCCGCCTTGAGCAATCACAATTATGCAATGCTCCTGATTGGTTATCTGCTACTCAGCGCCACCCTGGGAACACGAGATACCATCGGTTTACACATGAACACCTATTTTTGGGAACTGGTGCCAAAAGAAATCCGGTATTTCACCTTGTTTGCACTCATTGCACCCATTATCGGATTCATTGTCACGGCCCGATTGCACGACAGGTTTGAGAAAAAACCCGTGCTCATTTTTTGCCTGATCGCCCTGCTTGTGTTTGCCACCGCACCCGTGGTGCTACGCATTATTGGCTTGTTTCCTGAAAACGGCACGCCCTATCTGTTACCAACTTTGATTGGCTTTTACCTGGTGACTATTACCTTTGGCATCATTTTGCTGATCAGCGCAATGTCGGCACTTGCTGACATCGCAGATGAGCACGAACTTAATACGTATAGACGTCAGGAAGGTATCTTTTATGCCGCCAGGTCCTTCTTTGCAAAAGCATCATCGGGTCTAGGTCATCTGGTCGCTGGTATTGCAATAGATGTGATTGATTTTCCGGTTGGTGCTGAACCTGGCACAGTTGCGGCAGACACGATCTTAAAGCTGGGCCTGATTGATGGCCCCATTGCGGTAATTCCAGGGGCGATAGCCGTATTTTTCTACCTTCGCTACAACCTCAGCAGATCGAGGCACGTAGAAATTCAGGCCTCATTGGCAGAGCGAAAACGCCTGCGCATTGCCAGTGAACTTAAGGACAAACAGAATCCTTCCTGACAATCAGCACCCCTGAGTCAAAGGCTCAAGGTTAAGTCTCTATTTCTAATTCAGGTGCATTTTTCTAATTTAAGCGCTGGTTTTCCGTAGCGCTTCCTGGCAAATAAGATCATGGGCAATTGTCGCGGCTGCAATGGCTGTGATTTCAGCATGATCATAAGCTGGTGCGACCTCAACCACATCCATTCCGATAATATTGACAGACCCCAGACCGCGCAGGATGGCGAGTGCCTGTGACGATGATAGTCCTCCGGCGACCGGTGTGCCCGTCCCGGGTGCAAATGCCGGGTCAAGACAGTCAATATCAAAAGTGATGTACGCAGGTTTGTCCCCCACGACGGACAACACCTTGTCTATGACGACCCGGGGTCCATGCTCGTGCACAAAAGGCGCAGTACAAACCGTAAAGCCATGATCTTCTTCACTGAAGCTTCGGATGCCAATTTGAACGGATCGCTCCGGGACAATGATTCCCTCTCGAAGTGCCCGGAGAAACATTGAGCCGTGATCAATTCGTTCTCCATCATCTTCCCAGGTGTCAACATGGGCATCAAAATGTATTAAAGACAAGGGGCCGTACTTTTCAGCATGGGCTCTTAGCAAGGGATAGGTGACAAAGTGATCACCACCTAACGAAAGTAATTTAGGTCCCTGATCGATGATTTTTTTTGCGTGCGCTTCGATCGCTGCTGCTGCCTGTTGTGGAAAGCCGCTATCAATGGTGCAGTCACCATAATCAGCGATGGCTAACGTTGAGAACAGATCTATATCAAAGGGAAATGCACGCCCGGCAATCTCCGCCAGTTGCACACTCGCTGCACGGATTGCCTGGGGACCCAGCCTGGCACCCGGGCGAAATGTTGTTGCCATGTCAAACGGGATGCCGGTAACCACCAGGTCTGCACCCTGGATATCTGTGGTGAACTTTCTTCGAAGAAAAGAAAGTTCACCCGCAAAGGTCATATCTGCGCCGCGGGGACCTAACAGGTCTGCTCTTGGGTGAGGTGTACGTTTAGTTTTGGTTGGTATTTCAGATGACATATTAAAATCGATCCAGCATGGAGTAGTAGAGCATCCCGGCGACCAATCCCGGCCAACGTAGTAGCCTGCCCCCCGGGAATGGCATGTGCTTTAAGTTCGCAAACAAGTCGAATCCTTCAGCTTGCCCAATAATGGCCTCAGCAACAAGTTTGCCACCCATATTCGCCATGGCAATGCCGTGTCCGGAATAGCCTTGAGCCCAGTAAACATTATCCCCGTCCCGGCCAAAGTGTGGCATCCGACGCATGGTGATTGCCAGAGTCCCACCCCAGCCAAATTCGATGCGGGCATCCCCAAGCTGGGGATAGACTTTCAGCATGTGGTTTCGGACAAATGATTTTATATCCCCGGGAAACCGGGAACTGTAGTTTTCGCCGCCACCAAAAATGAGTCGATGATCCGGTGAATTGTGAAAGTAATTCACCACAAATCGAGTATCGACAACCGCGAGGTCATCGCGATTGATGCTGCGAGCGAGCGCTTCACCAAGTGGTTCGGTTGCCAGGACAAAATTATTAATCGGCATCTGATACTTTTCTGCCTGCTTCTCAAATCTACCGAGATAACCATTACAGGCGATAACCATATATTTGGCGTTCACATTACCCGCATCGGTTCTAACAGTGACCCCGCCCGAAGTGTGCTCCCAGGACCTTGCCCGGGATTTTTCGAAAATCTTTGCTCCCAGATCATCGGCCGCTCGCGCCAACCCAAGGACAAGGTTGAGGGGATGAATATGTCCGGCACGACTGTCAATATAACCACCGAAATAAGTATCAACACCCAAAATGTCGGCAACTTCCTCACGCGTAACCTGACGTTTATCAGTGTATCCGTAATTGGTGGCAAGATGCTCTGCGTAGTCCCACAGCGGTTGCTCATAGTGACTTCGATGGGCTGTCGTTAATTCCCCATCTTTCAGGTCGCAGTCAATGTTAAATTCCGCGATTCGATCACGCACGAGCTGGTTGGCATCACACGCTATTTGCCACATTTTTTTTGCGTCATCCATACCAAGCCAGGATTCCAGTTCGTCCTGGTCCTTTCGCTGCCCTGTACCCAGCACGCCACCATTGCGCCCCGATGCCCCGGCACCAATGCGGTGCGCTTCGAGCAAAACCACTTCCAGACCCGCTTTGCGTAACTCGATCGCCGCCGAGAGCCCCGTGTAACCTCCCCCAACAATACAAACATCCACATCACAGGATTGATCAAACCGCGGATAGGTGTGCATACCAACAGCGCTGTGATAGTACCAGGACTCATCGTATCCAATTGCGGGGTCACCACCTCCCCTGGCAGCACTCACAACATGCTCCCGAGAAATCCTACCTCCCAGGGCGAGATAGCTTTATTAAAATCACGCAGTTCGGATCGCTTGACGGAAGCAAAAACATCAACAAAACTTTCTCCCAACAGGCTCACCAGGACTTTGCTCTTCTCCAGCGTGCGCAGCGCATCCGCCAGATCTTCCGGAAAGTCAGCCGCCAATTCAAAAGCATCCCCTGCGACAGGTTTTGTGGGAGACAATGATGACCTTAACCCAAGCAAGCCACAGGCTAGCGTTGCCGCAATCATAAGATAGGGGTTTGCGTCTGCCCCTGAGACCCGGTTTTCAACCCGGCCAGCCTGTGGCTCACTGTAAGGAACCCTGAGTCCAGTTGTCCGATTATCATATCCCCACGCAAGGTTAATTGGTGCCGACAGGTCCGGGACAAAACGTTTGTAGGAATTGACGTTTGGGGCAATGAGCGCAAATGCCTGCGGCAAATATATTTGTAGCCCGGCAATAAATTGTTGCAGTTGGGGTTGCGCCTTTTTTCGCTTGAGCGCAAAAATATTGTCGCCGTCTTTGTTCAGCACACTGCAATGGAGATGAAGACCATTCCCTGGCAAGCCGGACAAGGGCTTGGCCATAAAACTGGCAAGCAGCCCATGTTTCACGGCACAGGCTTTGACTAGTCGTTTTAACAGAAATAGCTGATCTGCCCGGTCAAGTGGATCACCATGACCTACATTGAGTTCGATCTGTGCAGGACCCATTTCATGCACAACCCCCGAGATCGATAGTTGGGCATCTGCGCACATCCTCTGGATGTCTTGAATTATTGGCGCAAATTTATCCAGCGCATCCGGACTGAAAGCTTCACCGCCAAACTCAGCCATATTGTTAGTGCCCAGTGCCGGACTGAGGGCCCGGGATTCCAGGGTCAGCGGTTCCAGCAGATAGAATTCAACTTCGGGTGCAATAACCGGGAACAACTCGAGGTCGTTGTATACCGACAGCACACGTTTCAGCACATTACGCGGGTCATAGGGTATTGGGTTGCCTTGCTTGTCCTGGGTCTCACAAATCACCTGGCCAACATCCCCGGGTTTCCATGGCGTGCTTCGGTAAGTTGACCAATCTGCCTTCATCAACAGGTCACCGTCGTTCGGATCGTAGCTTACAAAGGCATCCGAGTATCCGCCGGTGATGGTCTGGAAGAATATCGCCTCTGCCAGATGCGGCAAATTGGTCTCGGAGTATTCAGTTCCAGCGATGGTTTTTCCTCTCGGAACGCCGTTCATATCCGGCAGTAATAACTCTAATTCATTCGGTAGATTTGTTGACATGGCTCTCGGCCTCCTCCAGTTCACGTTCCCATTCAATCACGTTTCTTTCGATGAAAACGAAAGCCACAATCCACAAAAATGCATCCCAAAAATTCAGGAATGTGCTGAAAACTCCCCAGTAAAGGGCGATCAGGACCAGTACGCTATAAATCAAATACTTGGAAATATTACTAAACTTCTCGATCAACCCGCCTATCCATCCACGCCTTAGCAACCAGACATCCAGCTCCAGGAAGACGACAACCAGAATCCAGGTACCGGCATTAATGACATCTAGCCAGGCTAGCAGGATTGAGTCTCTCAGCGTGGTTTCTGTAGCCAGAGCGTTGATGCCAGGGTTGATATAGAGTGCTGAATCCTTTATCGCAGAACAAGTTGCTGCGGTAATCGGCGAGTATTCATCAAGGTCTTTTAGCAGCACTAGTTTGCCAACCGCGTCTTTGCAGGGTTCATAAACAGGGGCCAGTTCGTAACCGGAAAATCCCAGGGTTTTAACGATATAACCATAAAATGCATAAACGATAGAGCAATAGCAGATGGTCCGCATTAAGAGCAACACACCCATTAGTCGAGGAGTGAGTTTTTCATCAGGTATCTGGTAAGTTTCTAACTCGAACAACAAAAGGAGCAGTAGCCAGGCGAGGGTGTCGATGGAGACCGCAAATGTAGCAATAACATCTTCCAGTGGTAAGCCTGAGCGGTAAAGGTCTGCAGATGCCCAGTCCTGTACGAGAAATAGAAAAACGTTAACCATCAACGCCAGGTAAACCAGATATTTGAAGCTCTCAAAGAGTCTAAGGTTCCCGAGAAACTTCATGCGCGATGCACCTGCCCATTGCTGAGATTAAAATCCTCGACAACATAGCTGCAGTCATTTTCATTGGAATAACCATGGCCGTAAAAATGGCCATAGAAATAGTCATAGATAGAGACCTGGCGATCAGAATCGACATGGCGAACAGCAACAGCCAGGGAATTGCAAGGGTGGATGTATACAGGGCCCAGCGGCAATTGATAGTATTGCAAGCACCCGTTAAACATGGCTGGTTGTATGTCGGATCTAAAGCTCATTGGTGAACATGCTGCCAAAATTCTCCCCACACTCGGCTCAACTGATTTTCCACTACAGCTTGTCTCCATGCTGCGTGATTGGGTAGAGATAGACGAGGCCTGTCTAATCATTTATCCAGGTGTCTCGGCACCTTATATTGCTCACCGTGAAAATCAAAACCCAATAGATGGTCCAACTCTCGACAATTTTGTGCAAGGTCCATTTCTGCTTGATCCTTATTATGTCGGTGCTGCGAAGAAGCAGAAATTTGGCTTTTTCCATCTATCAGAACTTGCTCCCCATGGCTTTAACACCAGCGAATATTATCGTACCTATTATCGTTATAGTGGTATTTTTGATGAGTGCGGTTACCTCATTCAACTTGGCGAAGGCGGTTTCGCAAACCTATCTCTTGCCAGAACCAATGGCCAGCAACCTTTTGACAATACCTGCCTCGATAAACTCCTCCAACTTGAACCTTTGATCAACGCCTTTTTTCGGCAACATTGGCAAGCGCAGCCAGCACATCACATTGCCTCTCCGAGTAATTTTCATGCTCAATTGGAAGCGGCCCTCTTGGGATTTGGAGAATCCGTCCTCACTCCCCGCGAGCAGCAAGTCATCAATGCAATCTTGCATGGACAGATTAGTAAAGCAATTGCAGCAGATCTCGATATCTCTATCGAGACCGTTAAATTACACCGGAAAAATGCCTACCGAAAACTGTCGATCAGGAATCAGTCAGAGCTTATCGACATCTTTATTCAGGCGTTGAAAAGCTGCACCGAAGAGTACAAATGCGGTGACCCTTTACAGAGCCTCAACCCAACCCCCAACACTATTCAAACACGTAACTGAAACTTACCCCAACCGTTCTTGGCCGCATTGGACCAAAGAAGTGGGAGGGAATAATGCCCCCGTTATTGTTGAGCCCATCGTAACTATCTTCATCAAGCAGGTTTTCGACATAGGCTGTGACAACCCAGTTTGCGTCTGATTCGTAACCAACACGAAGGGTGACATTCGAAAATGAATCTATCATCGTTGACTGTAAACCCTCGAAGCCACCACCCCGTTCAGATTCCCAGAATGCTTCGAGGCGAGTTGTGACTGCGCCGCCAAAATCCATCGGGAAATTGCCGTTTAGGACTATAGAGCCAGTCCAGTCAGGTGCCCAGAAAAGTGATGACCCTTCACACCCATCGGCATTTGCCAGGCCACAGATGCTTTGCAAACCCGTCGCTTCAGTATCCAGATAGCTAAGGCCAAAATAGACGTCGAAATTATCACCTAACAACACGTTGGCTGTGCCTTCAAGCCCCCAGCTTTCAACAGAACCAACATTATCGACCGAGGTCGCGCCACCATCAAAGACCAAAACCTGAAGATCCTGATATTCATAATAGAAGCTGGTCAAGCTAAGCTGCGCCTGACCATTGGCAATTGTTCCTTTATAGCCAAGCTCATAGGAATCAGCCGTTTCAGGCTCGAATGCATTAGGTCTGAATCCTGCAGCCTGGGAAGCATCAGTTGTCGCACCGCCAACCCCAACGCCGTTAGCATCAACCAGTGCAAAACTACCAAACCCGCCGGACTTGAACCCCTCTGTGTAACTGGCGTAAATCATATTGTCGTCATCAGGCTGGTATCGAGCCAGCAGCCTGGTTTGCACGTCGCTCCAATTACGGCTGTCGTTTACGTCTCCGTCAGTTGAGAAAGTGTAGGCCCAGTAAGGACCAAGGTCACTCGCGGGAGTAGGCACGTTAATGGTGAAATCTTTCTTGTCATCGGAATAACGAATCCCGAGACTGACATCCCACTGGTCACTGACCTCATAGGTCAAATCAACATACGCAGCCCACCCGGAAAATTCACCCTTGATCCGTCCGGTTTCCCGGAGAAGCCCGTCGGCACTGGGTGAAAATGCAGAACCATAGTAAGCATAAAGATCAGCACAACCATTAAAGGTCATACCACTATTGTATGCGTAGCCGTAATACTGACAGAAGAAATCTTCTTCACCAGAGAATTCAAACAAGGTATCTATGTTTTCTTTGTAATAGGACAAGCCGGCGTACCAGGATAATGGGCCGTCACTGTTCGAGGTCAGTCGCAGTTCCTGTTGAAAGTAATCACCCTCCTGGTCCTGTCGATAGTTGCTGATGTTTAGCGGGGTTCCATCATAGTCTTCGTTGTAATAATAATCGTGATCTTTATAGCCGGTGTTCGAGGTCAGGGTTGCAAAATCAAAGTCGTAGTCCAGCTTCAAACCCAGGGTTAATACTTCTGCGTCATCATTATCACCGCCACTCTGGTCCGAATCAGCCTGATCAGATGCGCCTCGTAAATTGACATCACCCAGCGCCGCCTCGAAGGTTTCCCAGATATCGCCTTGTTCAATTGCGCGATAGACAGACCCGGACTGATCACGCTCTTCGTACTCAACCATGGTCTCGATGTTGACCTTGTCACCGGCATAGGCCATGGACCACCGAATCGCCTGCTTGTCATGCTCGATTAAGTCTTTGCCCGTGGCAAAATTCTGGACGAAGCCATCTTCCTGTGATGAATAGGCGGCCAAACGCATCGCAAAATAATCGTTTATCGGAATATTTACCGCACCTTCAATTGCCAGATGATTTCGTTCACCTATATCGACATCGATATAACCGGTCGCTGCATCACCTATCTCTGCCTTGGCAGTATGTACACTGAAAGCACCACCAATTGAATTTCGCCCGAACAAAAATCCCTGGGGGCCACGTAGAATCTCGGAACGTTCCATATCAAAAAGACTGGTAACGGCTGAACCATTTCGTCCTTCATAGAGATCGTTCTTGAAAAAAGCAGCCGAGGGGTCTCCACCGACACCAAAGTCCTGCGTTCGAATACCGCGAACACTAATTGCATCAATAAAGCTGTCTTGACTGTTGCCGGAAACACCAGGAGAAAAGGCAACCAGGTCTTTCACGTCATTGATATTTGACTTTTTGGTGAAATCACCGGAGAGCGCCGTGATCGCCAGGGGAACTTCCTGAAGCGACTCATTACGCTTGGTCGCCGTAACAACAACAGTTTCAATTTCTTGTGCCTGGACTGGTATCAGCACACTAGCAGACGCTATTGCTCCAGCCACAGCCAGTGCTATAGGTCTTGGGCTGACTCCATGGCGTCGAGATGCAACCTTGAGTTGGGGAATTGGCATGATAGCGTTCGCCTCTATTTTTGTTGGTGAAAATCTTCAGTGTTCAAGTAGACAATTAACTATAGCTCGAATATCTGGTTTTGACAGTTAAGCCCATATAGGGAACTCGCTGTATACCCCTATGGGGTAGGTGAAAGGATTGATCCTGTTTACCAGGTGAAAAACTGGCCAGAGAGGGTTTTAGATCACGCCTTTTAGCCGAAGTTCTTCGAGCATGGGCTGAAGTTGTTGTTCATATCGGTGCCAGCGACCCACTGATCGTGTATGGGCAGGTTCGCGTACCTGGGCGGCACTCGCCGTGGATACTGCACTCTTCTGATCATAAAAATTGAGACAAGCATCCTCAAATGGCAGCTCAAGGTAACTCAATAACCCACGAACATTGGATTCAAGATCCCGGGTTGTGGCTTCATATGAAATATCAAATATTCTCCCTGGGAACCGTGCATGCCAGACTTTCATTAAGCCGAGATAACGAGCGTAATGCCGCGCCATCTCTCGTTGATCATAGGAGTGAAGATAGGCATCGGCAAAAAGTTGTTTAAATGCCGCAAAACAAGCGTCAACCGGGTCACGGGTCAAGTGGACAATCTTTGCATTGGGTAACGCCTTCAGGATCAAGGGAATACAAAGATAATTCTGGGGTAATTTGTCGACAAAGTGCGGTGTGTCGCCTCTTACCCGGCGGGTTGTATCCAGATACATCGCCCCAAGCTTTTCAGGTTTGACATCCAATGCTGCTTCGAAAAGTTCCGCTGAGAAACGTTTTGGAGCCCGATGTCCCGAGAGCCGCCTGATAGCCAGGCTGAATTGCTGCAGTTCTCCTGCAGAACTAACCTGCGAGTGACTGGAGATAATACGTTCAATTAGGGTTGTTCCCGTGCGAGGCTGACCTAAAACGAAGATTGGTGAAGCATCCGCACATCCTGCCCCGGTCTCCTCCAGCCAACTGCTGTGAAAATTATTCTCAAGAAAATCAAACATCCCGA
>Ga0206123_10001678_pt1 | contig 20380 bp, 25 predicted proteins | sample Helgoland_Spring_2_FD_160086 | JGI IMG/M metagenome (GOLD analysis project Ga0206123, IMG submission 160086) | Pelagic subsurface seawater microbial communities from Kabeltonne, Helgoland, North Sea - Helgoland_Spring_Bloom_20160316_1 | ecosystem: Environmental > Aquatic > Marine > Epipelagic ...
AGATACGTTAAGCTGGTGTGCTAGTAGCCAAGGCCAACTTTGTTCAATCCAATTGTCTGTTTCTAAAGCAAGGTGACCATTTTCAACTTGACTGCACCCATTAAAATATATTTTAGGTGCCCCAGGCATTTTTCCAAATATCCACTTGCAATCTTGGACTGTAGCGATAACCCTTTGTCATTCCAATGCTGCTACTTCTTTGACATTCAAATGGTACTGATTGGGAATGCCGCCTACTGGCATCAAGTATACCGGACCATGGAAACCATTGTCTCTATACTGTTTTACTGCACGATCTACATCTTCAACGTCTGCTTCTGTGGCCACAACAAACTTGAGATAGGTATGTCCGTGACTTTGGTAGTGTTTGATAATGTCCGGCTTGATGGCATCTTCCCACTTCTCGCCCGAGCAAGGCAGTTTTGCACTTACACTAAACGTAAGTCGATCACTGTAACGACCAAACTCAGTAAACTCGTTTAAAAACTTGCAGAATTCATCGCTCAGTGGCTGTGTGCCATTTGTTTCAAATGTGATGTTTTGCAATCCAGAAAGTTTGCACAATTTGATAATGCCAGGCCAAGCACGTTGCCAACCTAGCAATGGTTCACCGCCTGTGATAACCAAGTGTACATCTTGTCCAAACTGTTTGCCATCACTCCAGCGATTGTTAGGAATCAATTTGTGCATGTGTTGCACAATGTCTTGAGATTCCATAACTGGACTAAACTTTTTAAAGTCCTTGTGCCAACTTGCATAACTGTCGCAGCCAAACTCAGTGAGCGGTAAGTCTTCATACTTGGAAAACTTGTCTACATTTTTGGCAATTTGCTCTGGATTGTCTGTGTGTTCACCAGCAGGCATACCAAAGCCTCTACACTCAAAGTTACAACCAAAGCTGCGCAAGAATACGCTAGGAACTCCTGCCCACTTGCCTTCACCTTGTAAACTGTAGAAGATTTCTGCTACTTTAACTTTGCTCATTTCATTATCTCCTCATTTGGATCCCAACGTTTCCACCATTCTTCCCAGGGAAAAACAATCCAACTTGGATCTTCAATTTTGTTTATTTCTTGCGCACTGTAGTTTGTATCAAGTTCACTTTCGCTTGCTAGATTATCGTATAGCACTGCAAAGCGCACTGTATTTCCCCATACTGCATTCCAAACAGCTTCGCACTCTTCTCTATCACCAGGTGAGCAACTGCTTTCCCAGTCTTGCTTTATCCAGTTTATTGTAGCACCACTATCGTTAATGTCATCCATTATTAGAACCTTTTTACGGCAAGCGGGATCCCATCGTGCATTTGGAATGTCACGCTTGGCTTGATTGTTATAACCAAACACTTCTTCGCTCATCCAGAGGTTGCTCTCAACCTCGCCGTTTCCATCGCGCAAACGTACATCCAGTGTGTACATTTTAACATCAAGATACTGACTGAGCAAGTTTGCTGGTGTTAGTCCACCTCGTGTGATGCCCACAATGTAGTCGGGTAACCAGTTATCTTGCTGCATCTGACGCAGTATTTCCTGTGTTTGACGTTGTACATCGTCCCATGTTACAAATACTTTTTTCATTGATTAATCTTCCAGGTGCCTAAGAACTTTTTTGGATCATTCTCTCGCATGCGAGTCCATACGTCAAACTCTCCGGCTAGTGCTTGATCTAAGTATCCTGTATCTTGACCTAGACGCTTGCGAAGCCATTGCATTTTGTATCCCCACTGTATTCTTAACTGTGCTGTTGGTGGATAAAGAAAATCTTTGGGATTGTCTGGATTGCCTTCGTTCTGTTCAGGGTTGCGCTCTTGATAGGTAGTATCGTTGTTGTTTCCAGTTAAGTCATGTCTGTCATGAAAGCAAGTACTTTTAAGTTGAATTATTGCGTCATTCATGTAACACACCTGGCTGACCCATCCATCAACAATTTGATGTGGTGATATACAACCATACATTATAATCCAATCACGTGGAAGAACTGGAAAAATAGCATATGGATGTCCGTGATTGTCGTTAAAACGCTGTACTACAAATTTGCCGCTGTGGCTGAGGATTTCAGTGTCCCACCCTTGGCTTTCCATTCTTGCATCATCATTCCACACAATCAACCATTCTCCATGGCTTTCGCCGGCTAACTGGTTGTAATATTCGTTAAGCCTAGCATAGCCCAATCTTGGCTGCACAAATGCATAGAGATCATAGTCATGTTTTTCAAAATAAGGAACAATATCACTTTGAACATAGTCAATAGTGACCTGATCATCGTCATCAATGGCAAGTAAAAATTCAATACCGTCGGGATCGTCAGCAGTATCGATCATGCTTTTTATGCTTTCCATCATCATTGTGGGCCGGCCGCGTGTTGCGCACAGCACAGAGATTTTTTTGGTTGCATTCATTTCAAAAGGCATTATCTATTCTCCACTACTTTGTCAGCAAGCCCCCATTCAACTGCTTGTGCGGCAGTAAGGAATGTATCAAACTTCATAGTTTCACTCATTTCTTCGTAGGTTTTGCCTGCTGTATTGTGCCTAACATAAAGTTCAGTTAGACGTCTATTAACTTTCTTTGACTCTTCCATGCTGCGTACTGCATCTTCAAACTGTAGTTCTTGTACATACACACTGCCTGACGTGCCGCGTGTACCTGAACTTACACGATGAATCATTGTGCGACTCTCAGGAAGCACAATACGTTTACCTGCTGTACCTGCTTGTGCAAGAAAACTGCCCATTGAGCATGCTTGTCCAATAACCACAGTACTTACATCGCACTTGATGAATTGCATTGTATCATAGATACCAAGGCCTGCACTTACCTGGCCGCCTGGACTGTTGATGTACAACAAGATGTCCTTGTCAGGATCTTCACTTTCCAAGAACAGCAATTGTGCAATAATGCTATTGGCCATGTTGTCCTCAACTGGACCGTTAAGCATTACAATGCGATCTTTGAGCAAGCGACTGTAAATGTCGTATGCACGTTCACCTTTTGAAGTAGTCTCTACTACCATTGGGATCAATGACATTATTCAGTAAACCTTTCTTTGCGTATTATATAAGGGGTATAGATGGCACTGTTTGCGCCATGTTCTGCACACTCTGCACTTTCGCACCAGCAACGGTCATTGGTTGCTTCACGGATAAGTTTGTCAGCAAAGCGCCATGCATGTTCTGCAAACTTTTCTGCACCAACACCTGCAACAATGTTAAGTTGTGCTAGGCCTTTTTCTTCCAGTACTCGAAAGTCATCCAAGTGAGGATCATTTTCATCTAATACAACTTTATGATCAAAACTATCTTCAAGCCATTGCTTTAGTGGCTTTAGTCCACCAAAGTCTACTGCCCAGTTTTTGTTGTCAAGTTCACTGCATCCAAATACAAATTTAAATTGTAAACTGTATCCATGCAAGAACTTGCAATGCGAATGATCTGCATGCGGTTGACGGAACACTGCGCTTAATCCAATGTTGTGTCCATATGTTTTTGTGCTGTAATATGGCATTCTATTCTCCTAGTGTTAGTAGGTCAGAATGTTTAGAGACGGGTGAACCAACGGCGTCTATAGTAGTTATCATCCTTCAAACAGGTGCACAGAATATCCTTTGCCATTGGTATCGCCGCCACCGTTGTCAATTTCTTCGCCGTCATATTCAATGGCACTTACAGTATCGTCCCCATTTGCATATTCCAGTGTATTAATCATAAGTTTTTTAGGATCAAGTTTCCCTCGTGTGGTAACAAGACCTTCAAAGAAAGTGCCTTTTTCGCTGCTGAGAAATTGTAGAATGTATTTGCCTCCCCATTCTTCATATTCGCTGCAACCCATGTTTGTGATTTCAGTTTTATAATCATCTTCGCGCATGATTGAATCTGTCCACTCACTGAGGCTTTCGTTGGTAACAATTTCTGCAACTGTTGTTGCATTATATTCTTCGCTGTCAACTTCGTCAATATCAATGTTTGCACAACTGAAATCAACACCCCATTGATGATCCAGTTCGTTGAAGTGTTCATACCAAGTGCTACCATCACCATCTTCGTCGAACATGAAGTGTGCTTCTTTGGGAATGTCGTCAAATTCAATATTTTCAAAGTCATAATCGCCGTCTTCGGCATTGAGCATGTAGTTTATAATATCGTTATCATAATGCTCATCAACGTGAGCTTTCCAAAAATCATACTGTGTTTTAGTAAGTTCGATGTAGGCGCTCTCGCCTCCATATCCCCACAACCGTATGTTATAGTGACGAATAGGATGCTTGATTACTTCAATTAGTTCTTCTTGTTGCTCAATTGTACTCATGACTTCACCTTATAGTTGCCGGCACCTGGAACAACATTGCGCACACCGCCGACTGGATCTGCACAATCACTGTCTCGTCTAAAAATCAAATGTACATGCGGATACTGAACAGTTTGGCCTGCACTTTCGCCTACATTGATTCCTACATTAAATCCTGTAATTTCGTTGCCGTCTGCCTCTACATTGGCATTGCCCATCTGGACAGCATAGTTAAAGCAGCGGAGAAGTTTCTCCATGGTAGCTTCACGAGGCACAACAAGTGTATGCCCTGGCGTAACTGGAAAGCCGTCGTTGAAAACTGTAAAATCCCGTGTTTCCAACTGCACATCAGTCCAAGGGGCTCTACCCTCTTGTCTTGCCACATCTAACGTGTCTACACTATGCATACCGCTTCTCCGCTGTTTCAATGTTTATTATACAACAATTCATATTGTTTGTCAACCTTTAATCATTAGCTGGTTTCCATGACATTCTGCCTTATAATTCTAAATATCCATCTAATGCATAAAGACAATGCTCCCGCAGCCTAGGATGTTCATCCCAATAGGTTAAAGCAGCCCAGGTTAGATATTTTTTATCAATACTTGTTACGTTCGAACCTTTATGCTTGCCAAACCAAAACTTATAATTAGGATCATAATTATTGGCGGTAAGCCCACTAGGAAATTTTTGACTTTTTAAGTTGTTTAAAAAATCTTGTCTAGACCTATATTTAAACTGACCTGATTCTTTCCACATCTTTTCTAGATAGTATGGAAAATATTTTGTTAGTGCAGTCTCAGGAGTTTTAGTAAAATCTCCCTGTGCATAAGCCTTCATTTTTTTACTTTGTTGTTTATACATCCTAATCGATCCTAATATCTTCCATACCTGCTGTATTCGTCAGTTAAATAAGTCATATTAATAACTCTGTGCTAATCGCCACATCAAGTATGCCTTGCTCTCAATGGGATCATACTTTGCATCTTCATCACGCAGATTGCTTACAATAGTTCCTGGTGTAGGATCCACAAAGTGTGGCATGCTGTAACGTGTTTGATCGATGTGTGTGTTTACCACTCTGTGCTTTGTGCTAACAAAGTAATCGTTAGTCCAACGCTGGAGTAAATCACCAATGTTAACCACTACACCGTCTTGTGCATAGGGAACAGGATGCCATGTACCTTTGAGATCCTGTACTTCAAGTCCTGGCACATCATTGATTTGCCATAACAGAGTAATGGTGCCGTAGTCACTGTGTTCACCAATACGCATCTGCTTGTCCTCTAGTGGACCAGTGTACGCAGGGTAGTGAATGACTCGTGTTGTATTATATGGATCCTGATGCGCATCTACCAGTGTAGTACCGCAGTCTAGGATAGTATCAAACTTGGCAAGTATACGCAGAGTTAAATCATCTGCAATACGAATAGTTTCTAATCCTGTTGTACGCAGATCAACTTCCTCAGGCCATAGTTCATCTGGCATGCGTGTATTGTTGTAGTTAAAACTTTCTTTCATATCCTTGGGAGCAGTTGGGTCTACATTTTCTGCACCCATAACACTGTATCCTAGATTGTTTTCTGCTTGTTAACTGTATATCTTTTTGGTGTACAAGTCCAGTTCAAAGAACTGCTTCATGTAATCAAACCAGTCTTTCATGGTTTGTTGATCTTGTTTGTCTAGTGTATTGGTAAAGACTGCGAAGCCCACTGTTGTGTAGGCTTCGCGAATCTCGTCCAGTACTGTTTCTGAGTTGAAATCAATAACTGGAATCATTTTTAGTTTCCTGGTACGTTGGCTTTGATGCCTTCTACATAGTACATCATACTATTAAGATGTGCATCGTCTGCAATTTCACCTGCTTTAAGTTGTACTTTACCTTTGTTGTCCAATAATGGACCAGTAAATGCAAAATACTTGCCTGCTTCAATAGCATCCTTGATTTCGTTTGCTTTAGCAGCAACATCTGCTGGCATGTTAGTAAACGGTGCCATCTGTACACTACCATCATCCATATGACCAAAGTAGTCACCTGTTTTCCAAGTGCCGTTCATTACTTCGCCAACACGCTTTACATAGTAAGGACCCCAGTTGTCAATAGTTGCAGTCAACTGTGCTTTAGGAGCAAACTTGATCTGATCACTTGCTTGACCAAAGCCCAACTTGCCTTCTGATTGTGCAGCCTGCAATGGAGCAGGTGAGTCAGTGTGCTGTGCAACCATGTCACAACCTTCTGCCATCATAACTTTAGCAGCCTGCGACTCTTTGCCTGGATCATACCAAGTGTTTGCCCAAGTAATCATGATCTCTACATCTGGGTTCATCTTCTTTGCACCCAAGTAGTATGTGTTAATCTCACGAATAACTTCTGGGATTGGGAAAGCAGCAACATAACAAATTTTGTTTGTCTTTGTCATCATGCCTGCAATAATACCCTGTACATGTCTTGCTTGATACAGACGTAAACCATATGTTGCCATATTGTCTGCACGTTTGTAACCAGTTGCATGCTCAAATGCTACATCTGGAAACTCTTTGGCAACTTTAAGCATTGATGGCATATAGCCAAAACTGGTTGCAAAGATAATATCTGCTCCGCCTTTTGCCATTTGACGCATTACACGCTCGGCATCAGGGCCTTCTGGTACACTTTCAACAAAAGTTGTCTCAACTTTGTCGCCGTATGCTTCTTCTACTTGCTGACGACCAATGTCATGACGATATGTCCAACCATGGTCACCAATAGGTCCGACGTAGATAAATCCAACCTTTACTTTGTCTGCTGCACTTGCACCCATTGCCATACCAAGTACGACTGCGGCTGCAACTACAATTGTTTTAATAATATTCATCGATGATTTTCCTTGTTGTTTTTAGAGTTATCGAGGACTAAACCCTTGTTGCAATTTGATATTGTCCATAAACTCTTTTTTAGTGCCGTCGTCGTTTTTGAAAGCACCTTTAAGCACAGTTGTTTGTGTTAAACTACTGTGTGCCATAATGCCTCTATTCTCACAACATCCATGTGTTGCTTGAATGTAAACTCCAACGTCTTTACTGCCAGTTGCATTTTGTATTTCTCTAGCAATATCCATTGCAAGTTCTTCTTGCAGTGTTCCGCGCCTTGCACACCATTGTGCAATTCGTGTATATTTTGAAAGTCCAATCAGTTTGTCAGCAGCAATGATACCAATGTATGCAACACCAGTCACCGGCTGATGATGGTGCGAACAAACACTTTTAAGTTCGCTGCGCACTACCAACATACCATCATATCCATCCTCAACATGATTGGGAAATGCTGTTGCATTGGGCATTGGATCATAACGACCACTCATTAATTCATTGATGTACATCTTTGCTAGACGTCTGCCTGTGTCATTGCTGTTGGGATCATTTGCTCTGTCAATGATTAAACTGTCTAATACATCTTCAAACTTGGTGGTAAGTTCTTCAATTAGCAGTTGTTTTTCGCCTTCGTGTAGATAGGGTGCAATGTTATCGCCGGCCCAGTATCTGCCTCCAGCATTGCGAATTCGTTGTGTAATTACTCTTGAAATTGTCATTTGTTACTCCGAGTTAGGGTCGAGGATGACCGCAATAATGTTGTTATTGTAATGTTTATTTAGGCAAAAGTCAAACTATTCGGTAATTCTTTTATCCCAAATTCGACTAAAACACAGTCTATTTTTTGTACTACCTCTACTGTATTCTGGGTAGTCGCCTTTGTGATCAACACCAAAAATTACACAATTACTTGGTGCAATATTTAATTTAGCACACATACCGTGTTGTTGCTGAAAATATGTTTTCCACACCCATTGGCTGCTATAGTTGCTGATAAGTCTATGCCCAACATGTGCTGCACTATGGTTCATGTATGGATTGTCTTGATTTATATACGCTGATAACGTATCGTCAGTAAATTCGCGCTCTAATCGCATGCCAATACGCAGTGTTTCAACTGGAAATACCTTGCTTAAACTGGTTGCAATTGTGGTAATACATTTAAAATCTACATTGAAGTTTGCACTTTTGCTGATATTAAGATACGCCATATCAATCATTACTGGTACATTTAAAATTTCACACTGCTCAAGTACTTGTTGGTAACCATCAGGTATGCCGCCAGTGTTGGCAAATGGCATACTAACAACCACAACATCATTTTGTTCAATTGGCCCTTCGTTGATCCAAGCAAACTTTTTAAATATTTCTCTACCTTGAATTTGATGATAGAAGTATTCGCCGGGCCACAGACGCAGTCTTTTATCTGTGTGCTTTAAGTAAAATTTGTCAAATACTTCGGTTGTACCGTTTGCATATGCAAGGTGTTTAAACTGGTCAATGCCGTGTATGGTATGTCCACCGCACATCCACTGCGAATAATCTTGCAAGAATTGTTGTACATCAGTGTTGCTGTATGGCTTGTGGTGTATTTTTACAAAAGCTAGTACTTCGCTGTTGTGTATGCTCCATGCTCCGCCATATGGTTTATTTTTTAAATTTGGAAGCGTTGGACTCAACGTGTATACCACTTCCATGCATGTTCAACAATGTCGTCAATATGATATTCGTTTTGCCAGTTTGACACTGCAAAAAACTTTTCGTTGTTGGCAACCAGTATATCAGGATCGCCTTCTCGTGTAGGGGCTTCGACCACTGCTTGCGGCTTACCGCCACTTACAGCACAACACTTGGCAATAATCTCCAAGTTACTGGCACCGCGTCCTGTGCTTAAATTGTAAAAGCCTGGAACTACCCGCTGCTCTGTTGCATAACAGTGCGCTTTGGCAATGTCTGCAACATGCACATAGTCACGCACACAAGTTCCGTCATCAGTGGCAAGTCCTGTGCCAAACAGTGTAAACACCTTGTTGTCGCGAATTGCTTCCATTACTCTTGCAATAATATGTGTGGCAGCTTTTTCTTGCCCGTGTCGCCCAAGTGGGTCAGCACCGGCGGCATTGAAATAGCGTAGTCCAACATAGTTAATGCCATATGCTACACTGTACGTTTCTAGCAGTTGCTCTACCATGAGTTTGCTAATGCCATAAGGTGAGATTGGATCTTTTGGGTCAGCTTCGTATATAGGTGTTGTTACTGGATCGCCATACACTGCGGCACTGCTTGAAAAAATAATCTTGCTGTGTATTTGATGTTCAACCATCCAGTCCAGCAAATTTTTAGTAGCAATAAAGTTGTTTTCGTAATAGGTACGTGGGTTTTTAACACTTGGTCCAACAAGACTTGAACCTGCACAATGCACAATAGCATCTGGACGATATTCAGTAAACCATAGCAGGCCTTCAGGTGATGAAAACTCAGCTTCGTGGAATCCGTCATACCATTGTACTAGATGACCTGGGCAAGGCCGACGATCAATACCAATGACCGTCCACCCCTGCTCTTTGAAGTAAATTGCTGTTTGCCCGCCTATGTAGCCACCAGCACCTGTGATGATTACTATTTTGCTCATACTGCAATCTTTGTACTGTTAACAATTTCAACAGTTGGATTCTCTTCGATCTTTGTTACTGCGTACTTTGCACCAGCAACATGATCTCTATAGCGATTGCCTGTGCGCAACCATTGTTCGCCATTGCCTTCCATGATGTCAATGACTCTGTCAATTGTGCCATCTGTCCAGTCGCTAATCAAACCCATGTTGTGATGTGGATTTTCCAACAAGTTGGTTAGCTTGTTTTCAGCATCGTCAATGCTCCACGGAACATATAATCTATCTGGATCATTGGCAAATGTTTCAGGGAAACTGCGATAGGCTGGATACAGTACATTACAGCCCAGTGCGTCTGCTTCGCTGACAGTGTTACTTACCCAATCTTGTAACGCACAGTTAAACAATACACGACTGTCGTTTACAATTTTGTAGTATTCATCTTTTTTGAGGTTTTCGTGAATCTCAAGAATGCCACGCGACTCAAGTTCTCTTGCACGTTCAATGTATTTAGGATTGTTGCTACGCAATGGGCCACCTTGCAAGATAGCAAAGGTTTGCTGCCCTGGATAAAATTCACTATAACGTTCTACCAGATCCATGTAAAAATCTGGCTGTTTCTCTTGATCAAAACGTGCTGTAAACACAATACGCTTTGAGCGTTCGTGGAAAGGCTTTATCACTTGGCCCAACCTTTCACGAACTTCCTGTTTGCCAAAGGCAAGCCCTGAGATATTGTAGATAGGTGCTTCCCAGCCTGCAATCTTCATGTGTGCTACCATTTCTTCATTGGTAGCCAACACTGTTGCAAACTCACACACCATCTTCTCGTATAGGCCCATCCACTTTGACATGCCCCACACATGCACGAAATCATCTGGATCAATTGCTTGGGCTAGACAGCGTACATAAACGTGGGGTCTTTGTTCTGCAGGAATCTGATCCATTATATATGGAAGACTTTCAATTCCTGGTTGAAACATATCTTCAAAATAAACTACGTCTTCTCCTCCACACTCACCGTTGCGCATCATCTGCACCAGGTTCATGATCTGGCTCATGCCAAAGTAACTGCGTCCATGTGCATCAAGCACCTGTCCTACACTGATGCTTTGTGTGTCATCAATGGTGTTACCCGGAACATAAACAACATCAAGACCTCTACGATCAAAAACACGTTTGTTCCATTCAGTTAATTGAAGAGTGTAACGTGCCTCATAGCTTTCGAGGCCCATGTAGAAGAGTTTACGCATAGCTTATCTCCTGCCGCTGTTGTAACGGCCTTGGTTATTGTTGTTTCTATTATTGTCGTTGTGTCGTGGCCGGAAACCATTCATACGCTTGGCATCTTCCTCCCACATATTTTTGCAGTTTTTGCCAGCGGAGTATTTGCGGAATTGCTGGTAAGGATACTTTTTGTTGTTGTAAAGGTCTTCGGGATTGTAACGATACCCGTAGTTTTGGCAAAACAACAAGTATGCGTCTAGGTCATTCCACACTGCTTCTGTGCGTGGATTTTTATATTGATTAGCCATAATGCTTTCCTTAATGACTAGTTGAAGGGTAGCTGATAATGCATCCGTTTTCACCGTCTTCGCTTACATTAATTACAACGTTACGGCCTGGATACTTGCCAGCTATATGTGTATATAGCTCGTCTGCAATCATCTCACAACTTTTATAATCAAGCTGTAGTATGTCTCCGCTGTAAAGACGCTTGAGCCAACGCTGGAACTGAATGAACTCAATGTCTCTGTCATTGTGGAATACATCAATTGCCACTTTAAAATGAAACATATGACGATGTGGATATCCTAAAAATGAAACATCATCCCAGTCACCTGTTGCCAGCTTTGGATCATCTAAAGCCGCAGGATACTTGTGAATGCCTTCTTGCTGGAATGTTACCCAAATTGATCTACGAGCAATATCTTTGCTGTGTTCAATATTTTCACGTTGTTCTTGATTCATTATACTACCTCGTCCTTGCTGTAGTCACTCCACGGTGTAAACACAGTTCTGTCCATGAGTTTGTGTAAGCTGTGTGTCCACACGCCCGGGTTGGTTGCGTCAAAGTCATTGTCGTCAATTTTGACCATTGTGTTATAGTTGTACAAGTTGACATAAGGAATACTGATACGCAACTGTGCTATAAAGTTGTTGTATTCGTCATAACCATCATCGTGAATCTCTTCCAGTTGACTGTATGGAACATCCAGTGTACACAGTATACCCTGTTTGAGGAAATACTTGATCATGTGTTCCCATTCACCATATTCCTCAATGCTGTCTTTGGGAGGATCATAGCTGTGATTAGCACCAAAGAAGATGTGTTCGCAGTCTTTGTATGCTTGTTCAATGTCTTCAACTGGCTGCACACCAACTACAAACAGTGTGCGTTTGCCAAATGCTGGTGTATGTTCTACTTCGGTGCCGTAAAAGAATTTAACAGCTTCATGTCCGTCACGATTCATTTAAAATTCCTAGTTCTTGTTGAAGTTTTAACATTTCTTCTTTGGTTGCAAGTTTACGCTTTTTGGCTTTGACTATTGCTTCACTGCTAACACTGTCATTTTCCATGTATTCAACCAAATCGTGAAGTCTCTTGTGTTCTTTTACCAAATATTCATAACGTTTTTCAGGATTAGCCATTGAGTACTCCTTAGTATTCTATAACTATACACTGGTTATGACATATTGTCAAGTGCTTCCAGTGCCTTTTCGTCAAATTCTTGTTCATCTGCAACATCTTCTTCGACGTCAAACAAACTGTTAAACTGTGTTGCAGCATTTACAATCTTCTTACCAGTGAAGCCTCTTGTGCCTTTAACACTGTCCCAGAATTTGCTGTATTCGTTGATGATGTTCATTGACTTGGCGTAATCTCTCTGTTCAAACACACGCTCAACAACATCACGGAATAGGATTCTGTCAAATGTTTCCTGTACCAGCATGCCTGGCACTACACCTGCATCATATTCTCTGTTGGCACGTTGTACACTTTCAATGTGCATCCAAACATTGTGGCCCATAAGCAATGCATACGAAAAACTGTCCCATGATGTTTTGCCTTCTTTGCCAATTTTGTTTAGCATGCCCGGAGCATAGTGACACACATCGCCAATGGTAAGACGCTCAGTGATTGGGCTGTCTTCAAAAAGTTTGTGTACGCCATCAGCAAGCACTGCATCACGGAACGGTGTACTATCACCAGAATACTTTTTGTTGTCAATGGTGGGTTCCATCTGGTAACTCCATTTGCCGCGATCATCGATGCGTATACTGTTATACACCTGGCCATTTGCTGTAGCAAGGAATGGACTTGCACAGTCAAAACTGATAGTGAAGTTTTCGTTAGCATGACGGCGCACACTGCGCTGTATGTCAGTGAGCAAGCATGCCCATTCCAGTTTGCTTGTGCCCAGGAAGTGCATCCAGTCATGTTGACCTTTTTCCAACAAGCCTTCGTGGATAAGCGTAACCAATCTTTTCAGCACAAGATGCACATCGCACATGTTCTGTCCACCCATGCCCCAACCATCAAAAGGACGATCTGCTTTGTCGCTGCAAAAGCCTTTCATTTTGTCATACCAATGATCTGCTTCAGCGTGATTGCTGCCCTGTAGTACATTTAGGATTTTGAGATCGCCGCCACGATTGGCCATCCAAAATTCATTATTGAAGTGAGTTGCGTTCACAGCATCATCATAACTGTGAATGCCGCAGAGCTCACTTGCTTTTTTATCCAGGTAAGTCCATGTAGGAATATCCATGGTCATGCCATGTGTAGCAATGCCCATCTGCCAAGCAATAACTTGCTCGCGTTTTTTCTCTGCATTCTTGTCTTTGGGATCGGCCCACTGCCCGGGCCATACACCTTTGGCAATCTGAAATCCGCCTGAGTCAGCAAGCATGATAGTGTCTGCTTCTCTGTTGCGAACCATGTCCTCTTTGGGCACATGTTTGCTGAGATCCATATCAGCGTGTCCAGCACTGTACAAACTGTATTTGTATGGAAATAAACTTTCTTTGCTGTTAAGCCAGTTCATTGATTCCATATTGCCCAATCCTTTGGGCAGTCTGTCACCTATTGTGCTTACTTGATCAGGATAGCGTTCCTTGCCAATATAGCCAGCATAAAAACTGCTAATAGCCGGAAGAAATATAGCATAGTCTTTTTGCTTTGCAGTTAGGTTATCTTGTTTGAAGTTCATTTTTTACCTTGCGAATCCATCTGTAACAACCCGGAACTGCTGGATATTGATTCCAGACGTTAAAGTCATCTTGTAATGTTTGTTCATTGATATATTCTGCGTTCTCGTCTTGTATACTCCACTCTGGAAATACATTAAACTTTAATTCTGGAATAGTATTAACTAACTTGTTAAGACCCAATGGTCCAAATGTAATACACATTCCCCAGGCACTTCCTAGTATAATCCAATCTTGTACAGTTGGCCAATTCTTTTGCACATGATTGCGAAATGTATCAACACTACTTAGATGAACAGTAGACTCAGTGAAAATTTTATCATGCAAGTGTTGATCTGTTTTTTCGTGTCCAGCACAGTTTATTAAATCTGATAGCACTTTTTGATCTTTGTTTGTCCAAAGATACTGATTTAATGTATTGTACACACTTTTATCTTGATAGTCAAGTTGTAAATTGTTACAACAATTTACCACAGCACCAATATTAAAGAGTTTCAGTTGTTCAACTGCACGTTTATAAAATGGCCGATTTGTAGGAACATCCCAGCAATCGATACACAATAGACCCCAAACATTGGGTGCTTTATGCCAGTCATGTATGTATCGATTGTCAATCACTACTTGCTCTGAGCAGGCAAAATATAGTTGTATACAGCAATGCCGCTATCAACTGTGATCTTTGTTGCACCTTCATCTGAGATGCGTACTGTTTTATCACCAGTCAAATTCATGATTGCAATAAATTGCTGTACTGGCCAACTCCAAGTGCGTGTTAGTTTGCCTGCTACATCATGCTGAAACACAAAGTCACCAGCGTGTGTGCTGTGATCGCCAAACAAGAACTTCAAGTTACCATCTTCAGTTTTGGTCTGGAATGTTGTTTCTTCTGCATTTGCTTGTGCTTGCATCTTGAGACGCATAATGCTAGCAGTTGTAGGTTCAAACTCCACAGTCCAGTTAACGTCTTTCATCTTGACAGTTTTCAGCTTTTCAGAAACAATTTCACTTACCATAAAGCGATAGTCGTTTTTAAAGTCTCCGGCAGCATTCTTAAAATGCAATCCAACTGCTGCCTGTTCGCCGTTGCGCTCCTGTCGTGTTACAGAGATATCAGCACCTTCTCGATATTCTCCAATGTTAAGAAGAATTTTTAGTTTAGCCAAGTTAGGCATACCAAATGTACCCATAAACTCAGCTACTGGTGTATGGAATTTTGCGTTCAACACAACACTTTTGTCTTCTGCTAGACCATCAATGTTTGTTTCTTTGTCTGTGCCTGTAATTTTAATAAGGTCGATACAGCCCAAATCATAGCTGTGTTCAACCAAGTCTAGTAGATAGTCTCTCATTTAGTTTTCTCCTAAGTGTTTAAAAATGTTTAATTGCAGCCAGGCTTTGTCCACCTTTTAGACTGCTAAGTGTTCCTGGGCGTTGTATTTCTAACCAACTTACGTTGTTATCCATGTCAAAACTGGCAAGTATCTTGAATCCTATCTTGGCACATGCATCTTTAATTAAGTGTCCTGGAGTATAAGTGTAATACGAATTTTCAAAGTTGTCAACTCCAATTGGATAATCGCAGTTGTTAAAGGTAAAAATAGCCACACCGCCTGGTCTTAATGCATGCATCAACCCAGATAGATATTTTTCAATCAGTCTAATTGGTCTAAAGTTAAAATAGTCAACTGCAACAGCAACTCCAAATTGTCCAGCTGGCAGCACACCAAGAGGGTTATTGGCAGTCTCATCAACTGCATAGTATCTTAAACGTCGTTGATAATCCGGTGTCCACATTTTTTTAACTTCAACAAACATATCGTCGTGTTCATCGAGCAAGTAAAGCGGATCAAGATCAACTAATTTTCCAGTAACATCGCCTAGTCCAGGATTAAGTTGCAACCCTGGATATTTCCATTCTGTGTAGTTGCCCACACGACCAAGAAAAAAGTCTCTAGTTTCTGGTTCATATAGCAAGTTTTTAAATCTATTTCGATCTAGCTTGTATGCATACTCATCATTGAGGCCTTCTTCATAGATTTTTTCACTTTTTTCAAAGTAAGGTTTTTCAATAGTATCAAAAAAATAGTTAATTTGAAATTTAAATTCGTCAATGTCTTTTTGCATTCCAACAAGATTGTCTAATATGGTTTTCTCTCGCATTTGAATGCAGTATTTGAGGTTGTTAAAGTCGATATTTTGAACATCTAGGTCTTCACTGACTCTGCTCAATAATTCTTCAATGTTGGCGTGAGCATGTTTTACACTCAAACCGTTTACCATTTCTTTGTATGTCAGTAACTTGCTTAACTTCATTATTCAAACTCAAACAAACTGCTAAAGGTATTGGTGGTGTTTGTTTCTTGTGCTAGATCCCATGCTAGAACGTGCAGCAAATTGTCAATCTTTTGATCTACCACAGTTGCCTCCATTGCTGCATCATCGAAAGGCAAGTCTTTGAACCATTGTGGAATGTGTAGTTCATCTGTGGGATAGCCAATTGAGGTCCAGTTAAGAGGATTTGATTTGAGTTTGCACACAATGGTTTTCATACCATCAATGATGCTTTGTGAATAGTTATCACTGTTCATCTTCTTCATTGAATTCCAGTTCATAGCTGCTCTAACATGCCCAGGCATGTTGGCTCTTCCCAGCTTCTTCTCTTCGGCACTGTACTTGGTCAAGTTGTTAACACGTTTAGGTGAACCTTTTTCCCACGCTGGACGTTCTTTGAAGTCATACTTAAAGCTCTTGATCATCTCAATGATCTCTTCACGCCCTGCACCGGCAAGCACACGAGTTAGCAGTGTCATCAAGAACTTTTGGATTACAACTGGCGTGTCTGAGCGTTTCAAATCCAAGCCCATTGCCTTGATCTTGCCTTGTTTGCCTTCGACATCAAGTCGTTTGCCTTCAAGATCAAAAATGTTGATTGCATAACGCTTCTTGGTAATAAACAAGCCTCTGTCTGCAATACTTTCTCTGCCGCCTTTGATGATCACGCCGTTTGATCTTGGAACGTGAAATGCCTGTTCCATAAACGCTGGCCAACTGTCGTTTAACTGATCACTGATAGCATCATACAGTTGTATGCAAATCTCTTTGTTCCACTCCATGTTGCCTGCTTCTACGTCCTTCTTGACAATAGGCCATGCACTGAAGTACACACTATCAGTATCGCCATAGATTACAGCATCACCAACGTGATCATATGTTCCTGTGATACATTCATTTACAAAACTGTCCATGTGATGTGCAATAGCTCTACCAGTTAGTGTTGTGCTTTGCCCAATGCGCTTGTCAAAAAACCTACAACCTGGATTAAGGATAGCACCATACAAGCTATTTAGATTGATCTTCTTGACCAGCTGACGTTTATCTAGAAACTCACGTTCATCTAGGTCGGTTGATGCACGAAGTTTTGCTTGAATTTCTTGACGTTCTCTATACCAACGTGCAAGCAAACCAGGAACAACACCTTCTTTTTCGTATGTAAAGATAGTACCGTTTGCGCTCAGTATCCAAGGTTGATTGCTGTCAAACACAATCTTCCAAATCTCTGCTGCACTGTGTACTGTTTCGTCGCCGTTTTCCCAGTCAATTGTGATCTCAGTGCCAACTTCCTGTTTCATAACGGCAGTGTATTCCAGTGTGCCAAACAGGCCTTCCCACGCCATTGCAAATGAACTTTTGTTTGCAACTTTATCCTTGATATAACGATCAGTCATAATTGGACGCAGTTGTCCAATGATTGTTTCATTGCCCATGTTGAGCGCACGAATAGCACTAGGATACAGACTGTTGATGTCAATGGCGCCAATCCAGTCGTGCAATCCCTTCTTGGGATATGCAACATACGCACCTGCCGCTGCTGTGTCTTCGTCTGTTAAGCGTTCTCGTCGGTTGGGAACAACTAGTCCTTGTTCATGTGCTTCATTGATAATTGCTTGTTCTGTAACTGCTACAGCACCCATTGTGGTTTGTAGTAGCACAGTGTTTGCATGTGCCAATTCATTTGCCAGTGCAAGAAAACGCAGTTTCTTGTCCAGCTTGTCTAGCAAAAGTGTATCTTGTCTGTTGTATTCAATGAACGTTTTAAAGTTGTGATTGTACAGGTGATCCAGTGTGCCTTCATAAGCAGTCTTACGCTCATCAAGTTCATATTCACCAATTGCATCCAAACTGTAACTGTGCCGCTCTTCATAGGTGTACTTGCGATACAGTTGCATGTAATCCATATGCACTCTGCCAATAAGATCGAATGTGATATTTTCAGCACCAAAGCGTTCAAATGTGCGCTTCTTGGGCAGTTGACTCCACAAACAAAAGCGTCTTGTGTCGTCTTTGCTCAATACTCTTGCCACTCTGTTAACAGTATAAGGAATATCATAACCCTCACTGTTCCAACCACTTAGTACATCCGCATCTTCAATGAGATCCAAGAACACACCAAGCATCTCTTCTTCGCGTTCGAACAACATGGTGTTTTCAAATTGATCGCAGATTTCTTGTGCTGTTTCCCAGCTCATGTTCTTGGGAGGAATAACCAGTGTAACCAGTTGTTCCATCCATTGCAAGTAAACAGATATAGCAGTAATTGCATTGAACGGATCGTTGGTTGGTGAATAGCCGCGCACTGGATCAAAGTCAACTTCAATATCAAAGAACGCTGTTTGCAATTTGGGTGCAACGTCATCTTTGTAGTTTTCTTCAAAACAGCGAAACACTGGATTGATATCACTTTCAAAGATCTGTTTGCCCGATTGCAGTCGCAGTTCTTTGCGGAACTCTTTGTTGTTCCGACTGCTAAATCGACTCACTGGTGAGCCATATATGCTTTTGTGTTTGCCGCGAGGATCCGCATAGTAAAACACATAGCTGGCAGGGTATTCACGATACTCGCGCCTGCCGTCTACACGTTCTACTACATGGATACGATCTTTGTCTCTGTCAAATAGAGCGTCAACATAACTCATTTATGATTATAGTGTCCGTCCAGCGGTTGTAAGGATTTCTTCAAGTAGTTCTTGATCTTCTTTTTCAGTGGTGTAACTGGCTTTGTGTGCAATGCGAATTGCTTTTTTAAGCACACTTGGCTTGATTTGCATTTCTTCTGCAATAGCTTTTACTGTGTCGGATAAGCCGGCGTTGAGTGCTTCAACTTCACTCATTACTTGCATGCCTTCATTGATAATCTGTGTTAGTTTTGCTTTGCTTTCGCTGTCAAATTGTACGGTCATGTGTATACTCCTTTTGTACAGTGCTTATTATATAAGGTTTGTGCATCAGTGTCAACAACATTAATGCCATATTGACACTTATGGTGTACTAACTGCAATAGTCTTCCAGGTTTCCGTTACGGCGCAAGTCCAATGTTGCACAATGAAGGCCGCCAGCAAGAGTCATGCCATGACGGAATTGGATCGGCACACAGTCAATTTTGTATTTTTCAAGTTCTTTCATTAGAGGCACTTGTGCGCTATCGCAGATAATAGTGCTAGGATTAACACTTAAAATATTCATTCCAATGTATGGACTACACGGCGAAATATAATCATCAACTTTTGAACCTTGCACTACACAGTCTTCGAAGTAAATTTTATCCCACTTTTCAAAAATGGCTGGACAGTTGTCTGGATTAACTCTGGTGCTGTTTAGCAATACCAATCCAGGACGTAGTGGGATAATGGTGCTATCAAAGTGTGCATAACTGTATACTTCACTGTAATGCAAACGATAGCCCATTGGCTCCAGCAAACGTTTTAGCCAGCGGAATCCTTTGATGTTGCCTGAGTTTGAAATTTGGTACAGTAGATCTTTTCCTACTTTAACAATGTTTGGAGCATCAAACAAAATTTCTAGATCTTTGAGCGTAGGCTTACCATCAATGTTATCAAACTGATAGTTGTCGTCTAACAGCCTAGGCTTTGGTGCAGCAAACCATAATGCGCCATCATCAAATGCTTCATAGAAGATATCTTCATACAGTCTTGTTTCAAAGTATCTTGCTCTGGTTGGACTTGGTGTTTCAATTAACATATCACCAAGTGGCAATACAACATCTCTTGGGCACCAGCTATACCAACCTTGGCTTTTCCAGTCTGGTGTACTAAATTCTTTGCTATGATCAATCTTTTTTGGACGGTGTACAATTACACCCATTTTTTTAAGCGTATCTGCTAATCCATCAGCGTCTTCATTGGCTTCTTCAATAACCCAACTAGGATAAGGACCTTCCATGTGTTCAATTTCTTTGATTGAATATGGCGCATAACTGAAACTGCGTGTGCTAATGTCCATGCTTACACGACTGTGATGTGCATGTCCAACAATTACTTCTTCCAATGGATCCCAATGGTTGTGTGTATTAACTTTCATAATGGCTCTTTCTGTTTGTTGCTGGGTATTTAACTTTTGCACAAGTCGT
>Ga0206123_10001679_pt1 | contig 20380 bp, 15 predicted proteins | sample Helgoland_Spring_2_FD_160086 | JGI IMG/M metagenome (GOLD analysis project Ga0206123, IMG submission 160086) | Pelagic subsurface seawater microbial communities from Kabeltonne, Helgoland, North Sea - Helgoland_Spring_Bloom_20160316_1 | ecosystem: Environmental > Aquatic > Marine > Epipelagic ...
AAAATTTATCTGCTTGGGTAATACGCTTGTGACCATCTGTACAATCGAGACCAAGGCCAAAAAGATGAGCCATCACTTTTGGATCTTTAACAGGTAAGCCGTGATTCTGTAAACGATTTGACATAATCATAATTTATTTACGTAAACACCAATTAGTCAACCCTGCATAACGAGTTTGCTGGAATCAAAAAGAAAGCAGACGTACGCCAAAGTTGACTGCAAATTCATCCTCTTTTGCAGTTCCAAATCTTTCTGATAAGAAAATTCGATAGACAATGCTGTGCTTGGTTTTAAATTCAAAAGCGGTCTCCCAATAAAGAAACTCATGATCTTCAGAATCGTATCGGACCGAGAGCATAAGCATTTTACTTGAGTCAATTAGTTTTGAGGCAGTCACCGCCCACTGATTACTAGCAATCGGATACTCGACTCGAGATATTTGGTAATAATTTTGAAAACCATCTTTTATAATTGCTGAAAAAACACTGAGTTTTTTACTGTCATCTTTATTGTGTTTTGCTTGACCTCTTATTTGCAACCACCTCGCTGGGTGAAGGTCGACTTGGGCGAAAAAAGACTTATCTTGCGAGGCGAGACTGGGTGTTTCTTTCCACAAATCCTGCGAGATTTTTAGCGACAACAATTCACGAAGATTACTGTCGAAATTTGTGACAACTTGATGGTGCCAGTCTAATCGAATGACCTCCATATCATCTAATTGATCTGCTTCGATCACATCCATTAGATTAAGCGGTTCAAGGTTTAATGAAAAAACAGAAGCATCTGTTGGAGTAATACGGCGAGCCCCGTTAGAACTTGAAAGGTCCAGATCAGAATACGTTAAAATGAAGTTCATTGAATGACGCAAATCATTGATTTCCCAGAGGTCGCTCGTAATCGAATAATCAGCAAAAGTATGAAATCTTAATTCATGTGATTTTTCAATCCATGTATGATTTGGGCTATGCGCCCTTAATTGATAAAGTTGGTTTCTTATTGTTAAAGCTGGTGTATATGTGAACCCTTTACCAATTTTGAAGGGGTGAAAGCTTTGTAGAGACATATCCAGTTTTGTTGATTTATTAAGTACCTGCCCCAATGGATCTCTTTCTTGTAGGTCCACATATTCCACGCTTAATGTGTGGTATAACGAATCTAAAATTAAAGGGCGGGGTGAAACTTCTAGCCTGAGATTTGGCCGTCTTTCCAAAATTCCTTCATGCTCGTTAATTTGCCATCTCTGCAGGCTCGATACCCCGCCCCAGTCTTCCTCATAAGCAAATTCTATAAAATGATCATTCCATTGGGATTGATTGAATTTCTCGATATGGAAATCACGAGTTATTTCTGAGTCGCTTTCATAGTTCAGTTGACCAGCAAGCCTCAGGGTGCGGCGATTGTGTATTACAAATTCTGCGTTTACAGAATTACGTTGTTCTGAAAAAGGAAGATCACGGCGGTCCAGACCTAGTTCTCTACCCTGATCTTTAATCCATCCAAAATCAATAAATGACTGGATCCACGGCGAATTTCCATCATCATCGGTTAAATCATATGAAAAGTTGGATGAAAGCAGTACGCCTCTTTTTGTATAACCTGTCATTTCGGTGCCAGCTTTGATTTCACCCGCTTGCCATTGAATTTCATTGCCTAAATACCAACCCAAGTTAGATCGTTTTCCTCCTTTAAGACCCAAGCGTATAGACTTGTTTTTTCCTCCGGATTTAAATGTAAGGGATGGAATCGGACTGATGGGTAATTTCCCGAATTTCAACCAGCCTGTGCTTGTTTTTGAAAGGCTTTTGTTTTCGTCGAATGTAAATTCCTTGAAGGTCATCGCCGGATGATATTCTCCTTCAAAGTAATTAGGGTTACTGAGTAAAGAATTACTAGCTTTAATATCGCTTCCCTTGCGATGAATAAAATCTGCCTCTACAGTAAGTGAGGAAAACCCAGCCTTTACCCCCTGGGCCTCATAGTCACCATTTTGAAGGTTAAGCTGTAAGCTATCACATAAGATCCGAACGCCTCGAACGGAAATAATCGTTTTTCCGGTCGCTTTAACTAGAGATTTGTTTCGGTCCCATAGAATCTCATCTGCATGTAGCAGGAAGTCATCTGACCTAAGAACAGCATTTTTTTGGGCACGAACAATTTGCGTTGAGTCATCATAGATTAAAGGTTCATCAGCCGAGAGAGAAGGTGCTGCCGGATTATCCGCAAGAAGTAAGCAGGGCAGACCCATTGATGTGAGAATGGATAGTGAGATGAAAAGATGTAGGTACACTTATGTCAAAATGTACGGCAACTGGGTTAGAACAAGAAAGAAATAATATATATTATTATGTTTTCGCTTTCTCTATAACTTCTAGGCGACTATAAAAAAACCAGATGATAATTTCAGAAACCGAAATGAAGTCTTGCCTGTCCGGTATAGTAGGAAGCCCTCATGCATGGTTGGGTGTTCATTCTCTTGGTTCAAAAAAGGGGGGGGTCGTTCGTGCAATTGATACCCATGCCTGTGAGGTTTTTGTGCTTAGTAAAGACAAGCAAATCAAGACCCCTCTTACCAGGTTCGATAATGCTGGGTTTTTTGAAGCTGAGATTGATGCGCTTGAACCTTTTTCCCAGTACACCTTTTTATCGCAGTATAAAGACGCTGAGCATGAGTGGATTGATCCTTATTCCTTTACACCTTACATCCAAAATCAAGATCTCTACTTATTTAATCAAGGAGTGGATCGCAGACCTCATGAGAAACTGGGAGCAATTCCAACCACCCACCAAGGGGTGCCGGGGGTTTCATTTGTGGTATGGGCACCGTCTGCTAAAAGTGTTCACCTCGCTGGAGACTTCAATTTATGGAATCCATTGAACCTTCCCATGCGCTCTCTTGGTTCGAGTGGCTGTCGTGAATTATTTGTTCCTTTTGCCAAGGTGGGCGATAAGTACAAGTATCGAGTTTTAGGAGCAGATAATGTTTTGCGGGAAAAAACTGACCCATATGCTTTCAGATTTGAGCCTCCGTCTGGAAATGCGTCCATCATTGAAGATCGATCTTCTTGGAATACTTTTACGCCAGAAAAAACACTCATTGCGGTTAATCAACCAGTTTCAATTTATGAAATGCACTTGGGGTCGTGGAAATACGAAAAGAAAGAAAATCGACCACTTTCCTATCTTGAACTTTCTCGCACACTGCCAGTCTACCTAAAAAAAATGAATTTTACTCATGTAGAATTCATTCCTCCCAGTGAATATCCATATGGTGCATCCTGGGGATATCAGGTTACAGGTTACTATGCCCCAACTCACCGCTATGGGACTCCCGAAGAATTTTCGATCCTGGTGCAGTCCATTCAGGATGTTGGCGTGGGAGTTTTAATCGATTGGGTGCCTGCCCATTTTCCCTCGGATGAATTTGCTCTTTCCCAGTTTGACGGCACATGCCTTTACGAGCACCAAGACCCGAGGCAGGGAAAGCATGCGGAGTGGGGTACCTTGTGCTACAATTATGGAAGAGCTGAGGTTAGAAGCTTTCTTATCGGGAGTGCAATATCCTGGCTCGAAAGGTTTGGTGTAAACGGTTATCGAGTGGATGCGGTTGCTTCCATGCTGTACTTGGATTACGGCAGGAATGATGGGGATTGGATACCCAACAAAAATGGCGGGAATCATAACCTTGAGGCCATCGAATTTATTAAGCAATTTAATCAGTCCGTTCACGAAGAATTTCCCTCAGTTTTGAGCATTGCTGAGGAGTCAACTGCTTTCCCGAAAATTACTCAACCCCCTAGTGTTGGGGGCCTTGGGTTTGATTTTAAGTGGAATATGGGGTGGATGCACGACACCCTGGATTATTTCTCATCACCCCCGTGGGATCGTTCTCATTGTCATGATAAATTGACTTTCGGTGCCATGTATCAGTTCTCGGAAAATTTTGTCCAGGCATGTTCTCAGGACGAGGTGGTTCATGGAAAAGGATCACTTGTTAATAAAATGAACCTTATTGAACAGGCCGATCGGGTGGCAAACCTCAGATCATTATTTGCCCTGCAATGGACTTGGCCGGGAAAGAAAACTTTATTTATGGGTTGTGAATTTGGACAGTGGAAAGAATGGGATTTTGAGGCACCACTTGATTGGACACTTCTTGATTTTCCTTTGCATGTCGGCCTTCAGCAATTGGTGAGTGATCTCAATAAATTATATTGTCAGCATCCGACATGGGCATGCTCTGATCACAAGGCTGATAAATTTCAATGGGTTGATTGCCATGACAATGCCGGTCAAACACTTTCATTTCTCAAGTATGGTGAACAACCAGAAGATACCTTACTGATTGCCTGTAATTTTTCAGATCAAATTTGCCATCGTGATTGGGGTTGTCCCCACCCGGGTAATTGGCAGGTCATTTTAGATACAGATTCTCCGGACTATGGTGGTAATGGGGATTCGGGTGCATCGAACTTCGTATCCTTTAATGAGTCCCGTAATGGCCAACCATTTGGCCTGTCTTTTTCTGTTAGTAGGTGGAGTGTCCGGATCCTAGGACTAGGCAGATAAACTCACGACTCTTAAGGAATAAGTCCTGAGTCCGAAAAGCTGTAATAGCCTAAACTATTTGGACAATTTTCAGGTTCACCTAAGATCACATGGTCAAGCATGTCTATATCTACAGCTTTAGACGCTTCCATGATTTTTTGGGTTACACGCAGATCTGCTTTGCTCGGAGTTGGGTCACCCGTTGGGTGATTGTGAGCCAAAATAATAGCTGAGGCTGCACACCGAATGGCAGGCCTAAAAATCTCCCTAGGGTGAACAAGGCTACTGGTTGCCGTACCTGAAGTTACCGGTTCAGCATGAATTAATTTATTTTTTCGGTCTAAGCACAACACCCATACCTTTTCTACGGTGTGGGCACGAACTTCAGGGAATAAATAATCCCAAACTTTTTGCGGTTCATCTAGAATGATAGCTTGGTTTCTCTCCCCTCGAATCATTCTTTTCGCTATTTCAGTTTGAGTCGATAACTGTAACGCTTTGACTTTCCCGATACCCTTAATTTGCTGGAAATCTGAAGTGTCCCAACGTAGAAGACCAGAGAGGGAACCTGCAGACCTAAGTAATTCATCAGCCAATGCGAGTACATCCATTTGGGGAGTACCCGACCGAATGATCATGGCTAAAAGCTCTCGATCGGCAAGAGCGTGCGCACCCAGTCGTTCCAATCTTTCTTGAGGCCGCTCTTCAGGTGGTAGGTTTTTCAGTAATACACCAGGCATCACTTAATTGGAGAATCAATTTATTTCTTCAAGGCTTTGTGAGCCGGAAGATTAACTTCAATAAATGCATCTCGTTTGAGTCGGTTTAGCCATTGTCTTTGGCTTTGAGCTTCAATTTTTGAAGCCAGAATTTTTTCAATCTCCAACCGGACATCATCCAAGCTTTTTCTACCAGCCGCTTTCACCTTGTCAGCTTTGAGGAGATAAACTGCAATTTTACCAGATTTCCCAATATCGCCATTGGCTTTACGTTCCAATAAATCAATGGTAAAGGGTTTGGATACTTCTCCTTCTCGGAGAGCAAAAGCTTGCTGGCGGATCTGTGAACTCCTGATTTCTCTCGAAGAAACTAAAACACCCCAGTCTCCTCCTTTATCACGAAATGGACTTTGACCATGCTGGGTAGCGAGTACTTCAAAAGGAGAACCTTTGGCTAACATGTCTTGTATTTGTTTTGCTTGCTGCATTAAAATGGCTTCAGGTTCGCCAGCAATCTGGGAGAAAACAATTTCTCGTAACTTTACTTTAGCTTCAGTCTTAAACATGGCACTATTTTCTCGGTAAAACCGCTCTACTTTCTCAGGGCTGATTTCTTCTTTTAAACGCTTCCGGGTCGAAAGCATGTGTCCATAAATTATATCTTCTCGAAGTTCGTCTCGAAATTCTAACTGGGATTGTCCGTTACTGCGTAAAACATCTCGGAAAAGCTTCCGGTCACCGTTGAATTCCTTGATCAGTCTTTTGTTGTATTCTTGCTCGATGATTGATTCCGGAATCCCCATACCTTTATTCTCAAAAGCATAAATTGAAAGTAACCGGTCGATTTTACCGTCAACAAATTCATTCGCCCGTTTTTTCTTTTCTTCTTCTGTGAAGTTTAATCGATCCATCGCACGCTCAATTTCCCCCCAGGTGACAATTCGATCGTTGACCTTGGCAGTCACCCGATTGATTTCAATCAGTTCAGCTTGGGCAGAAAAACTAGCGACCGCCATCGTTAGTAAAGCCGACCCCAAATTTAAAAGAATTCTAATCATTTTTGTTCCCATGAATGATGATCTTGAGAAATCGAATGATTTCCTTCAACTTCAAAAGAGGTTCTTTTGAAGAAATTCGTGGTATTTTACCAACCATGCGATGGTATTTCTTACTTCCGTCCGGATTTTTTCCCAAATACCGGCACCAAATTTCTTTTTCCTTAGTTTCAATTTGATCAAATCCTGCTTCTTCAGCAAGGGATCGAATTCTTGCCTCACTCAGTAATGCCATACCTTCCAAGGGTAATGATCCAAACCGATCAACCAACTCATCCTCAAAATCATTTATTTCATCCACCGTTCTAAGTTTGGCCAACTTTCTGTAACATTCGATTCTTAATCTTGGTTCACTTGTAAAGCTTTCAGGGAGATAGGAGGGAAGGATTTCCATACCACCAGCTTCCTCTTCTTGGCTGGGACCTGATGATAGAAAATCAAGGCGAACGGTTGCACAAGGGCGGAGACTGATCTCATCTCCTTTCAGCCGATTCACACTTTCCCTAAGTAATCTGCAGTAGAGCTCAAACCCAATGCCTGCAACATGTCCACTTTGCTCGCTGCCAAGAAGATTGCCTGCCCCGCGCAATTCCAAGTCACGCAATGCAATCTGTAATCCAGCACCAAAGTGATTGACTTGCTTGATGGCGGACAGTCGTTTCCTGGCTTGGTCAGATACCGTAAGGTGCCGGTTAAGTAAGAGGAATGCATAAGCTTGCTTATCGAAGCGACCCACTCGGCCCCGCAATTGATAGAGCTGAGATAATCCAAATTTGTCGGCACCTTCAATGATGATTGTGTTGCAATTGGGTATATCCAGTCCGCTTTCAATAATGGTTGTGCAAACTAGCATGTCATACTCACCAGCAACAAACTCTGTCATCACTTGCTCAAGCTCTTCTTCACTCATTTGCCCATGTCCGACCGCAATCTTTAACTTTGGAAATTGCTCACCAATTTTTCGGGCTACGGAGTGGATTGTCTTAACCCGGTTGTGGAGGTAGAAAATTTGTCCGCCTCTTTTAACTTCTGTCTGCACCGCCCGCTCTAAGACCTGGGGGGAATATTTCATCACCTCGGTGCGGATGGGGCGGCGAGTAACCGGTGCGGTTTCGATGGAACTTAAGTCACGGGCACCTACCATAGCGAAATAAAGGGTTCGTGGTATGGGAGTCGCGCTTAGAGTTAGAACATCTACATTTTCCCTTATCTTTTTAAGTGCTTCCTTGTGCTGAACCCCAAATCTTTGCTCCTCATCGATTACGAGGAGGCCCAAGTCTTTATACTTTAAATCTGAACTGAGGATACGGTGGGTACCAATAATTAGGTCAATCTTTCCATCCATCAGCCCCTCAATTATTTTCTTTTGCTCGGCGGCTGTCCTGAAGCGACTCAACATTTCTACGGCAATAGGGTAATCAGTCATTCGGTCCTTGAAATGATTATAGTGTTGCTGGCAGAGAATCGTAGTTGGGGCGAGTATGGCTACTTGCTTTCCATCCATTACCGCCTTGAACGCTGCCCGTAGCGCAACTTCTGTCTTACCGAATCCTACATCTCCGCATATCAGCCGGTCCATGGGTTCATCTTTCTCCATATCCTCTTTTACTTGATCAATAGCTTTCTGTTGATCAATGGTCTCGGTGTATGGAAATGAGTCTTCAAATTCTTTTTGCCACTTGTCATCAGGAGAGAAAGCATGACCCAATTTACTCTCCCGAGTTGCTTGCAATCGAAGAAGGTCTGCAGCGAGGTCAATGGCAGCACTTTCTGCAGCCTGTTTAGTTTTCGCCCAAAGTTTTCCACCTAACTTGGCGAGTTTAGGCTTGGCTTTTTGGAGCCCGACATAGCGGGAAAGTAAATGAGACTCCTGAAGCGGAACATGAAGAGTGAGTCCATCGGCAAACTCCAGGGTGATCGCTTCTTCCTGACTTCCTTCATTTTCAATTTTCCCCAAAGAAACAAACCTGCAAATCCCATGCTGGTGGTGAACCAAGTGATCGCCGCTGACGAGTTCGCTAAAGTCCAGGGCTTGATCTACATTTTTTCTGAGTACCCGGGCTTTTTGAGCACGTACCGGGCGTCTACTTCTTTCTCTTCCCAGAATTTCCCGGGAGGTGGCAATTGTTAGTCCGCTTGATTTTGACTTTAGAAGAAAAGAAGCATGCTTACCCGCATCTTTGTTCTTTATACTGAAGCCATCACGCAGCCCTATTTCTATGAAGTGAGGTTTGAATCGTTGGAGGGAGGACTCTCCACTGATAAGCTCCAGGATTCTCTTCTTTTCTGTATTTGCACCCACAGCAATAATGACCTCGTGCCCATCGTCTTGACTGCCAAGCAATTCAAAGAGATAACTTATCCGGTATCTGCCTTCTTGCCTGATTAACAAGTCATTGGAATTGATCCCGAGAGATTGACTGGAGGCGAAAGCAGAGATTTTTATTTTTGAAAGGCTTCCCAAGGCTCCTGCACCTTCATCGATTTCACTGAGCCCTAAAAAGGTATCGGATTGGCTGGAGTCCTGCCAGGCTAAGTCTAGGCATGCCTTATTGAGCTTTCTGTTTTCGCTTTGGTGGAAAGCAAGTGGATAGTCTGCGATTAATTTCTCAGGTTCAATGAATGCCCAGGTTGTATTGCCAGGAATGTAGGAAAAGAACCCGCCTTCCAAGGTGTTTTCATCCTTTATTTTGGCAGAAGAAAGGGTGACTGCTTTGACCGGTGCTATTGTTCTTTGAGTAGTTGGATCAAAAGATTTAATTTCTTCGATTTCATTCCCAAAGAAATCGATTCTGTATGGAATAGTGGCGTTTACTGGATAAACATCAACCAGTCCTCCCCGCAGAGAGTATTGCCCGGGCTCTTCACAAAGGATTTCTGAAGAATAATCGAGGTCATTGGATAATTTTTGCTGGAATGCCTCAAAATTGATTTCCGAACCACTGGTAATTCTAAGTTCTTGTTTTTCTTTGTTTTCCCGTCTTGTGCAGGGTGACAATAAGGTTTCAGGAGTGGCTGCGATGATAATTTTCTTATTTCCTGATGAGTCTAAGTCCATTAAGGAAGAAAGTAAGCTGAGCTTATTGCAGTTTTTTTCAAAAAAATCAGGGTGGGAGTCACTGGGATTTTCCTCAAGAAGGTGAAGTTCGATGCTATTCTTTTCGTTTTGGGTCTGTATCTCTGAGAGAATAGCAATGTCTTCAGCCAAGTTTTCAGTTTCGGTAAGGGAAGACCCAACCACGAAAAGAATTTTGGTTCCTGCTTTTTCCCATTGACTGCATAGAATCGTTGAATGAGCAGCGGATGGTAGGGAAGGGAATGTATAGCCTTTGTGGCCAGAAGGGAGCTCAATTCTTTTCACGGCGAAAAGGGTTTCAGCCCTTAATCAGAATTGAAATCGCTTTTTCTGCAGCTTCAGATTCTGCTTCTTTCTTAGACTTTCCTCTACCTTCAGATACTGGCTCTTCTCCAATAATGAGAGAAACCAGAAAGGATTTTTGATGATCAGGGCCTGTATCTTCGATAAGTTTATACCGTATCTTTTTCTTCGTATCATTGGCTTGCACTATTTCCTGAAGTTTTCCTTTTGGGTTCATAATCTGGCTTTGCTCTTCCAGTTTTATTTGCAGGTCCCCAATCCATTGGATTACGCAACGCTGTGCGTTTTTAAAGCCACCATCCAGGTAAATTGCTCCGACCAAAGATTCGACTGCATCCTCCAAGGTGGAAGGCCTTAAATTTCCTGCATTTTTGATCTCTGTGGGACTCATTTTAATTATTTTATCTAGTCCTAGGGATAACCCCAATTCAGCAAGGTAAGATCCTTGGGCAAAGAATGCCTTTTTACGACTGAGAGATCCTTCGTCTTCGCCGGGGTATATTTGGTATAACTTATCAGACAACACTGCACCCAGAATGGAATCGCCAAGGAACTCAAGCCTTTGGTTGCTGGGTTGGTTTTTACCATTCAGGTTGAAGGATGGATGGGTTAAGGCAAGGTCCAGAAGAGAGGGATCACTGAATGAATATCCAGTTTTCTTTTCAATAAACCTGAAATCCGCAAGCGATTTCTTAGCATATTTGGAACGATTCCGTTTAGATCGAAATCGGCCCTTCAACCTCGAAATCAAGCTCATGATAACTTATTTTGGTCAAGTAATTTACTTTTGATTTCACGGGCAAATGAACTGTATGCAATTGAGCCTGGGCCATTGAAGTCGTACTCAAAGATAGTTTTGCCAAAGCTTGGGCACTCACTGAGTCTTATCGTCCGAGGGATAACGGTTCGGAAAACTTGCTCGTCGTAATGCTGAGTAACTTCCTGCCAGACCTCGTACGATAACCTGGTACGATTATCGTACATGGTCATGACAATACCTCCAATGGCAAGGTCACGATTGACTCCAGAACTTTTGAGCTGTTCAACAACCCCTACAATCTGGCCCAATCCTTCTAGTGCAAGATACTCCGACTGCAATGTCACTACCAGGTAGTCAGCCGCACAGAGCGAATTCATGGAAAGCAAGCCAAGGGTAGGAGGGCAATCAATCAAAATCACTTGGAGGTTCTCGTTTGCCTTAAGCGATAATAGGGACTGCTTTAGCTTTACTAAATAATTCTCCTGGCCACTTAGCTCTAACTCGGCTGCTGCAAGGTCGAGCTCGGATGGAATCAGCCAAAGGTTTGAACGAGCTCCCACTACTCTGCCCGAGAGGTCTTGGCCGGAAAGTAATGGCTCATAGACTCCAGCGCCAGGCTTTTTATCAAACCCGAGTGAGCTTGTTGCATTTCCTTGGGGGTCCATATCCACAAGCAATGTAGGAACACCCATTCGAGCCAAGGCATCGCCAAGATTTACAGTGGTCGTTGTTTTTCCGACACCTCCCTTTTGGTTTGCAATGGCGATGGTTTTAGCTGGCATATATTGCTAACTTTACTCTTCGCTTTTCGTCTGTCGAGATGGAAAAGGATCGATTATTTGAACCATACCGTTCTCGTTGAGAAGTTTGGAACCGTATCTTGTAGCGGGGGAGTTGGGGATTTTTTCAGCCAAGCCATGGGATTCTTCCAGAAACCAAAGAATAGAATTTAATCCAGCGTGAAGAGCCAGCGGAGAGGCTCCACCAAGACGAGGATTCATTTCTATGATCTGCGGGACTCCTTCCGTATTGATTTTTACTTGGGTAAGGCAGTGACCGCGAATGCCAGGTATATTTTCTACACATTGAATTAAGTCTCTTTCCAGTACGGGATCTTGAAAGACTTCAGATTGAAAGGCCTCACCCTTCACAACCTTAGTTCGCCAGCGAAGCAGCATTCCATGGCATTTGCCCAGCCGATCAACCCATGTTTCCGCACTTAATTCCCTGCCTTCTATATAAGGCTGGAATACAGGATTTTCTATCTTTTGAGCCCAGTTTTTAGCTTCAGCAAGCCCAAGGTTGATGCCAATTGAGGTAGCACCGGAACCATACCTTTCTTTAACCACAAATCGGTTGCTCTTTAAGTCTTCTGGGTTGAGGGCGGTAGCTATGGGTTGAAGAGGAGAGCTTGTGGACAATAATTGATGGCAAGAATACTTATCCAGGCAATATGAGAGTCCTTGTTGATTTGAAATCATGGTGCTTACACCAAGTGAAGATAACTTGGCTGCATGGTCTGACCAAAATTTTAATTCACCATCTCGAGTGGGGATGATATGGGTTATCTTATACTTTTCACAAAAAGATACTAGATCTGCCTCTTTCCATATTTCTGTTTCAGGAGTTTGTACAAAAAAATCAACCTTGGATGAAGCAGGGCATTCAAGGTTGGAGTCTGCACCCATAACTATTGAGGCCGGGTTAAATTGCTTCGCCTGTCTATTGACCGCACAATAGAGCGCATGCTTGTTTGAAAGGCTTGTGAAAAGAAGCACGGGAGGCTTCATAGGCTAAGAAATCTCCTCACTTTGGTATTCTGATTGTAAGCAGGAGCACATTATTGCATCTACCCAATTTCCGGATACTCGTACTTGCTCACGCAACACTCCGTCTCTTGTGAACCCACATTTTTCGATAATTTCCACATGTTTTTTTCGATGAGAGTAAGATTCTGTTGTGATCTTATGGAAATCTAAATGATCGAATGAAAGCTGTTTAAGCAGGGTTAAAAAGTTTACGAAATCAGCCTCATATTGATCGATATTTTTAGCTCTTTCTGTTTCCAAAAGAAATGAAACTTCTGCTCTCCGGTCGCTCCAGTCAATATGCACCAGACCGCCATAGCCAATAAGTTTTCTTTCGAAGGTGAGCCGGAGGAGAACCTGCTCTGGTCTGAGAAGTCGGAATTGTGGACTTACTACCTTTTGGAAATATAATTGCTGACTTGCACTAGTGAGGAGATCTTTTTGCCTTAAAGCATCTAGTTGTGCATTCCTCCACTCCATGACTGGCAGGGCATCCTCGATACGAATTGATTCAATAGAGTAGGGCTCCTTGGAAAAGTGTTTTCCGGCTAAAATTTTATATCCTGTGGGAGGTTGCACCTAAATTCTTATTTTTCTAAAGCTACAAAATTACCCACTTCTTCAACTACCTGATTTTGCTGTTTCAGCGTAAGTCCAGGATAAATGGGAATACTCAAGCAACCTTCAAAATAATCTTCACTGCCCGAAAGACATAAGTCTCCATGAATGCTTTGATAATATGGGTGTTTATACACGGGGATATAATGAACCTGTGTGTGAATATGCTTTGATTTTAAATACTTATATGCACGATTCCTCATTCCTTGGTGGAGAAATCGAATGATAAACAAATGCCAAGCATGCCCATCGCTGTAAGCTGGAAGCGAAATGGAACCCGAAAATTTTTCGGAAGATAAAAGCTGGGTATATTTTTGGGCTATCTTTTTTCGAGATTCCAGAGAATCCTCAATGCGGGAAAGTTGGCTAATGCCGAGAGCTGCCTGCAAGTCGGTCATTCGATAATTCCATCCCAGGTCAACTTGTTGATAATACCATGGGGTATGGTGATCATCATCAAAAGGGCGTTCTATCCCGTGAGACCTCAACTTTCGTGCCGTATTCGCAACTTTGGAAGAATTTGTTAGCACCGCTCCACCTTCTCCGCAGCATAAATGTTTTACAGGATGAAAGCTGAGGCAAGAGGCTTGGCTATGGGTGCAACTTCCAGAGTAAATCTTTTCTTTTCCATTTTCAGCATGGGTCCAGGCACCCACGGCATGGGAGGCATCTTCAATGACTTGAAAGTTGTAACGAGATGCTAATTGGTTACATCTTTCAAGCGGCGCAGTTACCCCAGCAAAAGAAACCGGGGCAATAAAACCCTTTTGGTCTTTTTTAAGTTTAGGTAATGCAGATAAAATTTTTTCCAGATGGATTACACAGATGTGGCCTGTTTCTGCAATCACATCGCAAAATATTACCCTAGAGCCCAAATACCTAAACGCATTTGCAGTCGCCGCAAAGGTTATTGCAGGAACAATGGCTATGCTAGATTGGGTGGCTCCGAGCGATGCGTAAGCTATATGGAGGGCAGCAGTGCCACTTGAGCAGCAAACTGCGTGTTTTGTGCCAAAATACCGAGCAAGAGCCGTTTCGAATTCCGGCACCTTGGGACCTTGAGTCAAAAAATCCGATTTCAATACATGCTCGACCGCCTGCATGTCATCATCCGAAATGGACTGCCTGGAGTAGGGTATTATGCTCACAATAACTGAAATTGTAGATCATCCCAATATCTTTAACCTTGGGCAATCGAATAACTTGCCCTCACGGGTTCTTTGTTCTAAGAAATAATCCTTGAAAATTGTTGGGTCAGTCATTGCCAGAATTGGAAGTAAGCGTCTTCCTTATAAAAACCTGCTGCCATATCAAGGTGTACCGCTCGTTCTTAGAGCCGTTCGGCAATTGATTGAGTCAGGTCGATTTGATCAAGTCGTTTTATCCACAGATAGCGAGTTGATAGCAAGAACCTGCATGGCGGAAAATGTTTCTATCCTTCATCGTCCCCAATCATTAGCAGAGGATTCTACACCATCGATTCCTGTATTTCAGCATATAATGGAGTATTTTCCTTGCGACATTCATGTGAATTATAACTGCAATTTCCCCGAGTGTCCGAATGCTGTATTTGATGAAGCGATTAAAATATGCAAGAAACATGGGGAATCTCTTTCCAATCCTTTTGCTGTTTGGGCTCAATCTCGTGAATGTCTCGCTTCTTACGGTGACCCCCTACTAATTACCGCGGTTACATTTAATGCACCGAAAGTTCAAAATATCGATATCCATGATATTGACGATCTGCTTCTTACTCACCAAAAATACCAAGAAAAACAGCCTTGGTGAAATTAATTTCGAAATTTGAGTAAAGTTTTTAAATTATCGTACGATTATATGCTTGTACATCCATGATCATGAGCTTGAAAATATTCTTTCTGCATTTTAAAACCTTCATATTGTTGGCGTCTTTCGCATGGCCCTCTCACATTTGGGGCATTGACCTTAAGAAGTTTGATGCACCTGTCCCTGAGCGTGATAAATATTTATCTTTCAATGCACCCCCATCTTTGCGTTACATCCCGGTTCCACTAGCGGCAGACCGCAGCAATCTTATCAGTACAGATAAAAAACCGACCAAGTCGGCCCCCCCGAAGGATAGCAATGCCTCCTCTAAACCAGACTTTCCTATTGTTACCTACACCACGGAACCTCAGGCAAAACCTCCCTCTTTTATCCCACAATCCGCGGGTTCATCCCTACCTCTTGCAGATCCCTTTGAAGGAGTGTCTAGAACAAATGTTGGTTCAACTGACGAGCTATTAAATGTGTTTGAGGATATGAAAGTAGACTCGCGGACAGTCCGTGTGAATGCGATTCCGTTCATTCCTCCTTACACCGTCGCTCCTGATAATTTAAAGATTGGAACAAAAGCCACTTACAGGAGGGTTCCCAGATGAGAAAGCTACATTCGTTTTATATTTCTTTATTTCTTTCAGGATCGCTATGTTTTGGGCAAGTTGATGGACCACCACAATTAAAGTCGATTGATGAGGTTATTCAAGGGATTGACTCCCTGCTCGAGGATCTAGATCAGGGGACCGATAATCAGTCTTCTTCCAGGGATTCTCTCTTTGGTTCTGAAGCAGATAATAAGGACGCTCAAATTGATCGCTCTTTCCGAGTCGGTAATGAGCTTATGCCAGGGAACTTACTTAACGAGGAAGTAACAAACTTTCCTGCGAATACTCAATCGGTGAATGAAGACGACTTAGGCGAAATTCTTGGAACCGATCAAGTACAGGCTCCGATGTTACCGGTTCCCACGGAGCCTGCATCTAGGAATTCAATGCGGAAAGTAACCACACTTCCTTCCCTTGACTACGGAACAGCAACCCTGGAGGATTTGCTTCGCGAGGTTGACCTTTTGGAACTGCCAGAGTTTCAGGTTCCGATGCAAACTCCGGTCGAAGCCTCAGTATCGCCTTTAACATCACCTTCATCAGTTAGACCTGCTGAAGTCATTGACAGAGGTGATATTGTCAATACGCCTATTCTTTCCACGCCTGCACCAATCGTGGAAGCTCTTGAGGATATCGACCCTTACATTGTTCTGGGCGATCAGATCGATGAAGAATTAAAAGAGAAAATTCGTGAGGCAATCATGGAAACGAGGATGGCCTCTGGTGGATCAGGGAATCCATTTGTCACGCGTTCAGTCCACAAGGCTACCGCTTATTGCAATCGGGTACTTGGCAGGCTTAACGCTCCCCATCACAAAAGATACCGTCGGGATATTCTATTGGCAATTTGCTCGATGCACGAAAAAAACCAACAATGGGTTGATGTTGCCAAATCATATGAACGATTCCTTGAAGAATTTGCTGCAGATGACAATTATCCTTTCGAAGAGCATGAGGACGCACCCGGAATACCAGATCTTTATGCCCGTGTAGGTGGATCTGTGATAAAGTGGATAGAAAGCAAGAAAAGAGGGGCACCTTCTATCCCTGAGTCTCATATCAGGTTAGGTAAAGTTTACCGTACCCTGGGTGCTTACCGCATGGCACTCAACAAATTTTATGATGCAATAAATGCAACCTTGACCCTACCAAAAAGTAATGCTTTCGAACTGGCTGAGAGAAGAAAGGGTAGGACCCTGGAGAGAAGAAGAGATGCCGAATCTAACCGTGCAATGTATGAGATTGCAGAAACTTTTATGGACTCTGAGGACTATGAAAATGCGATCAAGTTTTTCGATCGCTTACGAAGACTTGAAGACCTTGAGGATACCGATCGTGCCGTGGTTCGATTTAAGCAGGGACTTGCTCACTACCGCAGAGCCAGCGAAAACTTACGCAAGCAGGAAAATGTCAATCGCCTCCCTCCTGAGCAACGATCCCAGCAAGAACTAAATTTTGACCAGACTCCTCGTGCTGATTTTGCCAGAGTGAAGGAAGTGTTACGAGGCTACGGTACTCTTTTCCCACAGAGCCCTTATGTTCCCGAGTCCCATTACTTACTTGCTTTAACTTATGAGCAATTGAATCAGGACGAGGACTCCATTTCTGAATTACTTCTTCTCTTAAAGGAAGCAGATTTTAATCCCGAGCTTATCTCCGACTTGGAGCAGGGAAATGCAGTGCGTGACCGTGATCTAGTTGCTATCAGTAAGATGAAAGCAATTTGGGCTTTCTGGAAAAAGAAAACTGGTAATTACCTTGCCAACAAATTCTTTGAAGAATCAGAGTTCTTCAACGCCTACCGTATCTACTCTGCTTTGCGGGATATTGACCCGTCCCCATCCTGGCAGATCCCCGTTCTCTACCAAATTGCCCTATGTCAGGAAAAGCTCGGCAACTATGTGCAAGCCATGGAAACTTATTCAGCCATTGAAGAATTTGTTAATTCAGATGATGCTCGTGAAGGATTAGCCAATAGTAAATATCTGGAGTTCGTCTTCGGTATGGCTAAGTGGAGGAGAGAGCAACTGGAGGATACCCGTGCTATCAGGCAGGCGGTAAACCGTTACGGCATTTATACATTGCCTAGCAACCAATCAAACTAGGACAAGTTACCCAACTACTTTTACCATTTTCCTATGGAACCTAGAGAAGTAATCGCTAGTCATTTAGAATTATGTGCCCGCGTACATGAGCTTTTACTCGAGGAGAATACATGGCTGAAGACGAAAAAATCCCCGCCCACGCATGATTTCCTAACTAAAAAGCAAGAAGTTCTTCCCCAGCTTGAAATTTCCTTATTAAATCTACGGAAATTAAAACCGGAATATTTCTCTCCCTTTGATGATTCCAAGCAACTTGTCGGTCAATCTCATGCCAAGCTTTTACAAATCTTTTACTTAGATCGAGAAAATGAAGAACTCCTTCTAAAGTTGACGCAGTCAAGCGAGAGACAATCCTTTAATCGTTTTGCATCAAGCCCAGAGGAAATAGATGAAATTCATGACTCGCTACCAAGTGAACAAGATTTACCTGAAGAGGGCACTGACGAGCATCAAAGAAATCCGGAAGAGTAACTATATTAAAAAATGGCGGAAGGAGAGGGATTCGAACCCCCGGAACCGTTTCCGGTTCAGCGGTTTTCAAGACCGCCGCATTCGACCACTCTGCCATCCTTCCAGTCGTTGTATTTAAGCTAACTTTAGCATTTAATTAATAATAGACTTGAAGATTGGCGCCAATTTGGTGACAAAACAAGTCATGCCTGCAAAAGAACTTAAAAAAGGAGACATTGTATTAAAGTGGGCTTTCAATCAAGTCGATATTCGCTTCAAATTTAAATTACAAGTTGAGGAAAAGCATGGTAACTTAAGAGTCTTGGTAAGCGGCACCGACCCATCAACACACAAAAGAGTGCGTGCGTATAAGCAAACATGGAAGCTTGCCTTTAAGTTTGTCGAAGACTGGGAAGAAGCAGAAAGGGCTAAAAAGTATAATTCCTCAAAGAAAGAAACGACATTAAGTAATGAACAGCTCAGAGATGCTGAGGCAGCTCTTACAATATTATCTCGATTGGTAACAAGTAAAACCCTTGTAGATGCAGTTGATTTCTATTGCAAAAGATTTATCAATTCGAACATAAGCATTAAAGATGCAAAGCAAAAATGGGATGAAGAAGCTGCGCGAGAAGGACTAAGACCAGACACATTAAGGGACAGAAAAAGAATTCATTTGTTATTTACGAAGTTTGGGCATCGCAAAGTAGTGGATATTACAACGGATGAGCTAAATTCCTTCGTGGATAAGAACTACCGAAAGGGCAGGCAACCGAATACGGTAAATGGTTACATTCGTAACATTCGAGCATTTTTCAGTTTTTGTAAAAAACGTAAATTTATCAAGGAGGATCCAGCGTTAGGTGTCAGCAAGGTTCAGAGTATAAAGAATAAACGACCTGGCATATTCAGCTGTTATCAAGTTAAGGAATTAATCAAGCACGCTGCTTCTTACAATAAAGGTTCTCATTTGGCCTACTTTTCACTACTATGCTTCTCAGGTTTGCGCCCTTCGGAAATCCACGACGGGCTTCTCTGGGATAGCAAAAAAGCTAATACGGAACCAATGATATGGGAGTGGGTGAGATTGGACTACAAACCTCCTCAAATCTTATTAGACAGATCAAAAGTATCATTAAGAAATGCTCCAATTTTTAGGAATTTAGAAATTATCCTAAGGAGGTGCTTTAATCATCCGATTATTCCAACAACCGGATTTAAGACTGGTTTTGATAAAGTCCGAGAGCTAGCAGGGGTGAAAAATGATTGGGAAGAAGATATATGTCGTCACAGTTGGGTCTCTTATCTTTTCGCAAAAGATGAATCACTATGCAAAATTGAGTTAGCTAGAATGGCAGGCAACTCTGATGCAATTCTTGAGAAAGCATATCTTAACAGGGGTATACCCAAAGCTCATGGAGAGGAGTATTTTAAGATTGGGCTAGATATGATACGTGAACGTCCTGACTTTGAGAAATCTGGATTAGAGATAAAATTAGCTAATAAAAAAGTAATTTAATTATTCGCAGATCTTATTCTTTGATAATAAAAAAATTTATATGTAAAAAGCACAAAATAATTTAATAATTCAAAATTAATTTCTAATTAACTCGCGAAAAGTTAACTTTTTATCATTTTTGTGTTCATGCGTTGTTTAGCTCCTTTTTTCTTTCTTTCGGCATTGTCTTTATTTGCAGTCTCTTTACCTCATCAAGGTAGGGTACTGATTTCCGGTGACCCTTTCAATGGTACTGGGTACTTCCGGTTTGCTCTTGTCGATCAAGCGGGTGAGATTGTTTGGAATCATCAGGGAACTTATGGTGACCCCGAAACTGATATCTCAATTGATGTTGAGAAGGGTTTCTACCAGTGTCGATTGGGAGACACCTCCATTGATGGTATGGCTGAGTTACCTTCATCGATTTTCGTACCTGACCATCCTTTGAAATTGCGCATTTGGTTTAATGACGGCGTTAACGGTTTAAAGAGGTTGGGGCAGGACCAAAACTTAATGACGGCAGCTTACTCAATGAGTACTCCTAAATCTTACTCGGAGACAATTGCTAGTTCTTTTGCGGATGAGATTGTCAGGCAGGCCACAGCTAGTGGCGTGAGTGTGGATGAGTTGATTGCTCGCATTTCAGCACTCTCCCAGCAAATTACCAGCACTGGTGGAATCACCAATGAGATGATACCTGCAGATATTTTTGAGGAGATGAACGAAACAAAGAACCTCTATGAATCTGCACTCGTGACTATGGAGGAGATGAACGCCACCCTAACAAGTGTTTTATCTCAAGTGGTTCAACCCGTGTCCATGGAAATGTTGGCGTCTGATGTATTGAATGAGTTGAATTCTATTAAGTCATTTGGTTCAAACGACAGTTTTTCTCTTTTAAACCCATATGGGTGGAGTGGCGTTCCAATTACCTCTTCGGATGCTTCTTTCTCAGTTCCTAATGACAAGGTGTTGGTTGTTGTTTCTGGTGAAGTGATGAAGATTTCTTCGGGCGAAGCATTTAGGCAGCAGGACAGTCAT
>Ga0206123_10001681_pt1 | contig 20372 bp, 15 predicted proteins | sample Helgoland_Spring_2_FD_160086 | JGI IMG/M metagenome (GOLD analysis project Ga0206123, IMG submission 160086) | Pelagic subsurface seawater microbial communities from Kabeltonne, Helgoland, North Sea - Helgoland_Spring_Bloom_20160316_1 | ecosystem: Environmental > Aquatic > Marine > Epipelagic ...
GCTGGTGCAGACCGCTATCAGCGAAACCGGCGCATCCTCGATGGCCGACATGGGCAAGGTGATGGGTATTCTGCGACCACAGCTCCAGGGTCGTGCAGACACAGGCGCCGTAAGCGGTCTGGTTAAAGCCGCTCTCAACAGTTAATCACGTTTATTTCCCGGCTGAAGGCGTTACACTAGTGCGCTTGGATGAGAGAAACGTGTAACGCCAATGGCCGGACGAATACCACAAACCTTTATTGATGATCTGCTTGATCGCGTCGACATTGTCGATGTAATCAACGGTCGTGTGCAGCTAAAAAAAGCGGGTAAAAACTACAAAGCCTGCTGCCCGTTTCACGAAGAGAAAAGTCCCTCTTTTACCGTCGCCCAAGATAAACAATTTTACTACTGCTTTGGCTGTGGCGCCGGCGGCAATGCCCTCGGCTTTGTGATGGAATTCGACCGCCTTGATTTTCTGCCAGCGGTCGAGCTGCTGGCACGCAATGCCGGCCTCGAAATTCCCCGCGAAGCCGTTCAAGACGCTCAGATCAGCAAACAGAAAGACAGCCTGTACTCGGTCTTGTCGGAATCCGATCGCTATTTTCGCCAGCAACTGCGCCAGCATCAGGCCGCCGCCAGCGCCGTCGACTACCTCAAAGGGCGCGGACTCAGCGGACAGGTCGCAGCGCAGTACGGTGTCGGCTATGCACCGCCGGGCTGGGATAATTTATTAAAAGCCGTCGGTACTGACCAACAGCGCATCGGCTTGCTCGACGAGTCGGGCATGTTGGTCAGCAAACCAGAAGAGAAAAAACAGTACGATCGCTTCCGTCATCGCATTACCTTTCCGATCCGAGACCAGCGCGGCCGCACTGTCGGCTTTGGCGGACGTGTTCTCGACGACAGCACACCAAAATATCTCAACTCTCCAGAGACACCCGTTTTTTCCAAGGGCCGAGAACTTTACGGGCTCTATGAAGCACGTCAGAAGCTCAAGGAAATTCCCTGCCTGATTATGGTAGAGGGCTATATGGATGTGATAGCCCTTGCACAGTTTAATATTAATAACGCCGTGGCCACACTCGGTACCGCCTTGACTGAAAGTCATCTACAAAAAATCTTCCGCTACACCTCGGAAATTGTTTTCTGCTTTGACGGCGACAATGCCGGCCGCAAGGCCGCTGCGCGAGCACTGGACACCGCACTCCCGGAAATGCGTGACGGCGTCTCGGCAAAGTTTCTGTTTTTGCCCGACGGCGAAGATCCTGACACGATGGTACGCAAGCTCGGCAAGCAGGCATTTCTTGAGCAGGTAGAGAAGGCTCAACCACTCTCGGAATTTCTGTTCGAACAGATGAGCGACGGTGTCGACGCAAGCACCGCGGATGGCAAAGCACGCCTGAGCAAAATCTGTGCGCCACAGATCAACCGCATCCCTCAGGGTGTATTCCGCCAGCTGATGCTCGAGGAGTTATCCCGCCGTACCGGCATCTCCGCGGACAATCTACGTGACTATGTTGCAACTCACAAACCGCCCCAGCAGTACGCCAGCGACACCCACGCCACGCCCACACCGCCCGTCTACAACGAGCCTGAAGCGGCAGAGATCTATGGCGGCGTGGACTACCAACCCTACCCCGACAGCGTCGCAGCACGAACTAAAAAAATGCGCCTGTCACCGGTAAAATTTCTCACAGCCCTGTTAATCAACCACCCCGCGATGGCCGAGTATGTCGAGGATGCCGAGCTTCTTCGCGTCTCAGCCGACCCTGATATGGCACTGTTTCTGAAGCTACTGGCACTCATAAATAACGACTCCGCCTGCACTAAAACCTCGCATATTTTTGCACGCTGGCAGGCAACCTACCCGGATCAGCAGGAACTGCAGCAATTGAAGTCCCTGGCGGGAAGCGAGCTTCACCACCCCCCCAAGGGTACCGGCCGCGATGACGACCAAGAGTTTGCCGATACCCTGGCACATGTAATTCGGGACGCGTTTGAAGCACTCCCGGGTGAGCGCAAAGCAACTTATCTGCTCGATCAAGAAACACTCAATGAGCGACAGATTAAGCAGCTGCTTAAAATTCATATGCAGCTGGGTGACGATGAACAGTATCGCGAACTAAAAAATAAGATAAAACAGCGGCTTGTGGTCTAGAATAGAGATTTTCATCAGCTATAAATAAAGCCTAAATTCCTGCGGACAGCAGGGATATTTTCGGCTATAATTGCGCGCTATTTTTTGCCTACAAACAGTGTCTGAGTCCTATGAGCGAAACCAACAAAAAACAACAGTCTGGTATCAAAGATCTTATTGCAAAAGGACGTGAGCAAGGCTATCTCACCTACGCTGAAGTCAACGACCACCTCCCGGAAGATATTGCCGATCCGGAACAGGTCGAAGATATTATTCAGATGATCAACGACATGGGCATCACTGTTTTTGAAACAGCTCCAGATGCCGAAACCCTGTTGATGCTCTCGGGCGACAATACGCCAGACGAGGTCGCCGCTGCCGAAGCCGCTGCCGCGCTCGCCTCTGTTGAATCTGAACAGCATCGCACCACCGATCCGGTGCGCATGTATATGCGTGAGATGGGGTCAGTTGAACTATTGACCCGCGAAGGCGAAATCGAAATTGCCAAACGAATCGAAGAAGGCACTCGTGAGCTGATGGCCGCCGTTGCCGATTGGCCTTCAACCGTTGCCGCCGTCATCGCCGAATACGAAAAAGTTGAAGCCGGCGAGCGCAAGCTGACCGATATCATAAGTGGTTACCTCAATCCGATGGAGCACGTCCCGTCTGCACTGGCCCAACAGCAAGCCGCAGAAGCACTCAAGCTTGAAAATGGTGATGACGACGAGGACGAGGACGAGGAAGAAGAAGAGCAACATGAAGGCGGGCTCGATCCCGAAGAAGCCTTTCAGCGCTTTGACGAGATTCGCAAGCAGTTAAAGAAAACTGAAACCTGTATTGCCCGCTATGGCCGTGACGGTGACGCATCACAGAAAAATCTCGAAGAGCTGGCCGAGCTGTTTAAATTCCTCAAGCTGACCCCGCGCCAATTTGACCCGCTGATTGCAGGGGTACGACAGGCAGTCGAGCGTGTTCGCGCTGAAGAACGCAAAATTATGAGACTCTGTATCCGTTACGGAAAAATGCCACGCAAGGACTTTATTAAGCTGTTCCCTGGCAACGAGTCAAATCTGAAATGGGTTACCGGCCTGACCAAGTCAAAAGAAAGCTGGGCAGCACGAGTCGCTGACCAGGAAATTGAAATTCTGCGTTCGCAGCGCAAACTGGCGCAAGTTGAAGAGAGCGCCGGCATGAATATCGCTCAAATCAAAGATATCAATCGCCGCATGACGATGGGCGAAGCGATGGCCCGACGCGCCAAGAAAGAAATGGTTGAAGCTAACCTGCGACTGGTGATTTCAATCGCGAAAAAATACACCAATCGTGGCCTCCAGTTCCTCGACTTGATCCAGGAAGGTAATATCGGCCTCATGAAAGCAGTGGATAAATTTGAGTATCGCCGCGGTTATAAGTTTTCAACCTATGCCACCTGGTGGATTCGTCAAGCAATCACCCGCTCCATTGCCGACCAGGCACGCACCATTCGAATTCCGGTGCATATGATTGAAACCATTAACAAACTCAACCGAGTCTCACGTCAGATGCTTCAGGAAATGGGTCGTGAACCCTCCCCTGAAGAACTGGCCGAACGCATGGAAATGCCGGAAGACAAAATTCGTAAGGTACTCAAAATAGCCAAAGAGCCAATCTCGATGGAGACGCCCATTGGTGAAGACGAAGATGCCAGCATCGGTGATCTAATCGAAGATACCACTATCGCACTGCCGCTCGACGAAGCCACCAAGAACAACCTTACCGAGTCCACTCGCGGCGTTCTAAGCAGCCTCACAGCCCGCGAAGCGAAAGTACTGCGAATGCGCTTCGGTATCGACATGAATACGGACCATACACTGGAAGAGGTCGGCAAACAGTTCGATGTAACACGCGAACGTATTCGTCAGATTGAAGCCAAGGCACTGCGCAAACTGCGTCATCCGACTCGCTCGGATCATCTGCGCAGCTTTATTGACGATTAATGTAACTCCGAGACGAGAAATTATTACATCGCTTGGATGCACATCATGCCATCGTAATCGAGTGCAGTGAGCGGATATATCCCTCGACTACGCTCTGGATGACAAAAAGACAGGTTAAAGGGCCCATAGCTCAGTTGGTTAGAGCAGTCGACTCATAATCGATTGGTCGTAGGTTCAAGTCCTACTGGGCCCACCATTTTTTCTATATAAATCATAGTCTTAAAGCTATATCTCCTCATCAAAGCTCACTCCAATATAATCAAAGACTTATTAGCACAATTAAGACTTATAGATGTGGATTCAGAGCGCCTTGCTGGCTATAGAAATCAAAGGCTGACAACCGTCAGTCCAGCAACTGTCATACATAAGAGCTAGGTTGAACTGAGCAGCTGCCATACCGAGCTCAGCCAGTGCCTTCATGTCATCAAACTCAGATGCAGCAGCACCCTGAAAAGCCAGTAAAGCAGTAAGGATTAGAATTAGACGCATGGAGCATTAACCTTTGTTAATTAATGCAACAACTATATAGAACAGGCGAAGTTATTCAATAGCGTGTAGATGCAGGCAAATGAGCAGCTTTTTTGAAATGGGCTTATTTTGTATCTGTGCAGATACACTAACAATCACAAGACCTCAGCAGCCTCCCCCGCCCCCTGTCAAACAGCCCCAACTTCCCTATTGTAAGATGATTAAGGAATAGCTATTTAGCAACAACATCAGGACTGGGCTAAGGACGTTATGCTAGAGACTTGGCAGGAGCATTTGGATGGTGTGGGGACTAAGGTTAAGGTTAAGGTGGATTTGCCTTGAGCTAAATTAATCTCTCAATTAGCAATAAGTTTGCCGTTATCCCATTGACCCCGAACAACTCTTCCATCGGGATAAGTCAATGTTCCCTCACCATGCTCTTCATCATCTTTAAATTCGCCAACATATTTATGTCCTTGCGGCCATCTGTAGGTTCCCCAGCCGTGTCTCTTATTATCTTGATATTCACCATCATACTTTTGTCCATTAGGCGATTCGAACACCCCTTGACCATTTATCTTACCTGCCTGAAATTGGCCTACAAATTTTCTACCATCTGGGAAAAAATATGCGCCATTGCCATCAACCTTATCATCTGCCCAACTTCCCTCATATTTTCTCCCATCAGCCCATACATATATCCCATTACCATTGACACAGTTCCCCGTTATGCAACCTACTAAAGAGTCTAACTCTCGAGAAGAAGCGCTTGAATAAGAATCAAATGCAGCGAGTCTTTCAGGCCCACTTGGATGACTGGAACTTCGGTCTGATCTAAGTTCAGTTGAATCCTTACCTATAAACATAACAACTTGTCTAGCAGCAAACCGGTCATAATCAGCCAACTGAACGAGCTTGAGCCCCAATCTATCTGCCTCTGATTCCTGATCTACTGAATAGGATAATCTTCCAGCCTCACGACCAGATGCGTAACAATCCTCGATGGCATCCTCGATAACGTCGTCTATGATGTCGTCACTAGCACCAAGCCCTGCTGCTATTGCCCCCACTAAGATTCCAGATAATAACCCAGTTGTAGCGCCCATAATCTCGCTATTAACAATGTCTTCCATTCCATGATTAAGAATATGGTGACTCATTTCATGCGCTAAAATAAAGGCTATTTCATCATCAGATTTAGTGTATTTAAAAACCTCGCTATGAAACGTAATATCACCAGCTGGTGTGATATATGCGTTGAAATTCTCATCGTCGACCACATTCAGAGACCAATTACTACAGGAGGAGTCTAGCCATTTTTCTCCATTCTCAAGACAGGCAACTTTGGCATGAGGCAGTAATCTTTCATACACTCTCGATAGAACTATATTAGGGTCCTCCTTGATATCATGGGGTTTTCTCTCTACTTGATTTGCTATTTCATTTCGCTTGACTTGAAGAGTCGCCTGATCAAATTGAGGCATATATTGCGCAGGTGTGCATCCGGCAGCTATAACTAAAAGACCGGTGATAAAGCATCGATATATTATTCTTCCTAGGCTCATGAGTAATTACCTTACACTTCATGACTAACTTACATCATAAATGATACCTCAGAGGCAAGTTTCTGCAAAAGTTTAGAGCTTGAACCAAATGACTAGCGTATTTAAAAACCCACCTCTAAAGTATCTCCCCAGATACAGTAACAATCACAAGCACTCAGCAGCCTCCCCAGTCCCCTAGAGGTTACCCGGGTACATGATTACTCATGGCCGCCTTGTGTCAGTCTGATAGGAGACAAAACAGTAGACATTTTTGGGCCGTTGACAGCGAACTACCTTGCTGGAACACTAGTAAACACGCTAGCTGACAAGGCTAATGGAGCTGGAAGCAGGCCGTTTAGCAATGATAGTAGAAGAGGTTACAGGCTCGCCAGTGGCGACTATGACAGCACGACTGTTCAATTACATCCTGATCATCGTGTTCAGGCAATCATGGAGCAGATTAGGGAGACGGAGTCTACGCAGGCGATAGATCGCTTGAGATTGCTGCGGCCACACAAGGACAACAAGCAGCGTAGAGTATTTATTCTCTCATCAGTACCACTAGATATTACTGTAGACCACTTGCTGTCATGGGATGCGCTTCAGCGCTCACTGGCCTTAATGGAAGAGGCTGATGGGTTCTTGCCGCTGAATAAGACGCATCTAGCTGAACGTTGTTCTTCGGTGGGGTCTGAAGCAACCGCTAAAGTACGCATAGCGGATTTAAAAAGGTTAAAGGTTTTAATAGAGTATCTTATTAGAGATGCTAACCTTTATTCCGTCAAATATAAGGCTAGTGGCAGTAATGCGAAGAAGCCGAGTGAGGCGTGGGTGTTTGATGAGGCGCTTCTTCAGATGAAAGAAGTTAAAGTTGGAAAATATACTTTAGTTTTGATAACTTCCGACAGTAATTGATCATGGTTGGAAGTTCGCAACAGCGAAAGAATGCAACGAACTCGGGAAAAGCTTTTGTATCTTTATTACTCAATATCTAGCGTTTAGGGACAGCAGATAAGCGCTATTTTTTAAGTTGACGGCCATAGGTAGCAGCCAGACTTGAAAGAGTGTCAGTGCTAGTACGTAGAGAATAATGTCGCTCAAGGTATTACCTTTTTTATTATGGTTAAAATAGTATGGGGACGAAATGTCCCCAGTTAGTCTGGCGCGATAATTGATTTATTGACTCCATAGAGCAGCTTCTGATGCACATAGTTGGATCCGGCAGTCAAACTTAAGCCGTTAGGTATTGAAGCCACCAGGCTGGATGCGTCAAAGTTATTCGGCGTGATAGTCATTTTCCGCTCATCTGAGGCATTCATAATCGGGCTGTAGAGGCCGTTGCGCACCACTACAATATTGTTGTTAAAATCTAGCGTAATGTACTGGCCATCAAATCCAGTGGTTGAGATAAGGGTGTTCGGCGGGGGATAAATCGAGCCATCCGATTGCGATGCAGGAATTATGCTCCAAAATTGCAGCCCATAGCTGAATATGCCGTTGGATATTTCGGTCACCACAGAATCGACAGTAATGTTTTTGATGCTATCGACATAAGAGCTGGGAATCACCTGCTCATTATCCCATACGCCATTATTTAGCAGTAACTGTCCAAATCTTGCAAAATCACGAGCTGTAGCGTCGAGGCAGCAATAGGCTAAATAATTGCCATCCACCTGACTGGTGCCGTCGTTGTCTCGCCACCATTGGGCCTGCATGCCGATCTTAGAAAACAGGTGTAAGTCGGCGTAGGTTTGCAGATCCTGACCTGTGGCTCGATAGAGAATTTCGCCCAGTACCATGGTGTCGCAATTAGAATAGAGCCAGTAGCCGGACTGCCAGATTGCCCCTGTTGTATGCCAGGGCTGATTAACATTGGTCGCTGCCAATGGACGATTAATGCAGGCAGACATCTGATTATTGGCGAATACTAAATCACCGCCGGCGTTGCCAGCGTTGGGACAGACGCCCAAGCTTTGTTCGGCAAAGTCATAACAGACTAGTGGCAGCCCCGAGCGCATATCCAACAGATTACGAATTGTGATTGAGGCTCTTTGGTCCCTTTGCCACTCATCTATATAGGTTGAGGCCGGTTCCGAGAGGGATTCGATAAAGCCCTGCTCAATCGCAATGGCGATCAACACGCTGGTAAAGGATTTTGCTGTTGACCAGGAGGTTGCAAGGCTGTCTTTATCACGTGTTCCAAAGAGTGCTTGGCTGTTGAGAACAGTCGTCGCTGTGAGATTGGCTGCTTCCGTTGGCAGAATACCTCTGTAGCGCTCATAGTCCAGGTTATCGTCGTTGATTACCAGAGCGGCTTGAGTGTAGCTACCATCGACAAAGGCCTGATCAAAGGTCTGCTCTAATAGTCCTGAATCCATACCGACGGATTCAGGCGTGGCCTCTTGCCAAACTACCGATTCCACCACCTCTGTCGTTTCATCAGTGTCTGTATCTGTGGCTAAGGGTAGGTCTAAAGGTGCAGTCGAATTGGAGCCGCCACCACAAGACGTTAGTAGAGTTAGAAAGAGTAATAACGCTATTGAATTGACGAGAGTTCTAACCGTTTTCATGTCTTTTCTCCTTTATTATTTTTAATTTCCAACCGGGAAATAGTAACGCCAAAAACTCGCCAGCGAAACTCCCACTTAGGACCATTGGGACTTCAATAGCTACCCCATTGGGCGTATGCGTGAAAATTTTGTATATGGGCGGGTACAGTAACAATCACAAGCACTCAGCAGCCTCCCCCGCCCCCCCCTGTGGGTAGCCCCCCCTGCCTTAGGTACAATACAGGTAACAGTTAAGTTGACGGATACGATAAATTGAGTAATATATGATCATCAGGTGAAAGCAGAGAGCGCTATCTAGACACTTGATTTATAAGGATTTTATAGAGCTATAGCGAGAAACGCCCATAGCTCAGTTGGTTAGAGCAGTCGACTCATAATCGATTGGTCGTAGGTTCAAGTCCTACTGGGCCCACCATTTTCACCTTCGGTTCAATACTGGACCCGCAGGACTACCCGGTCAGTTCTATTTAGTATCGCTACGGCATAATCTGGGCACGACGAGTCAAGTAAGAGATGGAACGAAACTAACACCCAATCAATATTTTTCATAGCGTTACAGCCGCCGAAGATAACGCCATGCTTAACTGAGTTAGCATGGCGTTATTACATCATAAACTACCTAGTAGACTTACTTGCCGCTTGCCGGCATCGAATGATAGATACGAGGCGTATCGCAGCTCATAACCTCGTCGTAGGTTGCACTCAGCACAGCCGACCCTCCACCGATCATCATGTCATGGGCTCTACCCCTATCAGCCAGGCTTTCGGTAGCATAGATGGCATAGACGTCTATTGTGCTTGCCACAGGCCCGCCAACAGATGGGACAAATCTCATCATTCCGCCGGGCATACCCGATTCATCCATCCACTTGACCCATGCAGCGTCAGCTGCAATCAGATCATTAAAGGTCTTACCGTCCTTGAACTCACAACCACTGACCTGCATGTAGGCATGACCTGTTGTACTTTTGAAGGGCTTTGCAGAGATCCCTGTCATCAACCGCCGATCCTCGCATGTCTCGACCGCATCCCACTTCTTACTCATGGCATCGCCTTTCTCTGCGTATTCATCAAACACAATTCCCAGCGATTCATGGGTATCGGACGCGCCGAACCAAATATAGTCGTAGCCAAAATCCTGACTATTCAAAATCACAGGAGTCCATACATATCCTGTATAGTCTTTACTCAGATTCTCGCCAGCCCACGATTGAAATTCGGCCGCAACCTTGAGGACATCTTTTACACTTTTCTTCGGTTTGAAATTACAAAATTGAACATCTAAGGCAGCATAGCCTGATTCCTCATGGTTATCTGCTTGAGCGGTAGACATTGCAAAAAGAGCTGCGAGAAGGGAAACTGCTTTGATTACGTTTTTCATATTACACCTCAGTATTTTTATAGTTATTTTATTGGGTCTTAGGCTAACTGAAACATCATTCAAGAGTCCTTACTTAATTAGGCGACAAAACTCATTTTTCAAGTCACCGGAATATCGCCACTACATCTATACAATACTGGATAGAAAGTTATATCACCAGAGCTTTTCTAATGAGCTTCAAAAGTGTGTGGGCAGTCGTACTTACAATCACAAGACTCAACAGCCTTTCCGTCTACCGGACAGATAAGCTCCCAAAAAACGTATTTACTGGAGCTCTTTAATCAATAAAGACCGGAGAATATACTTCGTACTCCCCTGAGTACCAATATTTGAGAATCTTTTCTGCTGGTTTGCCTCTAATCGATTGCGAGATATTCGGAAACCCTTCGACCGTTCTAGAATACTGCTCATCCTCAGGAATAATCGTATCTGACAACCAATATGCTGTGCTTGCTGTCGTTCCTTTCGTCTCAAACCAAGACTGCTTGTCTATGGCTCTTAACATGCCCTCGATGAATATTGCCTGCGCAGAAAAATCAGCTGGGACATAGTCTTGCAAGCATTCATCATAGCGAACTCCCTCATACTCCCCCGCAGTACAAAAACCATCTTCTATCCAGCCCTTGTGTAAGAATGCTGTATGACTTTGGGCAAACAAATTCCATATAACATCAGGTTGTTGATAGGTTGTATATGGCCAGCATGGCTGTTGTGTATTACATGTCCAAGAGGCATTCAACTGAGCAATGTAGTCTGCTACACGCGCTTCTATCAAACCTACCGTAGCGTTTTCTACTTCATCTTCCTGGAGGAGATTGCCAGGCAAACTGCCAATAATGCCGTCAACTTGCTCAAACACTCGCGAATCATTCCATAGTACGCCTTCACCGACATAGACTTCACCGTCGAATCTATCCTTAATTTGAGAAACAATTGATCCCATCCTTTCCATATAATAACTTCTAAGTTCATCTCGGGTACTCTGGTCTGCGTCATTTTCCAGGCCGCAGAAACACAGCCACATAGCGCTCCAATCTGCTGAAATGGATGCTCCACCCAACTGCTGCAGTCTATTTGCTTCCCACAATATATGTTCTTCATGAGCATTCATTATCTTGGTTAATAGAGGCCTATCGACATACGCCTGACCATCAAACGGAAAGAGCAAATTGTTTTGATCATCTAGTGCCAGGAATTGCCATGCATAGTGCATCCTCATGCCCAAGTCTTGCGCAGTTTCGGCAATGTATTCTATAACCCAATCACTGAGATGCTTGCGATCATGGTTGATTCGCCAGCTCTCTGCTTGATAATTCTGCCAATAACCGAAGTTATATACCCAGACAGTTTCTACTCCATGCTCCTTTAATTGACGCAACGTTGTCCGGTACATTAACTTAACATATTCAGTTTCAGTGCAATCGGCTATCCAATCGACACCTGCGCCTTTGTAATTGCTGTAAATCCACTCTACCCCATAATCTTTCAGCCCAACTGCTTTTAAATGATCATCTGCAAACTGATTATCTGGTGTAGGCAGTTGATAAGCCCCTATGTAAGATTCTTTGATTTTGGCACTATGTGGGTTGATACAAGAACCTTCAAAGTCTTGAGAGCTTACTGCGACGGTCACACTAGAAGATACAGTTCCACATGAAATCGTAAAGACTTGATCGCCTGGAGTTGTCATCGCAAAAGCCTCACTACCAGATGCCGGCTTATCGCCCGACCAGTATCCTGAGGCTTTGCACAACGAGGCATTAGTACTGTTCCACGAAACTTCGATGGAATTACCTAAAAATACCTTAGTGAGATCTGCAGATATAAATGACGTTGCTGAATTATTGATTAGAGTAGAATTAATATCTACATCCTCTCCACCTGCGCCACCTCCACCACAACCAGAGACGCAGAAAACTGCAAAAAACATTATGAGGATTGGACTTTGTATTTTTTTTATTATGTCTCTCATAGGGTAATTGGCACTTCTCGAAACGCTAAACGTTGTCTAACAATGTTAATGATAATAATTACAGAAACTATCACGCAACATAGTGCCCGCGCAATGGCGTATAAAAATAGTTCCACGCAATCTGTATTTGAAATAACGCTGCGGCGCTTCTGACTTCAAGTGAGGTTAGATGCTCAACTCACAGGACGGATCCAGCCAACACTCTTTCGCTCTTCAGTTGGTGCGGTTGAAATTACATTCCGTAAAAGTAACTTTGCAACATTCAATCACGTCAGTAAGTCTAAAACGTTCTTGGCGCCCTGATTAGCTTGTGTAAGCATCGCGGTGCCAGCTTCTTGAATGATTCCTGTACGAGCGAGCTCCGCGGTTTCGACAGCATAGTCTGCATCCTCAATGTTGCTTCTGGAGGACGACGCCTGTTGCGACGCATTTGAAACATTATTAACCGCGAAGCTAAAGGCGTTCATCTGTGCACCAATGTACGCTCTCGAACTATTAATAGTAGCCATGGCAGCATCGATTTTACTCAGCGCTGAAGTCGAGCTGCTCTGGCTATCAAGAGGGAGAACCTGCGAATAGTCGATTGGTGCAACACTGTCAGAAACCTCAATGCTATCGATAAATAATGAGGCGCCCGCTGCACGACCAAACGACTCATCAAATGTTCCCGATGCAAACACAAATTTGTAGTTTCCCTCGATATCAATGAGGTTACTAACCGTTTCCCATCCGGAATCCTGGGTTCCTGAACCGGTTTTATTCAGCAATTCAATGGTTGAGCCCGAATCTATATCGACAAGATAGGCATACACATCATAGGCATCACTTCCCCCTTGTGCACGCCAATCAAAGCTCACAGTTGAGCCGGCAGAAAGATATACGCTTTCCTGAGAAACCGTATATGGACCATGCACAATATCTCCTCCCGAAGCGGTAGACATGTTGGAGATCAATTGCAATCCAGATGAAAGGCTGTAGGTGTAAGAGGCATTGTTGGGAATAGACTGATCACCACCACTGACTCGCCCCGACGTATTGGCTGGATAGGGAGTTGAATCTTCCGGCGTTAAGAATCCAGCGACCTGTGTTGGGCCACTTGAACCGTCTCGTCCAAGAATAATCTGGCCAAGATGAATATCCCAGCCATCCAATGTAACTATGTTTCCGGACTGAGAAACATTTGATGACGAAAAATCACCGTTAGAAAAAGTTATTTCGGCTGGACTATAGTCCAGCAGCGTAGGCACAGAAAAATCATCCAGTGAAACACTTTTTTGATCAGCTTCATTTGCGCCGACCTGAATTATTCTATCTAGGAAAGTACCATTCAATAAATCCATAGAATTCCATCTTGTATTTTCGACAATCGAGTCTATCGACGACACCAGCTGCGTAACTTCCACACTAATCATCTCACGCTGATTGCTTGTAACCGATCCAGATGCCGACTGAATAATTAATTCTCGCAGTCTCTGCAGGACTTGCTCGATGTTTTCCATGCCGCTATCCGCCGTCTGCAACATCCCTATAGCATCATTAATGTTTCGTGCCGCTTGGTTCAAGCCATTGATTTGAGAAGTCATTCTAGAGGCAATAGCAATGCCAGCAGCATCATCAGCTGCTGAATTAATCCGCAAACCTGTCGACAGGCGTTCCGCTGCCACTTCAGACTCACGTTGATTTTTAGAGAGTGCGTTGGACGTAATCGTGGCACTGACATTAGTCGCAATTTTCACAAAACAAGCCCCTGCCTAACCTAAAAATGATCTGGCTACGATACTTGTCGAAAAATCGTCAATTCAAAAGAGTAACAGGCCAGATCTATAAAAGAATGCATACTTCATGCCATAAATTTACAAAGCGCTAGGCTTTTATTTCGACGTAGATATTGGCCTTGGGGATCAATCGGCTTTTTGGACTGGGTTTATGATACGACTGGAAAAATACGGTCACAATCTCAAGACCTGAGCAACTTGCCCCGCTGAAATCTGTGATCAAAATTATTACAAGCGAGAAAGTCAGGTTGAATCGCCACCGGTTCGCAGGACTGATGTTAATCAGCCTTTTTTAAACGACTCAGACTTAAATGAACTTTCTAGTAAACAGCTGTCTCAGTTAATGTGCGTTACTTCTCCCCCAAGAACGTACACAAGATGTAGTCTCCCCGAAGAAGCCCTGTTAACGCAGGGTTTTCTTTTGTCTGAAAGAATACTTAGCCCGCTAGTCAGCCCGGTTAGTACGGGCTCTCGATTCACAATAAACGGGTAAAAATCGTGATCCCCAGTGAGAACGTAATCAGGCTCCCAACAAACTCTGACCACACACTCGCACCATATTACCGTTGATACCTGCCGCCTGCGGGCTAACGAAAAAGCCAATCACCTCAGCCACATCAACCGGCAGACCACCCTGCCCCAGAGAGGAGAGCCTGCGCCCCATCTGACGTGTAAAGAAAGGAATGGCGGCCGTCATCTGGGTTTCAATAAAACCGGGCGCAACGCCATTGATGGTAATCCCCCGCGCCGCACAGGGCTCTGCGAGCGCTTCAACCATGCCGATGATGGCTGCTTTGGAGAATCCATAATTGGTCTGCCCGATATTTCCGGCAATACCACTAATCGAGGCGATACCAATAATCTTGCCGCCATCATCAAGCAGCTCAGTTTGCAACAATGCTTTGTTTATGCGCTGCACTGCATCGAAATTTATCTGCATCAGTAAATCCCATTGATGTGCCGTCATCCTCGACAACATCTTATCTCGAGTGACTCCGGCATTGTGCACAACGGCATGCAGTGTTGGGCTGTGCGCCGAACAAAAACCTCGCAACCTCTCTGGCGCATCTGCATCGGTAATATCCAACGGCAAACTTAGACCGCCAATCGCTTTCATTGCCGCAGCCAGATCATCCTGTGACTGTGGCACATCAACGCCAATCACCACAGCGCCATCTCTGGCCATGGTCTGACTGATCGCCAAACCAATACCCCTTGCGGCACCTGTAACCAAAACGGTCTTACCTGCCAGTGGCTTAGCCCAGTCCACATCTTTAGAGTCGGCCAGTGCAGCCACCGGTGTGGCCACTGTTAGCACCTGTGCATTCATAAAAGCTGATCCGGCCGACAGCAAGAACCGAATTGGCCCCTCAAGCGCCCGATCACCGCCATTATCAACAAAGACCAAGTTGGCGGTCGCACCTTTGCGGCCGATCTCCTTGGCCAGTGATTTCACAAAACCAACCAGACCACGCTGAATGGCTGCGTGCTCAGTATCCCTTAAAGCACTGGGCTTATGACCGATAACAATGACACGCCCAGAGGGAGCTAGAGACTTGAGATGCTGACTAAAGAAACTGTGAAGCTGCGTACTTTGCTGCGCATTGGCGATGCCAGAGGCATCAAAAACCAGATGTCCTCTACCCTCCAGAGACTCGCTATATCGCTTGATCCCTGCGGACTCAACAAAGGCACCGATAGATTTTGCAAAAACAGCACCCAGGCTTTCGCCCAATAACAGCTGGCCGCTTAGTTTATGAGGTTGCGTTGCATCCTCACGAAGCAGCGGAACTGGATCAGGCAGTCCGACCGCATTGAATATTTTTTTGCCCAGGGCTGAGTTGGCAATTTCTAGATACTTATCAGACATTTTTGCGACTCCAAAATCACGACTTAACGACACAGGGTGATAGTCTACACCGAGCGCGTCAGCGAAGGGTAAGGCATCAAAGGCAAATAATTCATGAAAGGGAATGTCTTAACAGCATGTCCTGCCTGAACTTTGGCAGCGGGATACCCAAACAACAATGCCATGTTGTTTGATACACCTCAGTTTGATACACCTCAGATAGGGCGCGGCCTTACCGAGCCAGCACTTCTTTCCAAACACTGTCAGCAGTGTATTCCAGAGACACTACAAACTCATAAGCCGACCAATCCTCGATCATGCTGAGCATAAAGCTATCGTCAGGTTTGCGGTAAAGGTGATAGGTCTGCCCCACCCTGGGAACGAAATTATACGACGCGTTGTAGGCAATCTGATTAATATCAGCTAGCTTTTTGAGCGCCTCATACTCTTTGTTCAATGATTCGAGGGCGCCCTCAAAATAATTTCGCGTCAACGAGCCCCGCTCAGACAGGAACAGGGCAGTGTCAGGCAACACAATCGAGGGTGAACTTGAGGTGGTGCCGTAAGGCAGTAGCGCTTTATTTGTTTCAGGCATTGGTCACGTAACTCGAGAATGAATAAAGTGTCGATATAAGCTCGTGTTACGCGACCGCCTGCAATTTTGGATCAGAGTCTGGTTATCAGCACGCCGGAATTAGCGCTCTATTCGGCAACCAAACTCGGCACCGGCATCGAGTAACCACTGCGCAATATAGTCCGCAAAGCTGCGTCGAATAATTAGATCATAGGATCCATCACAGCGATTGCTAATCACCGCTGACGTCTTGGCAAAGGTAGACTGAGTCACACCACGCTGCCCCGGCTTAGCCATCGGCAATGCCTCAAAATCACACACAGTGGATTTTTTCAGCACAGTCTCAACACCGTGGCCACGTAAATTGATCAGCGTTTGACCACCACTGATATCAACAATCGAGACATGCCCTGATAGTTTGGCTCGCAGTGCGGCTTCTAACTCGGCTGCATCGCCACCGAGAGCGATAACACACCACTCACTGGGTCCAAGCCAATAGATGCTGATGCTGTCGTTGTGATTACAGAGACCGGGATCGGTGGGCAGCGCTACACCGAGAACGTCGGCAACCGCTTTACAAAAGCCAGCGTCACCTGCGTCGCCACGCACATTGAGATGTGCGCTTAATGGCGCTTCCTTGATCACCAGACCGCATTCCACATCAGTATTAAAAAGCTTGCTGCTGTCGCTCTCTATACCGGGTCGACCAAAGACGCCGTGAAAATAATGCAGTGGGGTTTGTACCTTGCTATCAACCGACATGGTGACGCTCTCCCTTGGGATCATAAAAAACAGAACTGACAATTTCGGCTGCAATCATGCGGCCATCTGCTAATGGGCAGTAAACCTTCTGACCCATTCGCTCCAGACCCCCTTTCACAACAGCCAATGCTATCGAATGTCCGAGACAGGCACTGTAGTAACTTGACGTTACATGACCCTGCATCGACATGGGAATCTTCTGTTTGGGGTCAAACACAATCTGTGCGCCCTCTGGCAAGACGTCAGCCGGCTCCAGAGTTTTCAGACCTACCAGCTGCTTACGGTTTTCTCTCACCGTGTCGCTGCGATCCAAGGAGCGCTTGCCGATATAGCTAAAGGCTTTATTTTTACCTAACACCCAGTCCATATTCATATCGCTTGGGGTCATCGATCCATCAGTGTCTTGACCGACAATAATAAAGCCCTTTTCTGCACGCAAAACGTGCATGGTCTCGGTGCCATAAGGCGTAATGCCAAATTCTTCTCCGGCGGCGATCAACTGCTCCCACACCTGTCGTCCATAGTGAGCAGGCACATTGACCTCATAGCTGAGTTCACCGGTAAAACTAATTCGGAAAACTCGCGCCTTAATTCCTGCCACAGTGCCATCGCGCCAATCCATAAACGGGAAGGCTTCATTACTGAGATCAATATCGTTACAGACCTTAGCGATCACTTTGCGGGCATTGGGACCGGTTACTGTCGCAGTGGTCCAGTGATCGGTAACCGAGGTAAAGTAAACTTGCAGCTCGGGCCATTCAGTCTGCTGCCAAAGCTCTAACCAGGACAGAACACCGGCCGCACCACCGGTGGTGGTAAACATCAAATAGTGGTTTTCTCCAAGACAGGCACAGACACCGTCGTCAAAGATCATGCCATCTTCTTTCAGCATCACGCCATAACGGCATTTACCCGGCGCCAGCTTGAGGTAGGAGTTGGTATACATGCGGGTGATAAACTCCGCCGCATCCGGTCCCTGAATATCAATTTTGCCCAAGGTGCTGGCATCGAGGATACCAACGCTATTGCGCACAGCAAGGCACTCACGGTTGACGGCATCGTGCATCGACTCGCCTGCCTGCGGGAAGTACCAGGGGCGTTTCCACTGGCCGACATCCTCAAACTTGGCGCCCTGATCACTGTGCCAGCGATGCACGGCCGTGTAGCGTTCTGGGTCAAACAACTGATTGACATCTCGACCGGCCAGCGCACCAAAAGTAGTCGGCGTATAAGATGGCCGAAAAATAGTGGTGCCGGTCTCAGCGATACTCTGACCCAGGGCGTTGGCCAGAATGGCCATTCCGTTAATATTACCCAGCTTGCCCTGATCGGTACCAAAACCGAGTGCGGTGTAACGCTTAACATGCTCCACCGATTCAAAGCCTTCACGGACCGCTAACTCCACACCACCCGCCGTCACATCCAGCTGAAAATCAACGAACTGACTCGGCGCACGACTCGCGCTCTTGGTATGCGGTACTAAAAATAATGCCTGCTGAGGTTGTTGTGCATACTCTTCACAGGTTGGCAGAGGAAAATGCATGTTGCCATCTCCACAACCGGCCAGCTTGGCCGCTTCGGCACCGGCACTGGCTCCTTCTGCAAGGCAGCCCGCCAGGCTGTAGGTTCCACGACAAGCACCGGCAGAACGCTCTTGCTGCTTTGAAGCGCCGGGTCTAAAGCCAACAATCTGCTCATCCCAAATCGGTTTGGCACCGGTGTGGGAACTCAGGTGAATCGCCGGGCTCCAGCCTCCTGATGTTGCGATCAGATCACAATCAAGACGCCGAGCCGAGCCGGTCACGGCACTGCCGTCGTCATTCAATGGTGCAATCAACGCGCGCTTGACGCGCTTGCCACCCTGAGCTTCGATCACGCCGTGACCTGCAATAACATTAATACCCAATGCTTTGGCTGCAGCAACCAGGTCTCCATCGAGCACACTGCGAGTATCGACCACCGCAACAACCTCGCGGCCGGCCTGATGCCAATCTATGGCAGTCTGATAAGCGCTGTCATTAGTGGTGCAAATCACCAACTTAGTGCCGGGCACTACACCATAGCGATTGATATAGGTCGTGACAGAAGTCGCCGCCATCACACCGGGAATATCATTATGTGCAAACACCAGCGGACGCTCAAATGCACCAGCGGCGAGCACCACCTGCCTGGCACGAACTCGATGCAAACGCTGACGGGTACCCTGAGCCGCAGTCAGGCCGAGGTGATCAGAGCGCCGCTCGAGGATCGCCATAAAATTGTGGTCGTAGTAACCGAATGCAGTACTGCGAGGCAACAACTGAACATTGTCAAAAGCCTCCAGCTCCGCGACCATAGCGGTCACCCAGTCAGTCGCCGCCAATCCATCGATGGTTTGCTTTGACGCCAACAGACTGCCACCAAATTGTGCTTGCTCATCAGCAATAATCACCCGAGCACCTGTGCGCGCAGCTTCACGAGCCGCCACTAACCCCGCCGGACCGGCACCCACCACTAACACATCACAGTGCTGATTAAGTTTGTCGTAGGAGTCCGGATCGTTTTCTACAGGTGTCGCGCCCAGTCCCGCCGCTTGACGAATAAAGTGCTCATAAGTCATCCACAGCTTTTTCGGGTACATAAAGGTTTTGTAGTAAAACCCGGGCGGCATCAAGCGGCCAAAGGCGCCGATCAAGCCCATTAAATCGAAATCGACATTTGGCCAACCATTGACGCTGGATGCCTCGAGACCAGGCTAGAGCTCAACCTGGGTCGCCTTGAGATTGGGCACAGTCGCCGCGCCTGAACCCAGCTGAATAATGCCGTTCGGCTCTTCAGCCCCATGACCGACAATGCCACGTGGACGAGCGTATTTGAAGCTTCTGCCCACCACATCGACACCATTCGCTAGCAGCGCTGAGGCCAATGTGTCACCGACAACGCCCTGATAGGGCTTGCCATTAAACGTAAACTGGATCGGTGCTGACGCATCAGTGCAACTCCCGGATCCTGTGCGATTTTTCTGCGTAACGGCAGTGCTCATGATGTTGCCCCCGTAATCGTAGGCTGAGTGCCAATCAAATAGCTCTCCAGAATCTCATAGCTGAGCGTGTCGCGGGTCACATTAAAATAGCGGCGACAGCCGACCGCGTGAAACCACATTTCGTGATGAACGCCCTTGCTATTGGTTCGAAAAAACAGGTAATCACCCCACTCTTCGTCGGTCAGCAACTCCGGTTGCAAGGGTCGAGTAATATGCGCTTCACCGCTATAGCTAAACTCTTCTTCTTCTCGCATCTCGCGACAATGGGGGCAATGAATTAATAACATCTCAGTTCTCGTCGGTTTTATCTAACACATTTAACAGGGTTGTCATGCGCGTCTAGTGCGCAACGCCAGCGGC
>Ga0206123_10001684_pt1 | contig 20339 bp, 23 predicted proteins | sample Helgoland_Spring_2_FD_160086 | JGI IMG/M metagenome (GOLD analysis project Ga0206123, IMG submission 160086) | Pelagic subsurface seawater microbial communities from Kabeltonne, Helgoland, North Sea - Helgoland_Spring_Bloom_20160316_1 | ecosystem: Environmental > Aquatic > Marine > Epipelagic ...
CTGGGTAATCAAAACCTCTGCTGCTGGAGGGATACCGAACACCAAAGCTGCAAGCTGGATTAAGTATGGCGTAGGAATCGACGAGGCTCAAGAGCTTGCACAGATAGCTACAGATTTTGCTCTCATTCAAGCAAAGGGTGCATGGTACACAATATCTTGCTTAGTCGATAACCGAACGAACCCAATCGTTGCTGCATATTTATCAGATAAAGATGTAAAGGCAGAGGACGAAGAAGCTGTAAGTAAAGCGTTTAAGTTTCAGGGAATGGAAAAGCTGGTAAACTTCCTAAATGACAATCCTACCTTGTTAGACTTTATATATGATGAAGTTAAGGATTTGCTCTCATGAAAGTTGTTGGGCTAAATGGTAGAGAGTATAATCTCGACACCAAGAAATACCTCATAAGCACTCGGATTAGGCGTAGCTTCTATCATTTACAAGCTAGGGAACTTATAGTGGAGCTATTTCATCCCTATCAGGTGCTTGAAGAAGTTACGCTTCCGGGTTCTTCTATGAAAAGATCCAAATTAGCCCTTGACTTTTTGATTCCATCGTGTACAATAGGTATTGAGGTTCATGGCGAACAACATTTTAAATACACCCCGTTTTTCCACAAGTCTAAGGCAGGGTTTGCACAAGCAAAAAAACGAGACTTAGACAAAAAAGAGTGGTGCAGAATTAATGATATTAAATTAATAGAGCTACGCTGGGACGAGTCCGTAGAATATTGGAGAGAAAAAATTGAACACCAAAGAGCGACTTGAGCATTTTCTTAAAGGAATCGACGGTTATGTGTTAGGGCAGTATATAACTTCCCCTAAGATAAATCCAGAGTGTATGATTCCAGAGACTATGAATCAAAATGAATTAGATAAATTAACGCAGCAAGAATGTTTCGACAAAGCCTTTATGCTGATGCAATACGCAGACCATATTGGAACAGAACGGGCTAAAACCCAAAATGTAATCCGCTGGTGTGAAGATTCACTGCAAAAAATCATTGGTCAAGAGATCGAGGATGGAGAATGGGGCAAGTACGAAAAGCACGAAGTAAAGGTCGGGCAAATAATTAGAAACAACCATATTGCTTACAAGGTCAACGAGTGGAAAATGACCGCAGAAGGTCGTCTTGAACACCTACAACAAAGAGACTATAATGTTCGCCGCAAGGCAGATATTTTAATGGAAAAAGGAAAAAGAAAATGATTAATTTTGATGATTTTGTAAATTCGCTGTCTGACGAACAGAAACAGAAACTTATGCAAGGTCTTATGGAAGCGTCTGAAAGACCACCAGTAAAAATTAAAGCTCGTGACTTACCATCGAGAAAGTCAAAAGATCAAGAACAGGAGGAAACGGTTTCCTCAAAACCTAAGTCGAATGTAACAGAAGATTTTAAAATGGTTAGAGAAAAAAACACTTTAGAAAAAAGGAAGATTCCGGTGAGAGCCAAGCAAAATAAGTTTTCAGATGAAGGGTTTGAAAGAGATCCAGATTTTGACCCAAGTAAATATGAAAACAAAACCCCAAGAAGAAGGAAGCCAACTTCTAAGAAAAATGTTGAGTGTCATGTTTGTGGAAAATCGTTTTCTATGAATTCAAGTTTAGTTTGCGGTGAGTTTATTAGGTGTAATCGTTGTACAGGTAGATAAAAATGAATCTAGAGTTATCAGATATTGGAGCAGAACGAGCTGTGTTAGCAGGTTTGTTCGCTTATGGTTTTGAGTCTTATGTTGAAATAAATGACTTTATTCAGCCCGAGAGCTTTGCTCACGGTCACAATCAAGTTATATACAAATGTGTTGAAAAGGTTTTGGAGTCCAATGCTTCTATTGATATTCCTGCTTTGCTTTCTGCGGCAGAGCAATTAAAATTATCTGAATCTATTCAAACTTCTAGCCAACTGGAGTATATTACAAACTTAATGGACTATCCTGTTAACAAGGATAACGTCCCGTTTTTTGCTTCACAAATCGCCAAGTTTGAATTCGCTCGCAACGCCAAGAAGATAGCGAAAAAGATAGACCTTGACATATCTAAAATAAATGGCGACGAAACGGTTGATGAAATCATCTCTATGGTAGAAATGCCGCTGATGGACTTCTTGCGAGAGGATGAGCAGGGAACCAAAACCGAGATGCTTGGTGACAATCTTGATGAATACATCAACTTCCTCATCGAAAACAAATGCGACCAAATAGGATTGTCCAGCGGGTTTGCAAACTATGACGCTATTATTGGCGGTGGCTTACGCCGTAAGTGTATTGATCTTATCGCCGCCCGACCGGGAGTGGGTAAGTCTGTTTTCGGAGATAACGTAGCTTTGCATAATGCCCGTCGAGGTATTCCTACGATAATGCTAGACACTGAGATGAGTAAAGAGGATCACCTCAATAGAATCCTAGCCCACATCAGTGGCGTTCCCATTAATGAAATTGCTACAGGTCAATTCGCGAACGATGAAGAAAAGACAATCGCCGTCAAAAGGGCGGCAGAAGAAATCAGAAACATTCCTTATACTTATGTGAGTGTTGCTGGTCAACCCTTTGAGACTATTCTAAATATTATCAAGCGTTGGATTCTTCGCGATGTAGGCCAAGACGAAAACGGTAGAACCAATGACTGCTTGGTTGTTTACGACTACCTAAAACTGATGAATTCTGCTGGAATCTCCAAGGGTCACATCCAAGAATATCAAGCTCTTGGGTTTCAGATTACAGAACTACACAATCTATCTGTTAAATATGATTTTGCTTGCCTATCATTTGTTCAGCTTAACCGTGACGGTATCACAAGAGAAGATACTGGCTCTGTTAGCGGCTCTGACAGGATTGTTTGGTTGTGTACCTCACTATCCTACTTTAAAGAAAAGTCGGCAGAGGAAATCGCAGAGGATGGGCCACAAAACGGCTCTCACAAAGTAGTAAACAATAAAGCTAGGCATGGAGTAGGATTATCCGATGGAAACTACATAAACTTTCAAATGTCAGGTCAACACGCAAAACTTACAGAACTTAGAACTAGGGATCAAGTGCTTGCATGTCCCGATGGTGACGTAATTCCGGGCGCAGAAATTCCGTTCGATATAGATGAGGATTAAGATGTTAGAGAGTTATCCATGCGTCGAGTTTAAGAAAGAGGAAAAAGAAAATGGTGTGAAAGTTTTAATGTATAGAGTATTAACAGTACAACGTGTAAATTCGGATATACGCTTTGCGTACTCTGAATGGATGAAGTTTCCCTCTGAGATTTAAGCTATGCAAAAGACTTTAGATTTAAACAAAGTAAAAGAAATTATTTTTGAAGATATTGAAAAACTTCTGGATAGTTTTGACTTGGAATATGAGCAAGTTGCAGATAATATATTTATGAAGTGTCCTATTCACGAAGGAAGTGACAATCCACAAGGTCTATCTATTTCTCTAACTAAAAAGGCTTGGAGATGCTGGACTCGTGGATGTCACGAACACTATAATACAGATATATTTGGGTTTGTAAAGGGTTTGCTCCAAACAGACTCTTTTTCAAAAGCTTTAAAATACGTTTGTTCTTTATACAATGTGAATGGGGCTAAGGCTGATTTTAAACAAAGCACCAAACGAGAAGAAGATCCGTTTTCGAGTCTGGTAAAAGCATTAAAAAAGAAACCAGTTGAAACAGGACTTCAGCCCAATATTTCTCCAGTAAAAACTTTAGGCAAGTCTCCGTACTTTGAAAGCAGAGGGTTCGCCCCGCAAACCTTGCTTCATTTTGGCGTGGAAGATTGTGCTGATAAAAAATCTGCAATGAGATATAGGGCAATTATACCTATACGATTTGGCGGTTTGGAAATAGGATATATAGCTAGATCAACAAAAGTCTGGCTAGAACCGAAATACTTATTCTCAAGCGGCATAAGGAAAACGGACTATCTATACAATTACGATGAGGCTACCAAATCGACTTTATCAAACCAGTGCCTATTTCTAGTCGAAGGACAGGGTGACGTTTGGAAACTATGGGAGTGTGGTGTAAAAAATGCGGTTGGATTATTTGGTAAGGATATATCTGAAAGACAAAAAACCTTATTGCTAAAAAGCGGGGTAACAACATTAATAATACTTACAGACAATGATCAAGTCGGTAGAGAGTCAAAGATAAAAATAAAAAGGTCTTTAGGAAAACTTTTTAAATTAGTTTTTCCACGTATGGAATCTAAGGATTTAGGAAGTATGTCTAAAGAAAAAATGCAAACATATTTAAAAAACAATCTAAAAGGATATTATTATGATAGTGGGAATTTCGGGTCGTAAGCAAACTGGCAAAAGCACAATAGCAAATATTATTCATGGATTAAGCATAAGAGAAAGAGGATTGGTCAAAGACTGGAATATTGGGGCTAATGGAGAGCTAATGATCCTCACAGAAAACTCTAACGGAGAAGAAGGATGGGGCGAGTTTGATGTTACACGCCAAGATGAACAGTTCACAGAGTGGGCTGAACACAATATGTGGCCCTATGTAAAAGTCTACAGTTTTGCAGACCATCTTAAATGGATTTGTATCAAGTTGTTTGATATTCCATTTGAGTGTTGTTTTGGAACAGACGAGCAAAAGAACCAGCCGCAGGAACATTTGCTGTGGGAAAACATGCCGGGAGTGATGACTCCACATGAATGGTCAATGAGGCAAGGTGGCGTTGCTGCTGGGTATACTCAGAATCCAGAAGAATTTAATATTAAATTAGGGGAAGGTCCAATGACCGCCCGTGAGTTCATGCAGTATTTTGGCACAGACGTTATGCGTAAAATGTACGAACCTATCTGGGTCAATGCTTGCATCAAGAAAATACAACAAGAACAATCAGAACTGGCAATCATTGCAGACGTTCGCTTCCCTAACGAGGCGAAGGTTATAGAAGAAGCTGGCGGGACTGTTTTGAGGATCAAAAGAAATACAAAAAAAGATGATCACATTAGCGAAAGCTCTTTAGATAATTACACCTTTACTAATTATATTGAAAATAACTCTAGCATTGAATCTTTGATAGTAAAGGTAAAAGAATTTTACCATAAAATAAAGGAAAAAAATGCTAGTAACATATGTTAGAAGCTCGTCTTACAACAACTATGAATTTTGTCAAATGCAGTATTTCCTAACCTATGTTCTAGGTTGGCGTTCTAGTAGCGGAAAAAAAGCAGACATGGGAACTATGGCTCACAAAGTCATGGAAATCTTAGCTGGTCTCAAAAAGTTTGAGCAAGACAATCCACGCAAGAAATATCTCGTTGTAGAAGATGATAAGTGCGGAAAGGTGCGGATTCATAAAGATAGACTTCACACAGACGAGTTGGTGGATGAGCTAACGGAAAAGGCGATAGCAGACTATGCCGCAACCTCCACCCACAAGTTTTATCGCAAAGAACGTGGAGAAGTTAGGGAGACTGTAGAAACTTTTCTAACTTGGAATAACGGTCAGTTCGACCCACGACTCAGAAACATCTACTATCCAGAGCCTCATTTTGACTTGCCAATCGAAGAAGAATGGGCTAAATTTGACTTTGTAGATGTCAATGGTAACGTCCAAAAAGGACAGCTAGCCATTAAGGGTACGATTGATCTCGTTACCCTAGTGAATGAGGACACGATTGAGGTGGTTGACTGGAAAAGCGGTCGCCGTCTAAATTGGGCAACGGGAGAAGAAAAGACATACGAAAAAATGAAAAACGACCCACAACTGCTATTGTATTTCTATGCGATGTCTAAAATGTTCAAAGAGTTCCCTAATAGAATTATGAGCATCTTCTTCTATAAAGACGTAGAAGGCAAGCCAGACCCAACCCCTTTTAGCTTCTGCTTTACTGAAGCTGACGAGGATAGATTTCTAGAAATGCTTAGAAAACGAGTTGAAGAAATAAGACAAAATGTATCTCCAGAAGTCCTCGATCCCACCAGAAGGGACTTCAGATGTAAGTATCTTTGTCATTTTTGCAAGAACAAATTTGATGGAGAAGAGGATAATATGTGTATAACTATAGAGAGGGAGTTAGTCCAACTTGGTATGGACAAGGTTGTAGAAAAACGCACTGCACCAGACTTTAATATTGGCTTTTACGAGGCTCCGGGATAATGTTTAAAGTAAGTTACAAACTCCATAATGAACCACCAGACTTGAAAAAGTGTACTATATGCGGAGAAAAGGCAGAAGGTGGGTGTATCCCATTGGGGTCACTGTGCGGCCAACACGCAAAAGAGTGGAAAGACATGGTTTCAAATACATTCAATTCAATTAAAAATAAAATCGGAGGAAATTGTGGCAAACTACATTAAAGCGGCTGATGACAAATATTACTTTGATAATTACGGATCTGAAGAAGAGCTAACAGAAAACAATTTTTACGTACCAGCAGAGGCTGAATACGAAGATTGGGGCGAAGAAACTGAAGAATGGGATGTCTCTGTAGCGAAACCCGGATTGTGGGAAAATATTCGTAAGAAGAAAGAGCGAGAAGGTAAGAATTACAAGCCAGCAAAGAAGGGCGACAAAGATCGACCTGATCCAGAATCTTGGAAAAAAGCACAAAATGCCTATAAGTACAAAGACCCCAAGACTGGAGAAGTTTACGAGTACGAAAGAAAAGGTATCTACAAGAAAGATGGAAGAACTTTAATTCCGGCTCAAGCAGCAGAGTATCAAGGAAGAAAAGTTCAACTTGGGAAGCCTTTTAGAACCCCAAAGGGGCCAAAGAAAAGATCGGTTTATGTCAAAAATGAAAAAGGAAATGTTGTTAAGGTAAACTTTGGAGACCCTAACATGAAGATCAAAAAGGACGATCCCGGAAGACGCAAAAACTTTCGCGCTAGGCATAATTGCGACAATCCCGGACCACGATGGAAAGCAAGATATTGGTCTTGCAGGGCTTGGTAGAGACAGGACTACTAGGAAGGATTGAGGTAAAGGATCTTATCTTTAATTTCAATCAAGAGGTAGTTAGATGTTTAAAACATTATTAAGTGTAGCTGTTTGTTTAATTGTTAGTTCAAATTTATATGCTCAAAGAGTAAAATACTGGCTGGAACCCAACGGTCATATGGCAGAAATTTCTTCTCAAGAAACTCATCGCAGAATAGATGAGGCTTTGGATGAAATAGAAACCATTTGTGATATTGAGTTTATAAAAGTAAGCGACCCCAGAAAAGCTAAAATTCGCTACTTTTTTAGACCGCAAAATCAAATGGAGTATGGAGCTTTAGGTTTAGCGTATGTAAGCAAAGGCTATATCTTGTTGAATAGCACTAGAAAAATAGGGTTAAACACAGAACGAGGCAATAGATATGTACAAAGCGTAACCCAGCACGAAACACTTCATATGTTTCGATGGAAGCACAGTCTTGTACTAGGGGGTATAATGCACCCTTACAACATACCAAAATACTTTAACAAGACGGACGTATATAATTTACAGAAAAAGTTTGGCAAACACAGAGACAGAATAAACAACGCTACTGGTCAACGTAAGCCGCGTGACGGCAAGCCAGACGTTCTATTTGTGCCTGCTACACTTAGATTGGCTGGAGACAAGTTTAGAGCTTTAAAAGCGGAGCACGACGAGCTACATGAGATTAGAGCTAGACTTATAGCGGAAAGAGACGCTCTAACTGATCCAGACGCTAGGGCAGCAAAACAAGCTGAAGTTCTAGACAATGTTATGGACATTTTAGAGCAGAAAGTTCCCTTGGGGTTAGCTGCGACAGAATGGCACTTGATTAATAATTATTGGGTTGGGACTTACGGATTTATCAATACTTATAAATAGAGGGAAAAATGTCTTCTTTTTCGTCATACAACCGGCTAATATCTAACGCCGATAAATCTTTATCTGACAAGATAAAAAACCTAAAGTATAGTTCTACTAGACCAAATTCTTTAAAGGTTTCAAAAGATGTCACGATAGGGTGGGACAATGTTTTAGCAGACCCGCCATTTAATGATAGTGAAACAACAAAGAACGAGCTTATGTATGTGTCGTGGCTAACAAAGAATAGAAGCGCGCAGGAGAAGCGATTAGTTGAGCTGGTTGATGACGAACCTAAAGCATTATACTACGAAACTTTAAGCGATTTAAATTTAGAGTTTCCGCATAAAATTTTTGATAAGTCTTGGAAAATATTAAATCCAATAATCAAGAATTTAAAAAATAGATTCAACAGACCTAGACCGTACCAATTAGCGGAATACTACGATGTTGACATAGATGTAATAGAAACGAAAACGCATCATACGCCAGCTTACCCGTCTGGTCATACAGCCTATGCAGCTTTAGCCGCCTACATATTAGCCGCTAAATATCCAGAACATTCTTCTCAATTCTTTTATCAAGTTTCTATTGCTGGCATGGCTAGGATGCTTCAAGGTGTGCATTACCCCTCAGATAACGAAGCATCTATGGTAATTACTGGAGCTGTTTGGGAAGATATAAGATACAGACTTTTCCCAGAATTGAAAAATTTCTAATAAATGTGTTGCAAAATACCAGTCTCTATGCTATAATAGTATAGAAATCGCTGACACAAGCGAACTATATTGAACTGAATATTGAAGGAAAAACATGGACTGGTTCCCACTGTGCAATTATACGCACTACTCTCTACAACAAGGTCTATCAAAACCCAAAGACCTTGCTAAAAAATGCTCAGACAACAATTATAAAGCCTGCGGAATAGCAGATTATAAAACTCTATCTGGAGCAGTATCTTTTTACAAAGCGTGTATAGATCAAAATGTCAAACCTATTATTGGTTGCTCTTTTGATGGCTTTACGCTTTTTGCCAAAAATCACCAAGGTTGGTTAGAGCTTATACAAATTGTTAGCTCAGTGGAAAAAGAACAACCGTGTCGGAAGTTAATTGACACGCTGGCATCTAACAAAAACTTGATTTGTGTAGCAAAGAGTGAGATAGACTCACCAATTAAAGGGCAAGACTTTTATGAACTCACAGAGTCTTTTGATGTTAGTTATTATGTAGAAAAAGTAGATGCTGAACTTCATAGAATCCTGCTCTGCTCAAAAGCAAAGACTACTTTACCAGCGGTAAGTAGATCAAGCGAAAAAGCTGGAGAAGATATAGCTTTCTTTGAATCAAATCATTTCTTTGTAAAAGATAAGATAGCCTCTATGGAACTCTTGATCGAAGATCCTAAGCCAGAGATTTTTAAAGAGATATACGAGAAGGTTGAAAATTATAACATTCTTAATCGACCGATGCTTCCAAGGTTTGACATTCCTGCCAAATACAAAAATGAAGGTGATTACTTGCGTCATCTCGCCCGTGAGGGGTGGATGAAACTACTGGACGACAAAATCAACAGCGAAGAACAACGCAAGATTTATGGAGACAGGTTTAATAAAGAGTTTGACGTTTTTGGAAAAGCAGATTTGTTTGGGTATTTCCTCATCGTTTGGGACATTTTAAACTGGTGTCGTGAGCAGGGATGGATAGTAGGTCCGGGTCGTGGATCTGCTGCTGGCTGCCTAATTTCGTATCTTATGGGTATCACGCTAATTGACTCAATAGAATATGACTTATTGTTTGAGCGATTTTATAATGAAGGTCGTAATACAGAAGATCATATTTCACTACCTGATATTGATATGGACGTGCCCGGAGCTAAACGGGACGAGATCATATCTTATTTGAAGCAGAAGTATGGGAAAGACAATGTTAGCCAAATGATAACATTCTCCAGACTACAGGGTCGTAGTGCTCTAAAAGAAGTTCTTAGAGTAAACGAAGCCTGCGGGTTCGGAGAGATGAACGAAATGACTAGGTACATTCCAAATGAGGCAGATATATCTGATCAGCTTGCATTGATGGATGAAGAGGACAGATCCATAATTAGATGGGCTTTAATAAATAATTCAAATGATCTTAGAGACTGGTGTTATGTAGACGACAACGGTAATCTTAAAGGCGATTATGCGATGTACTTTCAGCAAGCAATTGATATAGAGGGTACTTTCAAATCTCAAGGGAAACACGCTGCCGGTATCGTTATTTCAAAAGATCCGTTGCATAAAGTTTGTCCTATGGTAAATCAAAAAAACGGCGAAGAAAAGGTAGCTGGATTAGAAATGAACGACCTAGAAGCACTAGGTCACGTTAAGTTCGACCTTCTTGGTTTGAACTTATTGGACAAGTTAATGTTTATTAAGGAGTTAGTTGATGAATCGTGATATTATTGTATTTGACTTTGAGACTGGTGGGCGTAATCCCCATAAATGTCAGCCTACACAAATTGGTGCTATGGCTCTTGATGGGAGAGACTTTAAAGTAAAAGGAACCTTCAACAGCATGATGCGCCCTATTATCGACGACGAAAAAGCTATCAAAGCTGGATTTGACCCGATTGAAGAAGGTGCGTTAAAAGTTACTGGTCAAACCAGAGAAAAGCTCGCCAAAGCACCGCTACCAAAAGGGGTTTGGAAAAAGTTTTGTAATTTTGTAAATAAATACAATTGGAAAGGAACTCCGTTTTTTGCGCCCATCGCTTGCGGCTACAATATTCGTGGTTATGATATGCACATTGTTAATAGACTTTGTGAGCAATATGGGCCGTATGATTCTGCTCGGTCGGAGCAAAAGATATTCAATAAAATTTACCAATACGATGTTCTTCAAGATATGAAATTGTGGACGGAAGGGGATAAGTCAATCAATTCTCTTAGTCTAGATAGTCTTCGGAAGTTATTTAGTATGGATGATGAAAACGCTCACGACGCTCTACAAGACGTTATAGACACAGCTAATATTTTTATTATGCTACAAAAAGCTAGAAGAAAAGTTTATCAGAACATGAAGTTTGAAAAGGCTTTTGCTAACGGCAAAACTTACTTAAAAGGCAACGTAAAATGACACCAGATTTGCAAGACGAAAAGACTTGGAACCTTTACAAAGAAGGTTTTACTAAGGGCATTTTCCAACTAGAAAGCAATCTCGGACGACATTGGTCTAAGAGATTGTCACCCAATAATATAGAAGAGCTTGCAGCACTTATCGCTTTGATTAGACCGGGATGTTTGAAGGCGATCACTAACGGCAAATCTATGACCCAGAGATATGTAGACCGATCTAAAGGAGAGGAAGAAGTTGAGTATTTGCATCCTAGCCTAGAAGATATTCTGAATACAACTTATGGTGTTCTTGTATATCAAGAGCAAGCAATGCTTATAGCTGTAAAACTTGCTGGCTTTAGCGAGATGGAGGCAGATAACCTTCGTAAAGCTATCGGCAAGAAGAAAGCTGACTTGATGGCGAAAGTAAAGAAAGCTTTCCTAGAGGGCGCAGAAAGTAAAGGAATCGTTACTAAGGACGAAGCTGAAGAAATCTTTGGGTGGATCGAGAAGTCATCTAGGTATTCTTTTAACAAGTCTCACGCTGTAGCATACGCTATGGACTCATACTGGTCTGCATTTTACAAAGCTAACTACACAAAAGAGTTCTTCTTGTCCTACCTATACTATGCGAATGAAAAGCAAGACCCTCATCAGGAAATCTATGAGTTGGCAAACGAAGCTAAACTCTTTGATATAGAAGTCAAAATTCCTAAAATAAATAGTTTCTCTAAGAAATTTAATATTTGTCCAACAGGAATTCAGTTTGGAGTAAAGGACGTAAAAGGATTAACGGGTGTTAGAGGTGATGCAGTAGTTAATGCAATCAACAAAATATCCGACGAAATAGGAAAACAACCTAAAGATTTTTGCTGGATGGACATTTTAATTCATTTAGCACCAAAAGTTAACGCTGTGGCTTTCAAAGCGTTAGCATCTATAGGATTTTTCTCTACAAAAACAACGAATGTGACTAGGAACGAATCGTTATACGAATATCTTATTTTTAAAGAGCTTACAAAAGCAGAACTCAAATGGGTTATTGAAAAGTATCCAGAGAGTAAATGGACTGACTTAGCTCACTGCCTTTCAGATCTTGGTCGGATTAAAAAAATGGGTGGAGGATGTTCAAATTTGAATCGTGTTCAAATCATTCAAAACGAGGTGGAGCTACTGTGCAATCCTCCATACGAACTCGATGACGATCCAGCATGGATTATAGATCAAGAAACAAAAATGCTGGGATGCCCAATATCATTCTCCAAGGTTGACGCTGTTGACACATCGATGGCTAATTCTACGTGCAAGGAATTGGTGGAAGGCAAAACTGGGAAAAATATCTGCATTGTAGCAAACATTCAAAGAGCAGCGAGCCATAAAATTAATAAGGCGAATAGCAAACAAAAGGGTAGAACTATGATGTTCCTCACGATTGAAGACAGCACATGCTCACTAGATAATGCTATCGTATTTCCAGACGCAAGAGACAAATACCAATATATTTTATATGAAGGAAACAATCTGATGCTCTGCGGAGACGTGAGCGAAAGAGGCGGTTCTTTTATTGTTGAAAAAATTCACGAAATATAGTTGGAAAAAACTATATCCAGACTATAATAAGGAGTACACATGAACCATTGTATTTTTACGGGGTATTTACTTGGTGACCCCAGTGTGGGTCACGAATCAAACCCATCGGTTTGCACATTTAAACTTGTGACATACGAGTACACAAGAAACAAACGTGGCGAAAAGAAGCGTTACCCAACGACCGTAACCTTCCAAGCCTTTGATAGTGGTGCAGATGTCATCACTAAACTAGGGAAGAAGGGAATGAAAATGACCGTACACGCTTCTGCTAAAAATGGCGTGCCGCCAAGCGATATTATTTTTAGAGTTAATCAATTCGACTTCGGATGCTTAGACAAGGACTAAAATGAGAAAGAAACGAATTCTATTCTGTAGCGAAGCTACATTCTTAAATACTGGCTATGCCACCTATACTAGAGAAATATTAAATTATCTGCACAGTACAGGTAAGTACGAAATTGCAGAGATGTCTGCTTACGGACAAAGGGACGATCCACGAGCAAAAGATATTCCTTGGGGCTATTACGGCGTTGCCCCAAACTCAGATTGTGAACCAAAAGCTAGTCAGGAAGAGCTGAACGCCTACAATAGCTCAGGGTCTAATCAGTTTGGAGAATGGATCTTTGAACATGTATGCTTAGACTTTATGCCAGATATTGTCTGTGATATTCGTGACTTCTGGATGCTAGAATTCGCTGAAAGATCTCCGTTTAGAAGATATTTTAAATGGTGTATCATGCCCACGGTTGATGCCCGCCCACAAGCAAGGCAGTGGGTTGCATCTTACGCAAGCGCAGACGCTTGCTTAACATACTCTGACTGGGCTGGTGACGTTTTGTCACAACAAGCAGGTAAAGAAATAAACTATCTTGGTAGCGCACCTCCTTCTGCTCACCCAGCTTACAAACCAGTCGAAAATGCAAAAGAGCACAAAGAAAAATTTGGTTTAGACCCTAATTGTAAGATTATCGGAACAGTGATGCGTAACCAGCGAAGGAAACTGTACCCAGACTTATTTGAAGCTTTCCGTAAATTCTTAGATAACTCAGGCAAAGACGATGTTTATCTTTATTGTCACACTTCTTATCCTGATCTTGGTTGGGATATTCCAGAGTTGCTACAGCAGAACAACCTTTCTTCGCGAGTTTTATTTACATACATCTGCCCAGAAACCAAAAAGCCTTTCCCATCCTTGTTTAAAGGGGCGGTCATCCAATCTCCGTTTACAGGAAAATGGGGAGCAACTCTATCTAACGTAAAAAATGGCGTATCCTACGATGACTTATCTTCTATAGTCAACCTGTTCGATCTTTATACGCAATATGCTAACTCTGAAGGGTTTGGACTGCCATACGTAGAAGCTGCCGCATGTGGCATCCCTGTATGTGGAACTGACTACTCTGCTATGGAGAGCGAAATCCGTAAGCTAGGTGGTCACCCTATCAAGCCTGCGGCTTTGTATAAAGAGCTAGAAACAGGATGTTTACGAGCTGTTCCAGACAACGATGCTGCTGCAAAATACTTTGAAGAGTTCTTTAACAAATCTGATCAAGAGCGAGCTGAAGAGGGCAAAAGAACTAGAAAGAATTTTGAGAAGCACTTTCAATGGCATTTTAGCGGTGCAAAATGGGAGAATTATTTTGATAGTGTAGACATTCCTTCGGAAAGTCCGTGGTTATCGCCTCCAGATATACTTGAGCCAGCACCAAAGCCAGAAAACATTCCACCAAACGCCAACCACAAAGATTTGGCAAGATGGTTGATAGTCAATGTTCTTCGAGATCAGTCTAAAATAAACACCTTCTTTGAGGCTAGACTAACACGCGACCTTACGTACAGAAGTGCTACAGCCTCTACGGGTGGTATGTATTTCAACGAGTCATCTGCGGCGTTCCAAGGATTAAACACGCGGCATCATTTTGACTTTAATAATGCTTATGAAAATCTAGTCCTACAAAGAAGAAGAACAAACGAATGGGAACATAAGAGAATAGAAACAATGCGACAGAAAGGATTTTTAAACTAATGAAAGTGCTTTATATAGGACATTATAAAGAGTTTGGAGGATGGGCAGAAGCCGCCAAAAATTACATCTTAGCTCTAGACTCTGTGGGTGTAGACGTTGTTTGTAGAAACGTCACGCTAACAAAAGACCGAGAGATTTCAGGAAGGTTAAAAGAGCTAGAAGAAAAAGATACTGATGGCTGCACAGTGTGTATTCAGCACGTTCTTCCTCACCACTTGTGCGGAACTTCAAAGTTTGATAAAAATATTGCGTTTTTAGCTTCCGAGTCTCATAGTATTAAGCATCATTCGTGGATTGAATTCTTAAACCAAATGGATGACGTTTGGGTTCCAAACAAACAATCTAAAGAAAATCTCACTTGGGATTTATCGGTGTTCCGTTGGGGGACATCACCAAAAGTTTCGGTTGTGCCTCACACCTTTAACACGGATAAGTATAAAAAAGATTACAGCCATGTAAATTTAAATCTAGGAAGTGAATTTGATAATAAGTTTGTCTTTTACTACATAGGCGATATTAATGACAGAAAAAACATTGAGACAATCTTTACATGCTTCCATAGTGAATTTGATGTTTCTGAGCCGGTAGAATTAGTTATTAAAGCTAATAAGTTTGGACATTCTCCAGATCAAGTGTATGAATTGCTAACCAATCTATCGACGAAAGTAAAGAAAAGCCTCAGAATGTATAATAGTGTAACTGGGCAACGGAGTGATAGGCTGGAAAAGTACAAGAGGGATATTATTATTCCCTACAAGATAACAGATGAAGAGATATGTGCTCTTCACCAAAAGTTAGATTGTTTCATCTCTCCGTCTCATGGCGAGGCGTGGTCAATTCCTGCGTTTGATGCTATGGCCTTTGGCTCAACCCCAATATGCAGCAGTTTTGGTGGGCCAAGAGATTTTATAGTTGACTCCGATAGATCAACGGGAACGCTCGTTAACGGAGTGTATTCGACTTGCAAATGTAGCGATTCTGCTTTTCCAGACTTGTTTACTGGAAGAGAATATTGGTTCACACCTTGTGAAATGGAAATCAGAACGGCGATGAGGCAGTATTATGAAAAAAGTATAGAATCCACTTTTTCAAATACGTTAGAAAATAAGTCGGCGGGATTGACTAGAGCAGAAGAATTTTCATATTCAAACATAGGGAAACGCATGGAGGTATTGATCAATGAGTAATCAAACAATGCAGATTTTAAAAAACGCTAATAGTCAGGAAGAAAAGAAATATAATATTCTTACGTTTGACACTCACGAACGGTATCAGACTCAACTATGCAAAACAGGGCATAACTTTTATTCTTTTAGATATGATGGATGTAAAGAATGGGACGAGTCTTATGCTAAGATGCCAGAAAATTATTATGTACTACCCAAAAACGCCATCATAGGAGGCGTAGGGTTTGACATGATTCTGAGCCAAAGTAAGTTCGGTCAATTTCAAGCTGCCTCTCAAATTCAGCAGGTTCTTCAAGTCCCGATAGTTTCTTTAGAACACACACTTCCTATACAGGGATGGCCTAAAGATCAGTTAGATACGTTTAAAAACATGATGGGACAATCCAATGTTTTTATATCAGACTACTCTGTTTCTGAATGGGGTATGAATTGTGATTCGACAGTAATTCACCATTCAGTCGATACAGAAACTTTTAAGCCAAAAGATGGATTAGACTATATCAAGAATGTTGATATTTTAAGCGTAGTAAACGAGTTTCCACAAAGAGACTATTGTTGCAACTTCAGTGGTTGGCAAAGAATTGTTAGCAAATTTCCATTCCAAATCGTCGATGTTGTTGGAAAAGACAGTGAGCAAATTCCAAACGTCAAAGGTGGAGTCGCAGAGAATTTAGATGACCTAGTTAATCGTTATAACGCATGTCAAATCTTTTTAAATACTTCTACTGTAAGCCCAGTTCCTACATCACTATTAGAAGCTATGTCTTGTGGTTGTGCGGTCGTAAGCACAGCAACGTGTATGATACCTGAAATCATACAAAACGGAGTCAATGGATTTATTTCAAATGATGAAGATGAGATCAAAAAGTATATTCAAAAGCTGTTAGTTGACAAAGAGCTTGCAGATAGGCTAGGTAAAGCGGCTAGAGAAACAATAATTGAGAAATTCTCAGAGGAAAAATTTATTAACAAATGGAATGAAACATTTAATAAACTACACGGAGCAAAAAAATGAAACTACACTTGGTTACAAAAGACCAGCAATCAATAGAAGGATTCAAAAGAGTAGAGTTCTTAGGCGAGCAAATTGACCTTTCTGACATTTCTGATAATGAATGTGAGCTTATATTGGCTAATGATTTATTAAACGATTTTAGCTATAGTAAAATTGCAGAGCTGATAAATTCTTTAACTTCAAAACTTAGACTAAATGGATCGCTGGTTATTGGGGGTACTGATTACAGACTTCTATGCAAAAGCATTATGCTTGATCAAATTGATGAGACTACAGCCTGTAGGATAATTTCATCCTTAAATTCAGTAACTAGCTTGGCGATGGTCTCGGGAATTGTTAAGGGTATGGGGCTTTATATTAACTCCACGCAAATTTCTGGGATACATTTCGAAGTAAATATTAGAAGGACACCTTAAATGAATGAAAAAGAGACTGAGAGTAAAAAAGATCGCATGGCGAAGATTTCTAAGCGAGCCAATGCAGTAAACGAAGTTGTCAATAATTTCTGTAAAAAATGCGTATTCTTTGATCTGGATGCTCCACACGCAGACTGCATGACCGGAAAACTAGACCTTCTGCTTAAAGCTGAGAATCCGGTCGGTTTCTGCCTTTCACACCGACCTAAAGATGCAGGTCATCCTTCGGATGAGGATTTTGCTATAAAGTGTAATGAAGACTGCAAGCCAAGTTTTGGAATAATGATTTTCGATGATTCTGATGACCCTCTGGATATAACAAAGACAATCGAATCAATTAAAAAGATCAACATGGACAACAAACGGTTTATTGTTCTGATCAGCGTTTTAGAAAAAACTCTGCTAGAAAGAAACAAGGACAATAAAGATCCGATAGGCGAATACATCAAGCATTACCACAATTTAAATGCGGCGAATGTTAAATCAAAAATCACCATACAAAAATATCCTACAAGGACTTACGAGGGAGAAACGGAAGCGTTTTATAAAATGTTAGGTGCTTCGTACTGGGTTAGCGTTTTTTCTGGCAACGAAATAGATCCAGAATTCTTAAGTTTTACATCTAAAAAAGTGGAATCAATGGAAAGGGTTATACTTGCAGAAGATGTAGAGAACAATGTAGCATGTATACCAAAGAGTGTTGTATCAAACTTTTTTGTACTGCCATATTCAGAGCTGGTAGATGATATAAGAGACTCCGCAAAAAAATCAGAGACATATTTAAAATATGAAAAAAAATAAAAAATACATAACGACACCGAAGTCTAACAACGGCTTTTCTGGAGACAGGATACACGATTTCGTTACCATAATTTTCTTTAGTGAAAACCACGGGTATAGAATGAAGTCGTATGGCCCGGTGGGTATGATTAAAATAGGCGACAAAACTATTTTAGAAAAGCAAATAGAATCCATCAAAGCGGTTTTTGTAAACTTTGAAATTATTGTGTGCTCGGGATTTGAAACGCATAAGACTGTGAATTACATAAAAGAGAAGTTCACAGACATAAACATCAGGGTCGTAGAAAATCAAGTTCACTTTAATTCTAACTGCTGCGAAAGCGCAAGACTATGTTTAAACAACACGTCTAATACCAAGATTCTATTTTGTAGCGGGTCTAATTTACTGGAGCCATTTCATTTAAAAGATTTAGACCTCACATGCTCAAGCGTTCTGACGCAAGATAAAATCGAAGATTCAGGGTTTGAAATAAACGCAATAAAATCCGAAGGAACATTAGAGCAATTCTCGCTGGGGCTTAAGCAGGCATTTTGGACGGAGATGCTTTATCTGTCTGGAACCAAAGTTATAAAATCATTCTACAACACTTTGTCTAATCCTGAATATAAAAATAAATTTATTTTTGAAGCACTAAACGATATAGCACCGAAGCACCCACTAAAAATAATAAAGCTTGAGTTCCCCGTCCGAAAAATTAACAATATAAAAATATTTAAAAGGATACAAAATAGATGAAAATACTAATCCAAAATTACACCTCCATGCTTTCTACAGAGGCTATGTACTTTGCTAAATGTCTTGAGATTGCTAAACAAGACGTGTTTTTATGGAACGATCCGAACATGTCTACATTCGACGTGTTTGACTCTTTTAAGCCTGAAGTTTTTATAACTCACTGGCAATTTATTAGTAATGACACAATCAAGTATCTAACTCAAGACAAAGGCATCCAGCTTGTCTTAAACATTTCAGGCATTACCAACGAGCAGTTAGACTCGATTGCAGAGATTGTTAAAAAGAACGAAATAAATTGTCCGTTTGTGTTTACCAACGCTCATAACGTATTTACCAAGCCCGAAACTTCAGTTAAAGATGCCTTTACAGTAGAGACGATTCTTCCGGGCGCAGATATATTTCTTCCTCCATCAATTGATGTGGGAGATGTTGAGTTGGAAGCAGGTGTAGTTGCCACGGAGATGAGTAAAGAAATAGAAGACTACGTAGAAAATAAAGATACATATCATCTATTAAAACTTAGCACGTCACCAGAGGTGGACAAGAACTTCGACATGCCTGTAAATATTATGACTTTAATAGCTTTGTACGGAAAATATAAGCAAGTGGCATTTTTCACCGAGGTAAACACAGCCTTGACTCAGTTATTCTATGATGCTACTCTAAATTCTAAAAATGTTAAGTTTTTCGTTCCAGAAGATCAAAAATCGACCCTGAATGAATTTGTAGAAAGTATATTTTCGCCTGAAGATGAGACCCTAGAGGATTTAGTTATATCAGAACTTGGCAAAATGATTAAAGATACAATAAAAAAACATCATACTTGTGTTAATCGTTCGATTGATCTATGTAAACTTCTTAAAAACTCTGAAGCGTTATCTGTGCTTGAAAAAACTGGGTTTTCTTTCAATGCTGGAGGTAAATGAATGAAAATTCTAATTCAATTTCCTACGCTCGGAAGACCAGATAAGTTTCTTCACGTTTTTCGTAAGTACGTATTAATGTCAAGTGGTAAGCATGACTTATTTTTCAACATAAATTGTGACAGTGCTGACTTCAGTATGACCGCAGAATACGTTAAAACTTCCGTACACGAAATCGTATCGCCTGTGGAGCACGTTGAAGCTCTTATGAACTATGATGTTGCAACGTCAAAGATTAGCGCAATTAACAGTAATATCACGGAAGTAGAGTTTGATTGGGATATTGTGGTTTGCGCTAGTGACGACATGGTTCCAAAAGTGGACGGGTGGGATAATGAAATAGCAATCGCAATGGAAGAACACTTTCCAAATTTAGACGGTTGCGTACACTTTAATGATGGGAATACAAATGGGGAGCTTATTACTTTTTCTATCCTTGGTAAAAAGTTGTATGAAAGTTTTGGGTACATTTATCACCCAGACTACAAAAGTCTTTACTGCGATAATGAATTTACTGAAGAAGTAAAGAGGATGAACCGTGAAAAATATATTGATAAAGTTATAGTTAGCCATGAGCATTGGAGCGTTGAGGGGTCTGAGAACCATAACGAGGTGGATATAGCAGTCCGAAAAACGCTCCATTATTCTGGTAGAGACCAAAGAGTCTTTGAAGCTAGAAAATCTTTAGGCTTTCCTCGTGGTAGAATAACAGAGGATTTTGGCGGGCGGTGGTAAGAACGGCCGAGGTGGTTCGTCAGATTTGGAACGGGCAA
>Ga0206123_10001686_pt1 | contig 20332 bp, 17 predicted proteins | sample Helgoland_Spring_2_FD_160086 | JGI IMG/M metagenome (GOLD analysis project Ga0206123, IMG submission 160086) | Pelagic subsurface seawater microbial communities from Kabeltonne, Helgoland, North Sea - Helgoland_Spring_Bloom_20160316_1 | ecosystem: Environmental > Aquatic > Marine > Epipelagic ...
TCTCATCGGCATTTGTCGGAACGTCTCCGGTCAATACGTCGCACCCTGTTTCGGTCACTGCCACATCGTCTTCTATGCGCACCCCGATGCCACGCCACCGCTTGGCTACGCGCGTGTTATCAGGCGCGACGTAAATACCAGGCTCGATGGTCATGACCATGCCCGCTTCTAACTGCCGACAGCGGCCATCCACGCGATAGTCCCCCACGTCGTGAACATCGAGACCCAGCCAATGGCCGGCTCGGTGCATATAAAAGTCGCGATAAGCCTCTGATTTGATCAGATCGCGCTCCTGACCCTTCAATAACCCCAGCTTGATCAGCCCCCGGGTAATCACTCTTACGGTGGCATCGTGTGGCTGATTCCACGTATTACCCGGTTTCACTTTGGCAATCGCAGCCTTTTGAGCCGCTAACACCAGGTCATACAGGGCGCGTTGCTCAGGGGAAAACTGGCCGCTGACAGGAAATGTGCGGGTGATATCAGCCGCATAACCCTCGTACTCGCAGCCGGCGTCAATCAACACCAAATCACCACTACGCAGGCGCGCGTTATTGTCGGTGTAATGCAGCACGCAGGCGTTAACGCCTGAACCCACAATGGAGTTGTAGGCGGGAAAACGGGCGCCATGCTCCACAAAAGTGTGCTGGATAGACGCTTCAAGATGATATTCGTATCGTCCCGCACGACACTCCCGCATCGCACGAATATGCGCTGCGGCGCTGATCTCACCTGCTTTGCGCATCACACGCAGCTCCGCAGCAGACTTGATTAAGCGCTGCTCATGAAGCAGAAAGGCCAAGTCAGTAAAGTCGGCAGGGGGCGCGGCGCCGGTCCGCACAAGACGTCGGATCTGATTCACCCAACCCATGACCCGCTGATCGAAATGATCGTCATGCCCCATCGAATAGTAAATTCGGTGCGTTCCCTCAATGAGACCAGGAAGAATTTCATCGAGATCATCAATGGGGAAAGCGTCATCTAGCCCCAAGTACGCTATCGCACCCTCCGGGCCCAATCGATAACCGTTCCACAGCTCCATATCGGGGTCGCGCTCGCGACAAAACAAGATCACCTGTCCCTGTCGGCGTCCAGGTAAGAGGACCAGCACCGCATCAGGCTCCTCAAATCCCGTCAAATAAAAGAGATCGCTATTTTGCCGAAACGGATATTCAGTATCTCGACTTCGGGTCACCTCTCGCGCACCCGGAATAATCGCAATACTGTTTTTATCCATCATGGACATCAGTTTTTTACGCCGACGAGTAAACTCAGCTTTGGTGATCTTCAAGATCAGTCTCCTGTAGCGCTTGCGCTTCCATCACGGTATTAATGGCCGCAAACCGTAAGTACTCGATGATGTCATCGAGTTGACGCTCTGCCGTCTCAGAATCGGATTCTTCCGTATCCACTTGTGCAATGGCGGCGATATCTTTCAGTGCCTCAGCCGTTAAACCTGCAACCGGTTCACCCGCTGCTTCGCGAATCGTAATGCCCTGTGTGAAACCCGATAAAAACCCCGTACTCCACTCAGAAATCGATAATAAGCGTTCCTCCAGGGCATCATCATCTGGCGGCAACATTGGCTGGAATGTGTAGTCTGCGTCCTCAATAGCCGACAAGGTCGCAAGACTTAACCGGGATATAAAGTTCACGAGATCCCCCGTTAACTCAACCGCCAACGCTTTTTCCAATGCCGCCACGGTCGACGAAAAATGTTGATCTGTGCGGGGGCTAAATCCCGCCGCGAGCAAACCGACCATAGCGCCATGAAGCGCAGACGGATTAATGGTGAGACCGGCATCGAAAAGACTGTCTGCCGCCTCTTCCCAATGGGGCATATCTTCGAATGCGCCCAGTGCGTCGAATAACAAAATAGTGCCTTCCCTGATCGTCAGTAAATGAAACCTTATTTATCGGTGAGGTAGCATCGCCCCTTCTTAAAAGAGTCCGTCTTCATCCTCGTCGCGTTGTCGTGCATTGACCCAGTGAAACAACGCGCATTATAGTGCTTCCTTCCAACTGACATAGTGTACATGCCGTGGCTGAAAACCTCATACAGGCGCTTGAAACAAAAGTGAATGATCTCATTGAGCTGAGCCGCGAGTTAAACCGAGAAAATCGGGCCTTGAAGTTACGCACTGCCGAGCTGCAAAAAGAGCGTCGAGAGCTATTGGAACGGCAGCGTCAAGCGAGCGAGCACGTGGAAACTTCTCTCGCTCGATTACGCTCTTTGGATGGTACGGCATGAGCCGCTCCAACACCGTCAGCGTCGACATCCTCGACAAAGAGTACCAAGTCGCCTGCCCTGCTGATGAGGAATCGGCGCTCACCACCGCCGCTCGCTACCTCGATCAGCACATGCGAGATATCCGTTCAACAGGAAAAGTCATTGGTTTAGAGCGCGTTGCCATTATGGCGGCACTGAACATCAGTCACGAGCTGCTGGCACTGAAGGGTGGCGAACAGTCCACGCAAAGCAATGAAGAACAGCAGCGGCTGTCTGCGCTCAATAGCCAGCTCGATGAGGTGCTCTATCAATTGCGCCAGCTCGAGATTAACTAAAGCTGGGAATCCGCTATACTCCGATTGGCCTGTTGTATGCGCCAGACGATTTGTCCTCGAGCCGATAATGCAGTACCCGGAGAGCACCTCCGTGGCGGTTGAGCAAGCCTGGTCTAAGCCGGGAAGCCTGAAGCCACGCGGTGGTCACCACCTTGAGCCGCAAGGGTTCAAGGGCCTATTCGTCAGCGGTACCATGGGTCATTTTTTGATAGTTGGTAGGTGGCGTACTTGCCCCACCTCGGGGTCCACACCTTTGCGAGGTGTCCCGCCAGCCCTGAGCGTTTCCTATGACTGATCTCCGAGCAGATAAAGCCGCGCTGCGGCGCGCACTGCGGCGCACGCGGGATCGGCTAACAGACCAACAAAGACAGGCTGCGTGCCACAGCGCTCACAAACATTTAGATAACTGGCACGTCTGGCAGTCGGCGCACGTGATTGCAAGCTACTTACCCCACCAATCAGAATTCGATCCGTCCGGGCTTCTGGCACATAAGTGCCTCGGATCTCAGGTGGTCTGCCCCAGAGTCGTCGGCACCACACTCAGCTTTCATTTATGGCAAGACGGTGATGCCACCGAAGCAACGATAGGCGGCGTTCTTCAGCCATTGGCCTCTGCGACACCTGTCTCAATTGAGGCCATCGATCTTTTTCTCACGCCACTGTTAGGTTGCGGTCAAACCGGCATGAGACTGGGGTATGGAGGCGGGTTTTATGATCGACTCTTTATGACGGCACGCGGATTCCGGCTAGGCGTAGGCTATGCGCACCAATACATCGGCGACTGGCAAGCAGAAGCACATGACAAACCGTTAAATGGCTTCTTGAGCGACGCTGCGCTGGTCCTCTTCCCTGCTGAGCACTAGCTTCGGGGCACCCAGACACCGACAGCGCGGGCCACGTTGATAGTCCTACCGCTAGCGTCGTCGTCGTCATGTCGAGGGGCGACCTAAATACTCGCGATACGCCGGATTATCGGTCTCATCCCAAAATCGATAGCCCAATCGAGACAGTGCCTTTTTGAGGGCGGGGCGCTTACCGGGCGGCACTTGCATGCCCACCAGTATCCGACCGAATGCAGATCCATGGTTTCTGTAATGGAACAAAGAAATACTGAATTCATTCCCCAGCGCATTGAGAAACTGAAGCAAACTCCCGGGACGCTCGGGAAACTCCACTCGGAACACTACCTCGTCGGCAATTTCTGGGGACATTCTACCCCCGATCATATGACGCAGATGAAGCTTAGCAGTCTCATTGTCCGTCATATCCAGCACTTGATAACCCTTGTGCTCCAGTGCCTCCTGCAGCGCCAATACTCCCTCACCATCAGGCGTCACAGTTAGCCCTACAAAAACACGCGCTTCTCCCGGCATTTCATACCGATAATTAAATTCCGTGATATTGCGTTTGCCAATGGCGCTGCAAAAAGTACGGAAGGCGCCGGCGCGTTCAGGAATTGTCACGCTGAGTATTGCCTCACGGCGCTCACCAATTTCAGTGCGCTCAGAGATGTAGCGAAGACGGTCGAAATTAGTATTGGCGCCACTGATCGTAGCCGCCATCATTTTGCCGGTCATCCCGTGGGTTTCAGCAAATTTTTTCATGCCTGCTACCGCCAATGCGCCTGCCGGCTCGGCAATGGCGCGCGTGTCCTCGAAAATATCTTTCACCGCGGCACAGATTTCGTCTGTGGAGACGGTGATCACCTCGTCGACACACTCACGGATAATCCGAAACGTTTCCTTGCCCACTTGGGCCACCGCACAACCGTCCGCAAATAGGCCCACTTCCTTTAAGGTGACCCGACGCCCTTTTCTGAGTGCCGCTTGAGTACAGGCGGCATCTTCAGGCTCGACGCCAATGATCCGTGTATTGGGCCAGGTATATCGGAGATAAGCCGCCATACCCGCTAATAATCCACCACCGCCGCAACAAATAAAGACATAGTCCAGCGGACCGGGGGCTTGCCTCACCAGCTCCATCGCTACCGTTCCCTGACCCGCGATCACATCGGGATCATCAAAAGGATGAATGAACGTCAGGCCCTGTGTGGCGACCAGGTCAGCTGCTCTGAGAGCCGCCTCATCAAACGTGTCGCCAAAGAGTACGACTCGCGCACCCCGTGCGCGCACTGCGTCAACCTTAATAGCGGGGGTGGTCACTGGCATGACAATCGTCGCTTTGATACTGAGCTTTTGCGCCGCCAGTGCCACACCTTGGGCGTGATTGCCCGCGGACGCTGCCACCACACCGGCTTGGCGCGCCGATTCATCGAGCCGACTCATTTTGTTATAGGCGCCCCGACACTTAAAAGAAAAGACGGGTTGCAGGTCTTCTCTTTTTAACCAGATCTGATTATTCAGCCGCGATGATAATAGCGGCGCTGCGTCTAATGGCGTCTCCCGGGCCACGTCGTACACCCGGGCATTTAGTATTTTCTTGATGTAAGAGTGTGGCATGACCCAATGACTTCACAGAAAAGCTAGAGACTATAGGGGTTTACCGCCATCATGGCACGGCCCGTTCTTGGCAAAATGGCCGGTGTCCTCTTCGATCACGGCGACCTCAGTGTGCGTAGTGCGCTTGCATGGCATCGAGTGTCATAGGCTGAATTTTTGACGCGTTACCCGCCGCGCCAAATGACTCGTAACGATCGATACAAATGGCCTTCATCGCCTCCTGACTCGCCGCTAAGTATTTTCGGGGATCAAACTCCGCCGGGTGTGTCGTTAAGAATCGTCTAATAGCGCCTGTTGAAGCCAGTCGAAGATCGGTATCAATATTGACTTTGCGGACTCCGTGCTTGATGCCTTCCACTACCTGCTCAACCGGCACACCATACGTCTCGGGCATCTCACCCCCATTTTCATTGATGATGGCCAGCCAATCTTGCGGCACCGCAGACGAACCATGCATGACCAGATGGGTGTTGGGTATACGTGCGTGAATCGCTTTAATGCGATCCATCGCGAGAATATCGCCGGTCGGCGGGCGCGTGAATTTGTAAGCCCCGTGACTGGTTCCACACGCAATTGCCAGCGCATCGACACCGGTATCGGTGACAAATTGAGCAGCCTCTTCTGGGTCTGTCAGGAGTTGGTCATGGCTCAAGATACCCGCCGCACCGATGCCATCCTCTTCACCCGCTTCACCCGTTTCTAAGGATCCAAGACACCCAATTTCGCCCTCTACTGACACACCACAAGCGTGCGCCATAGCAACCACTTGCCGCGTAATACTGGCGTTATACTCGTAATCCATCGGCGTTTTGCCATCTTCCCCCAGAGATCCGTCCATCATCACTGAACTGAAGCCCAGCTGGATTGACCGCTGGCAAACACCCGCTGAAGTGCCGTGATCCTGGTGCACAACGACGGGAATATGAGGAAACTCCGTCATCGCTGCCTCCATGAGTGCGCGTAAAAAGGGCGCGCCCGCATATTTGCGAGCACCAGCACTCGCTTGCATGATCACGGGCGAATCCGTTTGATCTGCCGCCTCCATAATCGCGCGAGTTTGTTCGAGGTTATTCACGTTAAAAGCAGGTACGCCATAGCCATACTCTGCGGCGTGGTCCAGTAATTGCCTTAAGCTGATCAGCGCCATTTCGATTCTCCTATTTGTTTTTTGAGTCTTGCGCGCGTTCGACTAGCACTGCCACGGCAGGTAGCATTTTGCCTTCGACATATTCTAAAAATGCGCCGCCACCTGTCGAGATATACGATATGTTATCCGCGACACCAAATTGATCTATCGCCGCTAAGGTGTCTCCGCCGCCCGCCAATGAAAAACTCTCGCTCTCTGCAATCGCAGTAGCCAGTGCACGGGTACCCGCCGCAAAGGCCTCTTGTTCAAAAACACCCAGCGGACCATTCCATAATACCGTCGCCGCGCTGTGAATACGGCTTGCAATCTCTGCCGCTGTACTCGGTCCGACATCGAGAATCATGTCGTCAGCCGCTACATCAGCCGCCAGCTTAATCTCGGCGTGTTCAGGTGCATCGATACCCGGAGCCACGACAACATCTATCGGCAATGGGATATCGACCCGATCCATCAATTCCCGGGCGGTCTCTAAAAGATCCCATTCACACAACGATTGACCAACGGGATACCCGGCCGCAGCCAGGAACGTATTCGCAATGCCGCCACCCACAATCAAACTGTCGCAGCGCGCCGCCAGCTCACCTAGCACTGCCAGCTTGGTGGAAATCTTGGATCCTCCCACCACGGCCATCATAGGTTGCTGCGCCGTGGTTAACGCGCGCTCTAATGCGGTTAACTCAGCGTGAAGCAGTGGGCCCGCACAGGCCACTGGCGCAGACTTTGCGACCCCATGGGTAGACGCCTGTGCACGATGTGCCGTTCCGAAGGCATCCATCACAAAAATATCGCATAAAGCGGCGTACGCCGATGCTAAGTTATCGTCGTTTCCCGCTTCTCCCAGGTTAAACCGCACGTTCTCCAACAGCACGACATCACCCGGTAAAGGGGCTACCTGACGCCACTCTCTAGCCAGCAAAACATCTCGTCCCAGCAACTCCGTCAAGCGCGTTGCGATGGGTGCTAAAGAACTTTCCTCACGCCACGCCCCCTCGACGGGTCGACCTAAATGCGACATCAACATCACCGCTGCACCTTGCTCTAATGCCGCTAAGATCGAGGGAACAGCGGCTCTCAAACGAGCATCGTTTGTAATCACGCCATCGCGAAGGGGGACATTAAGATCCTCTCGAATCAATACACGCTGCCCAGCAAGCGCAAGATCCGTCATCAATTTCATCATGCGTTTCCTCGCGCGGCCGTGTGCGATGACGCGATTTTAGCTTGCCATGCCAGTGCCACATCAATCATGCGGTTGGCATACGCCCACTCATTGTCAAACCAAATCAAAATTTTGACCAGCCGCCCCGCGGCAACTTGTGTTTGTTTGGCATCCACAATCGCAGAAGCGGCCTCACCCACAAAATCGCAAGACGCCAACGGCTCAAGAGAGTAATCGACCACCCCCGCTAATGCGCCTTCTGCCGCAGTGCGCAGCGCCAAATTAACGTCCTCACTCGTGCACGGACGTTCCGTTGCCACCGTCAGCTCGATCGCAGACACTTTGGTCGTAGGGACTCTGAGCGCGTGAGCGGATAACTTGCCCGATAATTCCGGCAAGATACGTTCAATACCCACCGCCAACCCGGTATCAACAGGAATGATAGATTGCGATGCTGCGCGCGTTTTGCGCAAATCCGTATGGTGGTAGGCATCCAGTACGGGCTGGTCATTCATCAGGGAATGAATCGTCGTGATAGTGGCGGCTTCAATACCCACCGCGTGACCCAGCGTTGCCAGAACAGGGACGACCGCATTCGTCGTGCAAGAAGCAGCCGACACCACCGTCATACCTGCTGAGAGCGAATCAGTATTCACGCCATAAACGATAGTCTCATCGACATCCGATTCCGCTGGTTGTGAAAACAGTACGCGTGTGGCGCCCGCTTGCAGGTGCTGCTCAGCGGTAATGCGGTCGGTAAAGGCGCCGGTGCACTCCAACACCAGATCAATCTGATGTTGCCGCCAAGGCAACAGGCCGACCTCCGCAACGTGGCTCAGCGGCACCGAAGATTGGTCAATGACCAGAGAAGATCCCGCCCGCGCAATCTTTCCCGGGTAACGCCCATAGTTAGAATCGTAGCGTGCGAGATGCACCACCGTATCGGCATCCGCAATTTCATTAATCGCAGCAAGGGTCAGCTTCGCTCGTGCGTCCTCGCGGGACGCGTACACTCTTAATAGCGTCCGACCCACTCGACCAAAGCCGTTAATCGCAAAGCGCATTGTCAATCGAGGATCACTTCCTCGACAGCAGCAACCACGTTGTCTACGGTCAGGCCAAAGTGCTGAAATAGCGCCGGGGCTGGAGCAGATTCACCGTAAGTGGACATACCCACAACACGACCATCCAGTCCCACATATTTATACCAAACATCGGTATGGCCGGCCTCGACGGCCACTCGCGCGAGCACCTCACTGGGTAAAACCGCCTCTCGATACCCCGCCTCCTGAGCATCGAATAATGCTGAACAAGGCATCGATACCACCCTGACCCCCCTGCCAGCAGCGGTCAATTGCTCAGCCGCGGTAACCGCTAACCCCACCTCTGAACCGGTCGCGATGAGCACGGCGTCCAATGGGCCTTGCTCGGTCACCAGGGTATAACCGCCGCGGTGCGCTCCGGTGACCTGCTCGGTCGTTTTGATTTGAGCAGGCAAGGTCTGACGCGAAAACACCAACGCACTGGGGCCCGACTCGCGCATCAGTGATTGCTTCCACGCAATCGCCGATTCAGTCGCATCACAAGGCCGCCAAGTATGCAGATTAGGCGTTGCCCGCAGCGCGGTTAACTGTTCTACCGGTTGGTGCGTGGGGCCATCTTCGCCGAGGCCAATCGAATCATGCGTGAAAACATAAATGACACGCTTGCCCATTAACGCAGACATTCGAATAGCGTTACGCGCATATTCCATGAAAATCAAAAAGGTCGCGCCGTAAGGAATGAAACCACCATGCAACGCAACGCCATTCATGATGGCGGCCATCGCAAATTCTCGCACACCGTAGTAGAGATAATTGCCGCTGGCATCCTCAGCGGAGATACCGGATGCGCCCGACCACAGGGTGAGATTCGATCCTGCAAGATCTGCAGAGCCACCCAGTAGTTCTGGCAAGTAAGGCCCCAGTGCATTTAAAGCTTGCTGGGACGCCTTACGCGACGCGATGTCAGCTCCTGCGGCAACACACTCCTCGATATACGCATCTGTTTGTTGCGCAAAATCTCGGGGCAATTCACCCGTCAAACGCCGCAGAAGCTCATCCGCCAAATCCGAATGGGCTGCCCGATAAGCATCAAATTGCGCCGCCCACGCAGACTCTAACGATGCCCCCTTGGCGCTCCCATCCCACGCTTCGCGGATTGCGTCAGGAATGTCAAAGGGTGCATGCGGCCAGCCTAGCGCCTCTCGGGTGAGCGCAATTTCATCGTCACCCAGCGGCGCACCATGACACCCCTCGGTGCCCTGCTTATTAGGGCTACCTTTGCCAATAACGGTTTGGCAGCAGATCAGCGTCGGTCGATTATGCTCAGCCTTTGCGGCAACAAACGCCGCTTCGATCGCGTCAGGGTCGTGGCCGTCTACAGCCGGGATCACCTGCCAGCCATAGGCTGCGAAGCGCTGCGGCGTGTCATCGGTAAACCAGCCCTCAACCTCACCGTCAATTGAAATGCCATTGTCGTCGTAAACGGCAACCAGCTTGCCGAGACCCAGGGTCCCCGCCAGAGAGCACGCCTCGTGAGAAATCCCTTCCATCAGGCAGCCGTCACCCAAGAAAACCCAAGTGTGATGGTCCACCACATCGTGCCCCTCTCGGTTAAATTGTGCCGCTAGCGTTTTTTCAGCGATCGCCATACCGACCGCATTCGCCCGCCCCTGGCCAAGCGGGCCCGTTGTCGTCTCGACACCGGGGGTGTAACCATACTCGGGGTGTCCGGGTGTTTTACTGTGCAGCTGCCGAAAGTTTTTAAGGTCTTCCGTGGTCAGGTCGTAGCCAGTCAGATGCAGTAGTGCATAGATCAGCATCGATCCATGGCCATTTGATAAGACAAAGCGATCTCGATTGGGCCATTGCGGATTGGCTGGGTTATGGCGCAGCACTTTATTCCACAACACCTCGGCGATATCTGCCATGCCCATCGGAGCACCAGGGTGACCACTGTTGGCGGCCTGAACGGCATCCATCGCTAGGGCACGGATAGCGTTGGCCAATTCTATTTGAGCGGGCATGAAAACTCCGGGATCGCAGGGCGAGCCGCATTGTCGACGATGCCGGCCCTATGGGCAAATATCACTAGCTCAACTGGCGTCAAAAGCGAGTGTTTCTCGCCGATATCCGAGCGCTGCAACCCGCGTGCCATGGAAAAAATAAGAGGGAAACAGTATCAGTAAGCCTTCTTCGGGCGTCACTTCCGCTAACGGCTCCAGCGGGTCAGGTATCGCAAACGGGGGCACACCAAAATAAATTGACCCCTTATTGTCGACGGGGGGCACACTTAGGTAATAGGTGCCGCTGACCACACCTTCTGGATGAAAGTGAGGGCGATGACGCCCCCCCTCTAAACGAACACTCCAACACTCGTTAATCGCAATCTGATCGGACACATGAGCAAGCCCATCATGGCCTTGAGGCGCTGCTGTCTGTCCGTAGGCTGACACTGTTCTGCTGGCTAAGGCTAAAAACTCTCGTAAAGCGGGATCTTCAGAGGCCACCAAGTTGGCTGCTGTTTGCGTGCCCTGTTCGAGGGACTGATCGAGTGGTCGCTGTTGAAAAAGCTGTAACGCATTGACCGATTGTCTCAAGGCAATGTTGAGTGATGAAACAGAGCCATAATGATAAGGCTCCGGCAACTTGGCAGCACTAATCAGCTGACGCTGAATGCCATCAGCACCTTTGACCAGCAATCGCTGCAGAATGGACTGATACGCCTGCCACCGACAATGCCCCACTTCATGGGAAGCCAGCGCAGTCACCTGTTTTTCTGCCAACTGGTAGCGTCCTGTCATGAGTAAGGAGGTGATGTAGGCGTCTGAGGTCGCGTCGCTTTGATCCGCTTGAAAGGCGGGATGAGCGCAAGCATACGCCCGCTCTGCATCCCCCTGCTCTATATAGATCCAGGCGGCGCTCAAAAAGAACCGCAACTCTTTGCGCGCCGTCACCGGTAAATTTGCCAGTGACCTCAGCGCCTCATCAAGCTGCCCCGACTGTCGCAGCAACTCGATACCCATAAAGTGCAGCGCCTCCTGTCCCAGCAACTCTCGACAGAGGGCATCGAATTCGTCTCGGCGAGATTGCAACCACAGTAGACGTGCGAGCAATTTTGACGCATCGGCTCGAAAGCCATGCTCATTCAACTCATGCAGCAGAGCCTCTGCAGCCGATAACTGCCCCGCTTCAAAGTGTTGCACCGCAGCGGCATATAACGTGGTCATCTTGGCATCACTGTCAATCATAGTCGGGGTTACTCTGCATGATATCGCGGATGACTAAAGCGCTTGAATCGACACAGTTCACTGATCGTGGCCCCATTACCGTGGCACCCGGCTAACCTCCCAGCCAATGAGGTGGTTCGTTTCGCTTGAATGCACCGGCTGTCTATCGAGACTGGGGAGCCCGCGTTGCACTAATAATGACGTTAATTCTCGCCACTTTGCATCGGTGATGGCCGCCGACTGCATCGTCCGGAGTCGCGCCGCACCCTGATCCGCTTCTTGTTCCATCCGTGTCAGCCATAGCAGAATATCGTCTGGTTCAAAGCGGGCCCAGCGACGCAGCAAAGACTGAAAACCCAGGTAGCTGTAGCCCGCAAAGTGACTGGCATCAATCTCCACCGCCGCGCGAACAGCTTGCTCTGATTCGGTAAACTGACCTGAAGCCGCGTCTAATTGCTGCTGGTCCTTAGCCGCTAACGCTAGTGTCAACGACCTCGCCGCAGCGAAAAACGCTGACGTCACCAACACCTCAATGTGCTGTAGATCTCGATGGGCCGACTGTTGGATGGCGCTGTCAGCGCAATGGACTAAACACCGCAAGACACCCCCGGGCGTCACTAATGCGCAAGCCTCGGCCAGCGCCGCTATGCCGCCGTACTCCACACCAAATTGACTGACAACCAAATCAAAGGATCCCGGCTGAAAAGGAAGCTGCTCATTCATCGCTTGCACCACGTGCATGCTGCTAGCCTCCGACTGAGACCGCGTTAACGCCGCGAAGCTAATATCGACCCCTACCAACAATGCAGGGGCGCACACCAAGCCTTGAGATAAAGACCCCGCTCCACAGCCGATATCAACCACTGACTGTTGCGGCGTGACACCCTCCATGGTCGACGCCCAGAAGGCATCTAAAGCGGGATTCCTTGCCCCGGTATCGGTAACCAATACTTCACTGGTCGAGGAGGAACGCCAAAACGTGTCCCAACCATCAGCACCCGACGTCATCCGTACCCCCTAAAAAAAAGGCGCCGCTAAAGCGGCGCCTGTTCGTCCCTCAGTCGCTGCGGGACGCTTATAGCGCCCAGCTAAAGCGAACGAAATAAGTGCGTCCGAACACATCATACGTCCCTGGATAGGTATTCGCCTGCTCTTGGTTGTCACCTAGAATGGGCGGATCGGTATCCATCAAATTATCAACACCCGCCATCAAGGACATACCGTTAGAGAAGCCATAGCTTGCCGAGACGTCCACGTAGCTTTCTGCATCTAACTCGTCAGCGAAGTAAACAGTATCATCGTCGTCATCTTCAGACTCACCGATATATCGCCATACCGCCTGAGCGACCCAGCTATTACGGGCATAACTGAGGGTTGCGCGGTGGTTATAATCGGGCACTGGCTCGCCACAATCGTTACCATACTTACCCGCACATTCAATCACGTCGGCGCCAGCAAATGGCGTGAAGTCAGACTCCTCGGTGAAGGTGGCAATATAATTAATGCCCCATTGCCCCCCGAGTGCATCAAACCGATATTGCGCCTGCACATCAAAGCCGTTCAAGGTCTGCAAGGCCACGTTTTGCGAGGTCACTGAGACCGCCTCAATGGTGCCATCTGAGCGACGCTTAATGGCATCACAGAAGGGCGAACCGATACCACCGAGGGGATTTGACGCGTCGTAACAGGTATTCAATACGTTGTTTGCACCGCCACCGAAGGAACTGATAAAGCCTTCGATTTCGATATCAAAGTAATCCACGCTAACGCTGAGATCCATATTGTCAGCAGTGAAAACGACGCCAGCGGTCCAGGTATCGGCCTCTTCTTCGGCTAGATCTGGATTACCGCCACTCAACTGGCGCACCTGGCCAGCAGGCAGGTTTAACGCCAAGCTGCCCACATCACTGGCGGGAACACCGGTGGCCTGACAAATCGCGGCAACATCCGGTGTCGGACTACCTTCAGCTGCGCAAGGATCGGTTGAACCGGGAAAGCCTTCACCTTGAGGCGAGAACAGCTCGCCGATATTCGGGGCTCGGGTTGCCGTACTCATGCTAGCCCGAAAACGAACCGCTGAAACCGGTGCCCAGGACGCGTCAATTTTGTAGTTCTCTAAGCTGCCCACGGTAGAGAAATCAGACCAACGCCCTGACAGGCCGACATCCAGAAGCGCGGCGAACGGGGCATCGCGCAAAATTGGAATGTACGTCTCTGCAAAGAAAGAGCTTTCGTCATACGCACCTGATACCGCTGGCGCGCCATTAAAACCGGCAATCGTGCCCGCAGCCAAGTCCTGTGAAGGACGGAATCGGAAGTCATTGTCGATGCGCTCAACACCTGCGGCGAAACCCATCGTGCCAGCCGGTAACTCAAACAGATCACCCGAGATTGAAATCCCCATGACTTGCTGCTCATAAAGGGCAGTGGAAGATACCGCCGTGCGCAAGAATTGCGCGCCTTCCTCGGAGATATTGCCCTGACCCCAAATGTTGATGGGTGAACACGCACTGGTAGAGCCGTTCGCGGAAGCATCTGTACACGTGCTGCCTGTGGGATCACTCGTATCGACCAACAAAGCTTGCGAAAAACGATCTCGGTTGACATTACCCAACTGGGTCTCAGAAGAATCGACCTGCCCAAATTGATAGTAGGCATCGTAGTTCCAAGAATCGGTGATGCTGCCTTTCGCACCCACCTGAAACTGGAATGAAGTGAACTTAGAGTCTGAGACGCGCGGCCCCACCTCCAGCAATCGTCTTCGCAAGAATCCCTCGCCCGTATCGGCAATACCATTGCCATTGGCATCAACATCGCCACCGAGCGCGTCAGAGAGGACTTGCTGCGACTCCGGTGTTAAGAAGGGATTGCCATCAATCGTAAACTCAGACACCTGAAAAATCGGTGTCGGGGCAAGTTGCTGCGGCACTGAACTCGAGGTGAACATGGTTTGCGTATAAAGCTCGATGTGGTCACTCATCTCAAAAGAGGCGAGTGCGGTGGCCTGATAACGCTCCTGCGGCAACTGGATATAATTCACCGGCGCGTAGTTATAAAAATCATTGTCCCCTGAGGTCCTAAAGGGCCGGATAGCGCCGTTGGGGTCAAAGGTCACACCAGAGCTGGGTGAATAATCGCCGAATCCGCCAGCAAAAATAGAGGTCCCCGGGATACCCGACGATCCGCCATCAATTAAAATGGGGTTGCCGTTATCGTCAACGTCATCAAACTGGGCAAACGTAGAGAAGCCGCGATCACCTTGAAACAAGTCTTCACGGTCGGTCCACTGAACATTCATCACGGCGTTACCGCGGCCTTCGGCAAAATTGCCACCAATAGTGAGATCAATAGTGCTCAGGCCCGCATCGCCCTTCTCGGTTTGCTCGGTGCTCATGTTGAGCTCAACACCCTCAAAATCATCTCGGAGAATGAAGTTCACAACACCCGCTACCGCGTCACTGCCATAAACAGAGGAAGCGCCGCCCGTGAGAACTTCGACGCTTTTAATCAGCGAGGCCGGGATTGAGTTGATATCGACCACACCTGAAGAGGAGGTCGGGGTCACTCGCTTACCGTTCATCAACACCAAAGTACGATTAGCGCCCAACCCGCGAAGGTCCACCGTCGCCGTACCGTTACCCGGGTTATTAGACGTCCGGTCAAAGCCGGGCACCGTTTGCGGCAAGCTGTTCAGCAGCGACTCCGTATTGATGGTATTGGTGAGTACAAATTGCTCACGGTCAACGGTAGAGACGGGGCTATTGCTCACAAAATCCTGCTTTGCAATCCGCGAACCCGTCACCATCACTTCTTCGAGAGATGCATCGTCAGTGTCAGTGTCGTCTTGTGCCAGCACAAGCTGAGTAGCGAGCGAAGACGAAATAGCGGCCGCGACCGCAAGGGCCAAGGGGTTACGATAGAGTGGTTTCATAAGTGGGTGCACCTTTCAGAAAAATCGCGGCTGTGATGCCGCAGGGGAAATGCCGTTTGGAGTGACTGGTCTCACGCGTCATCGCGCTGTTTTTGATTTCCGTTTTTTTTATGCTTTTTTTACGCCCGCGAATGCAACGTAATGTTGCATCCGTGGAACGCTAGGAGGCGGATTATTCTCTAATCAGCGCGGCTTGCAACACAAAATGATATTTTCTGTCATATAAGTGACTTTTTTACATGCACTAAAAAAGGGCTCAGCCGGGCAGCGTGTCATGACCCGCCAACTCCATTGAACTAGCCAGCACCGCGCACTTATATTATTCAAAAAGCCCATAAAAGAGCTTAAATTCGGCTAAAATCAGCTAAATCAATCGAAATAAGGCAAGTAGTACGATACCGATTAGATCGGGGACCCGAGCGGATTGACCTCGCGACGCTAGCGCAAAACCCAGACATCGTGTCAGACAAGCGCATCGCTACGACACTAGGGCACGAGCGACACGGACACGGACACGCCGCTGCTGATAACCACCATCCGCCAAAGCCCAAAGTAACCTCTAATCAAGCGCACCCTGGTGTCGGTGCCCCGGTGACGATAGACAGCGGTATTTCTCTGGCGCCAAGTCTGCCCATTACTGAGCGTGAAGACCGCGCCTCCACTCCAGCCACTAAAGGGACTGACAATTTCCGCTTCAAATGTATCGTCCAATGCTTTTTCGGATACCGCCGGCTGTGTCTGAGCCTCCACTTCAATGGCCACTCTGCGCTCAATCTCGGCTTCACGCTCGATCGCATCAGCTGCTCGCACCTCCGCCGAGACCGTTGCCTGCATTTGATTAAACCGCTCCCTGAGCCACTGATTCAGCGCATCCAGCTCTGCATTTGACAGACTGTCCACGCCGGTAGCCCGCTCCTCATCGGCTGACATTTCTTGTTGCAAGCCCTCGAAGATCCCATCATCTGCGGACTCGGCAACCGCCCAAGGGACAGTGAATACCGTCAATAAGAAAAAGCCTGCGCGTGTCATTGGCAATCGCCTTTGTAAGTGCATCAACCCCTCCGAGTGCCTCTTAATGTGATGATCCAATACGGGTGTCTGTCTTGAAGGCCAGCCGCACCGCCTCAAACGATCTCACCAGGGCCGCTAGCCGCCCACGATCTCTACCCCGGCTGGGGTGCCTAACAGCAATACATCGGCGGGCCGATGAGCAAACAGCCCATTACACACGACGCCGACAATCTGGTTAATGCGGGTTTCGATCTCGACGGGATTGCTAATGTGCAAGCCGTGAACATCTAAAATGAGGTTGCCATTATCGGTGATCGTGTCTTCACGCCATACGGGTTGCCCACCCAACTGCGCCAATGCACGCGCAACGTGACTTCTCGCCATCGGAATGACCTCAACGGGCAAAGGAAAGGCCCCCAACACGTCGACCCGCTTGCTCGCGTCCGCGATACAAATGAACTCCTCTGACGCCGCGGCAACAATCTTTTCTCTCGTCAATGCCGCGCCCCCCCCTTTGATGAGGGCCAGCTGCGCAGTGGCCTCGTCAGCGCCGTCGATATAAACATCTAACGGCCCCACACTGTTAAGATCCATGACGGGTAGATCGAGCTCTCGCAGCAGGACAGCCGAGCGCTCTGAGCTCGCCACCGTCGCCTCGATGCGCGAACGAATAGCCGGCAGGGTGCGAATAAAACACTCCGCAGTAGTGCCCGTGCCGATTCCCAACAACAATCGGTCGCTGTGTCGCGCTGAAACGCGCTCAAGCGCCGACTCGGCCACCTGCTCCTTTAACGTTTGTTGGTCCACATCTGCTCCCGGTCGCGGCCTCGTCTCGATGGCATGGGGTAGTATAGCCCTGCGCCGCATCTGGCGGGTGATCACGCCGTCCCATTTCTATTCATCAAAATATTTAGATAAATGGGCGACACAGTGATAACATTCCCGCATGACCGCTACTCCCAAAGTCATTCCGCTCAGCCCCATCAATCGGACCCAAGGCACCCCCGAACCGCTCCACGCGCTGTTCAGTGCTGCTGGGCATCCGCTAAGAATGGGTATTTTGAGGGTGTTAAAAACGGAATCGTTTAGTGTTTCGGAGCTGTGCGATTTGTTTTCGATGCGCCAAAGCGCCTTGAGTCACCACCTTAAAATCCTGACGCAGGCCAACTTATTAAGTCGACGGCCTGAGGGAACCGCTACCTTCTATCGCAGACAACTACCGGATGGACGGCACGACGTTTTGCGGCAAACCATGCTGGATGACATCGATCAAGAACCCCTTGGGCCTGATCTGGTGCTGGGGCTACAGAGAGTGCAGTCCCAGCGTGAGCAGCACTCGGCGACTTTTTTTCGCGAGCACGGCAAGCAGTTCGAAGATCACCAAGAGTCCATCGCATCTTGGGAAGACTACAGCCGTGCCACGCTTCACTTACTCGATAGAGCAGGCGACTTTAGCGGACAAAAAATCCTCGAAGTCGGCCCCGGTGACGGGCGCTTGCTGCCCGCACTGTCGCAGCGAGGGGCGGCCATCGTCGCGCTCGATAATGCCGGGGAAATGCTCGATGCTGCAAAAAAAAACGCCGGCGCATCATCCAACGTTCATTTTTGTCTCGGTACACCGGCCTCGCTGACGGATCATTCAAACGCCTTTTCAGCGGCAGTCGTTAACATGGTGCTTCACCATGTGCCCGATCCAGAAACACTCATTGCTGAAGTGGCGCAGTTGTTGGCGTCAGGCGGCCATCTGATTATCAGCGAGCTGTGCCCACATGATCAGGCATGGGCACGCGAACACTGTGGGGATTTATGGTTGGGATTCGATCCCGACGCACTCCACTCCTGGGCAGCCAAAGCGGGCCTAGAGCACAACGCAGAGCTGGTGTTCGGTCAGCGAAACGGCTTTCAAATACAAATTCAACATTTCACACGTCATTAAAACCAACGTTAGGAACACACATTATGAGTGAATACTCTCTCTTTACGTCTGAGTCGGTCTCAGAGGGACACCCAGACAAAATGGCTGATCAAATTTCGGACGCCATTCTGGACACCTACCTCAGCAAAGATCCCGATGCACGTGTGGCAGTAGAAACGCTGGTGAAGACCGGCATGGTCGTCGTCGCGGGCGAAGTCACCACCGCGGCCAATATCACCCCCGGCGAACTCGAGACAGTGATTCGACAAACGGTCCTCGATATTGGCTTTGATTCCTCAGCAGTGTGCTTCGATGGTAATACCTGCGCCGTCATTAATGCCATTGGACAACAGTCGGCGGATATCGCTCTAGGCACCCATGAGGCAGATGAAGCCAGCCAGGGAGCCGGCGATCAAGGGTTGATGTTTGGGTTTGCCTCGGACGAGACCGAGGTACTGATGCCGGCGCCCATCCACTACGCGCATCGACTGGTCGAGAAACAAGCGGAGCTGCGCAAATCGGGGGCGCTACCTTGGTTACGGCCTGACGCAAAGAGCCAAATTACGATGCGTTATTCGGCAGATGGTAAACCCGAGCGTGTCGAGGCAGTGGTGCTCTCCACGCAGCACGATCCCGACATCTCACAGGCTGATCTTCGCGAAGCGGTTCGCAAGGAAATCATTGAATCGACCCTACCGGCGGAATGGCTGCACAGCGATACCCTGTTTCATATCAATCCAACCGGTAATTTTGTAATCGGCGGCCCACAGGGAGACTGCGGGCTAACCGGACGAAAGATCATCGTCGACACATATGGCGGCATGGCCCGGCATGGCGGCGGTGCGTTCTCGGGTAAAGACCCTTCTAAGGTAGATCGCTCCGCCGCTTATGCAGGTCGTTATGTGGCCAAAAATATCGTCGCGGCGGGGCTTGCCCGCCGCTGTGAAGTACAAGTCTCCTATGCCATCGGCGTGGCAGAGCCCACTTCTATCTCAGTCAACACCTTTGGTACCGGGGCGATTGCTGACGACGCGATCGAGTCGCTGATCCGCGAGCACTTTGATCTCCGCCCCAAAGGCCTTATTAATATGCTCAATCTAAAACGCCCCATCTATCGTACTACTGCCGCTTACGGACATTTTGGCCGCACAGGGGACGCCTTCACCTGGGAACACACTGACCACGCAGAAGCACTTCGTGCGGCTTCAGAACGTTAACGAATCAAACGATCAAAAGAGAGACGATGCTATGAACACTGCTGTTGAGCAAACTGTATTTGCTGATTATAAAGTTGCGGACATTCACTTGGCCGATTGGGGTCGACGTGAACTGGAAATCGCCGAGAACGAGATGCCCGCGCTGATTGCGCTGCGAGAGCATTATCGCGATGCGCAGCCACTAGCCGGCGCTAAAATTTTGGGCTGTATCCATATGACGATTCAGACAGGCGTGCTCATTGAGACACTGGTCGCGCTCGGCGCTGAAGTGCGGTGGTCATCCTGCAACATTTTCTCTACCCAAGATCACGCGGCTGCAGCGGTTGCTGCTGCAGGGATTCCTGTTTTTGCCTGGAAAGGGGAAACGGAAGAGGAATATGAATGGTGTATTGAGCAGACCATTCTCGCAGACGGTAAACCGTGGGACGCCAATATGGTGCTCGATGATGGAGGGGACCTCACTGGCATGCTGCACGAGCAATATCCGGAGATGCTTGAGCGCATTCATGGGGTGACGGAGGAAACCACAACCGGCGTCCATCGCCTCTATGAAATGCTCGCCAATGGCGAACTCAAAGTGCCCGCAGTGAATGTGAACGACGCGGTCACCAAATCGAAAAATGACAACAAGTACGGTTGCCGCCATAGCCTTAACGAT
>Ga0206123_10001687_pt1 | contig 20321 bp, 20 predicted proteins | sample Helgoland_Spring_2_FD_160086 | JGI IMG/M metagenome (GOLD analysis project Ga0206123, IMG submission 160086) | Pelagic subsurface seawater microbial communities from Kabeltonne, Helgoland, North Sea - Helgoland_Spring_Bloom_20160316_1 | ecosystem: Environmental > Aquatic > Marine > Epipelagic ...
AAAAAACAATAAATTAATTATTAATAAAATTGGAACAGATAAGCTCATAAAAGACAAATAAGGAAATAGACTTGGTTTTATAAACTGTAATAAAAAAGAAAATAATAATAGGATGGCTAAAATTGAATTAACAAAATAAAGTAACTTATCTATAAAATTCAGATTCTTCATTTACATATTACTTTTTACCAACTTTAAATAAAAATTCTTTTTCGTCCTTAGATAAATTTTCATATCCACTTTTACTAATTTTTTCTAAAATAATATCAATTCTTTTTTGAGTAGATGCATCATTTTTAAGTCTCGATTTTTTTGAATTTTTATTTTTATAATATTTCATCGAAGATTTCTTAGAGAAATAAGATTTGATAGATTCCCAGTTAAAAAAAGATGTTTTACTATTTGAATACAAATTAGAATAAAAATATAAACCAAGTAAATCTCCTCCAATATGAGAAATATAACCTCCTGAGTTTGTACCAAAAGCTCCTAGTACATCTACAATTAATATGAAATAAGCTATATACCTTAGTTCTATATTCCAAAAAGCAATTTTTACTTGCTTATTGGGCATATACACACATAAAAATATTAAAAGGGCTCTTACCCCTGCCGAAGCTCCAATTAAATTAAATCCTGCACTGTCAATGCCTAAGAGTGAAGAAAATAATATAAAAAATATACCACCGGTGATGATTCCATAAAAATATATTTTTAAAGGAAGAGTAGTACTAAACAAATCAACCAATAATCTACTGACATAAAAAAGTATTAGCATATTAAAAATAATATCTAAAAAACCAATATGAACAAAAGAATATGTTACTAAAGTCCATGGATTAAGTATAAGACTTTGAAAATTTGAGTTAAGTTGGAAAAAATCGAGAAGATAACTTTTAAAAAAAAATGAGGACAGAAAGATTAATACATTATAAAGTATAATCTTTTCAAAGATTGAAAATGATTGGTATTTTAACTTAATATCGTTTAATCCCATCTATTAGAATTGAATTGATTTTTTTTCCAATAATATATAACTAAAAAACCTGTGAGTGCTCCACCAAGATGTGCAATGTAAGCAGTATTACTTGGGCTAAATATTGAAACTCCAGTTGTAGCAGAAAATAAATCCAATAAAATTATTCCAGGTATAAAGTACTTAGCCTTTACAGGAAATGGGACAAATAATAGCATTAATTTGGTTTCTGGAAATAGATAACCAAAGGCTACTAAAATGCCAAAGATTGCTCCAGACGCTCCAACCATACTTGTATTAAATGCCGAAATAAAAGTATTTAGATCAACTTCATTAATTACTGATAACCAGCCAGTATTATATTTACCTTGATTTAAAGTATCTAAAATTTCTGATTTATTTATATCAGATGAAACTAATATATCAAGTATGGAGTAAAAATTATAGTATGAAAAAAGTAGAGCTATTAACGCTGCACCTAAACCAGATGAAAAGTATAGTAGTAAGAATTTATTAGTTCCATAAACCTGTTCAACTGCAGTTCCAAACATATAAAGGGCAAACATATTAAACAATATATGGCTTAACCCTCCGTGCATAAACATATGAGTAAAAATCTGCCAAATCCCAAACGTATTATTATCTGGAAAAAATAGACCAAACTTAGAATACATCATCTCAGGGCTAATAAGCATTGTGGCTCCAAACATAATCACATTGATGATTAATAGGTGCTTAACTCCGTCTGTAATTGATCTAAACATATTTAATTGAATTTGTTATCTAAATCTTCTTTAGTTAAAGTTATATAAGTTCTTTTATTAAATGGTGATGTGTTAGGTTCTTTACATGCAAATAACCCATTAACTATAAAATCCATTTCATTAACACTCAAATGTTGACCATTTTTAATTGCCATACTTTTTGATAAAGATTTTGAAATCATATCTGTTTGGCTAAAATTGTCATCAGGAATTTCATTAGTAATATTATCTAGTAAAGATCTGATTATAGATTCTAAATTATCTTTTTCTATTGAGCTTGGGAGCGAAGAAAATGAAAGGGTATCATTATTAATCGTATCAAATAAAAATCCTGAGTTATTTAATTGAGTTTTAAAATTTTCAATTATTGCAATTTCTTTAATAGACAATTGAACATCTATTGGATATATCAGTTTTTGTGAATCATTTCCTTGAACCGTTATATACTTAAGAAAATTTTCATATAAAATTCGTTGATGTGCTCTGTTTTGATTTATTATAACCAGTCCAGACTTAATCTTATTAACTAAATACTTGTTTTTAAGTTGAAATACACTAGAATTAGACTCATGATTTAAATCATTGTCTAAATCTAATTGTGAATTTAAATCTCCTTGAAAAGCAGAATATTCTAATTGTTGATTATCCTTAGATTGATTTAAATCTTTGAAGTTTAATTCATTTTGACTTTTATCAAAAGGATTAAAATTATGATTTACTTCAACTTCAATATTATTGGATGAAGACATTGAAGCATACTTATATGGGATGTCTAAATTCTTATCTCTATCAAAATCTAAAATTGGTGATATATTAAATTGACCTAAACTATGTTTTATGGCAGATCTTAATATGGCATATATAGTATGATCATCATCAAATTTAATTTCAGTCTTTGTCGGGTGTATATTTATATCTATTCTTTTTGGATCTACATCTAGAAAAAGAAAATAAGAGGCATTGTATCCTGTGTTAATTAAACCTTCAAATGCAGAGTTTACAGCATGGTTCAAATAAGGGCTCTTAATAAATCTATTATTAACAAAAAAGAATTGCTCTCCTCTAGATTTTTTTGAAAATTCAGGTTTAAAGATAAAACCGGATAATTTTAAAACTTCTGTTGTTTCGTTAACTGGAACTAGCTTTTCATTTGATTTAGAACCAAATATATTAACTATTCTTTGTCGGATATTAGAAATTGGAAGACTAAATAACTGATTATCATTATTGTCGAATTCGAAATGAATTTCTGGGTGTGCTAAAGCTACTCTATGAAATTCATTTATTATATGTCTTACTTCTACATTATCTGATTTCAAAAAGTTTCTTCGTGCAGGAACATTATAAAAAAGGTTTTTTACAGAAATTGAAGAACCTTCATTAGAAACAATTGGTTTGTTTTGAGTAATTTTATTTCCTTCAATTTTAATAAAAGTACCTATTTCACTTGATTTAGTTTTTGTAATTAACTCAGTATGAGAAATTGCAGCTATACTAGCTAAAGCCTCTCCCCTAAATCCTTTTGTAGATAAATTAAATAAATCTGCAGCATTAGTGATTTTGGAGGTAGAATGTCGTTGAAAGCAAATGAGTGCATCTTTTTCTGACATACCACAACCATTATCGACTACTTGGATTAGAGTTCTTCCAGATTCTTTTATTAGTAAAGATATTTTTTTAGCTCCTGAATCTATTGAATTTTCTAATAATTCCTTAACAACTGAAGAAGGTCGTTGAACAACTTCACCTGCTGCAATTTGATTAGCAACATGTTCGGGTAACAATTTAATTAGATTATCCATTAATTAAAAAAATATTTTTAAATCAAATTCGATTAAATATAAAAATATAAAAATCAAAATTGAAGTTATTATTAGTAATCTTATTTTAACAGATTTTTCTGATTTGTTATTGTAATCATTTAAAGCTTTTGTTAGTTTATTTTTAATCCCACCATTAGAACCGAGAGTAGTTCTAAATTCATCAAATTTAGGTTTAATCTTAAGTTTTGATTTAGCAAACCTTTCTGTATAATTATAAACTTTATTATTCTTAGAATTAAAATTGAGCATGCAGTTAATAAAATTTACTTAAAAATAATGAATAATATCTTTTAAAGAATGAGTTTCTTAACTAATTTAAATTAGCAAGTTTCAAGGCAGTAATTGCAGCCTCAACTCCCTTATTTCCATGTTTACCGCCTGATCTATCAATTGATTGCTGTATATTATTATCAGTTAGAACACAAAACACAACCGGAGTATCAAAATTAATATTTAAATCAATAATACCTTTAGAAACGGATTGACATATGTAATCAAAGTGCTCTGTCTCACCTTTAATTACACAGCCAATAGCGATAACTACATCAACCTTTGCTTGAATCATTTTTTTGGATCCAAAAACTAATTCAAAACTTCCAGGAACATCAATTCTTTTTATGTTATTAGCTTTAACACCAAATTCAGTTAAAGTAGTGAAAGCACCATTGAACAAAGATTCTGTAATTTTTTCATTCCATTTAGATACAACTAAACCAATAGTTAATGAATCTCCACTGGGTACAGTAGAACTATCAAAATTTGATAAATTAGAGTTTTCAGTACTCATGAACGATTATTTAGCTGAAGCACTAGCCATACCAATTAATGCATCAATATTGGTAACTTCAATAGAATTTGGAAATTCATTTTTAATTCTATTAAAAAAGGCTAAAGATTTTTTAGATTTATTAATTTCTAATCCTATATATCCTGCTTTTAGCAAGTACATTGGAGAAGTAAATCCATTGTTTGAATAATTGATTGCTTTTTCATAATACTCAAAGGCATCTTCAAACTGATTAAGTTGAGAAAAACTATCAGCGATTGAACCAATAGCTGTAGCTCCTAGAATCTCGTCATCAGATTTAAATTTACTTAAATACTTGATAGAATTTTGATAATCATTTAAATTAAGGTAAGACATACCGGCATAATAATTAGCTAAATTTGAAGCCTTAGTACCTGAATAATTTTCAATAATATCAATCATACCTAATTTCCCATCTGCACCATTTAAAGCCAGATTGAATAAAGAATCATTTTTTGTTTGATTTGCTGATTCAAAATGAACCTGAGCTGGATGCATTTCGTTCATGGCATTGACCTCAGCGGGTTGCTGAATAAATTTGTCAAAACCTAAATAACCAAAAACTAAAGAAGCAACAAGAGCAATAGTAATAAATATATATTTTTGATTGGTAGCAACCCACTGCTCAGTCTTTGATGCACCATCATCTAAAGTGTTAATAATTCCAGCGGTAGCAGATTTATTCTCTAACTCTTCTAATTTGTTTCGAGATGATTTAGATTTAGAACCTTTTTTTTTATAAGTTGCCATAATTAAAAATATTTGAGTCGCAAAAATATATTTTTATTCTTAAAAAAGGATAAAATATTTGTAATTTTTCAATAATTTGCAGTAATAAATTTCAATTTAATCATTTTTTATTAATCCCTCTAATGATATTAAAATCAATAACGTTAACTAATTACAAAAGTTTTAGTGCTAAAACTGTAGATTTTGATCCTAAAATTAATTGTTTTATTGGTCCTAACGGAACTGGGAAGTCTAACGTTTTAGATGCTATCTATCATTTATCATTTGGTAAAAGTTATTTTAATCCTATCTCTTCACAAAACATAAAGCACGGTGAGGATTTTTTTGCAATAAAGGGCTCCTATAAAAATGAGTCTAAAGAAGAAGTTGTAATTATAAATTTTAAAAAAAATGATAAAAAAGTAATTAAAAGAAATAATAAAAAGTATGAAAAATTTAGTGACCACATTGGTTTTATACCTTTAGTTATAATATCCCCAAGTGATAGAAATTTAATTGCAGAAGGTAGTGACATCAGAAGAAAGTTTATTGATAGTGTTATCTCTCAAAGTGACAAAAAGTATTTAGAAAACTTAATAAATTATAATAAGATTTTAACACAAAGAAATAGTTTACTTAAGTTAATTTTTAAAAATAAAAATTTCGATAAACAAACTATTCAAGTTTACGATTCTCAATTAGAATCTATTGGTGAGAAGATACATATGAAAAGAAAAATGTTTTTAAATGACTTCATACCTGTATTTAAAGATAAATATAAATCAATATCCAATAATAATGAAGATGTCGATATTAGATATAAAACAGACTTAGAGTTTGATAAGTTATCAGTTTTACTTCAAGAGAATATAGAAAAAGATATGTTTTTACAATACACCTCTAAAGGAATACATAAAGATGATTTGGTTTTTAATATTAATGATTACTCCGTTAAAAAATTTGGAAGTCAAGGTCAACAAAAATCTTTATTAATAGCTCTTAAACTTTCACAATTTGATTTCCTGAAATCTCAAAACAAAAACAATCCAATATTACTTTTAGATGATATTTTTGATAAATTAGATAAAAATCGAGTTAAACAAATAATTAATTTAGTTAGTGCTAATGATTTTGGACAGATTTTCATTTCTGATACCGATGAAGAAAGAACTATAGAGTCAATAAAAGAAATTAATAATTCAAATAAAATTTTTAAACTTTGAAAAAAATTATTCTATTTATTTGTATAGGTTTAAATTTTTCATGTTTTGAAAAACAAGAAATAGACATAAGCTTATTAGATGGATATTGGGAAATACAATCAGTTAAACAAGATAATAAGCTATTAAAAACATATCCCTTTAGTGGAATAATTGATTATTTTGAAGTTGAAAATGGAAAAGGATTACGAAAAAAAGTAATGCCAAAAATTGATGGCAAATTTGAAACATCTTTACATAAAATTAATTTTAATATTTCTCAAAAAAATGGAGAAACTATTATAGAGTACTTTGATAAAAATAATATTTTTACAGAAACAATAGTTAAATTAGATTCAACTGAACTTTTTATAACCAACAAAGAAAATTATATATACCACTATAGAGTATATGAAAAGTTAAACTTTGATTAGATGAATGAAGATGAAATAAAAATTGGAGCTTTACTTAGTAAGTTTTTAAAAACCAATAATTTAGAAAAAGGTCTAGAAAAAGTTGATGCTAAAGATGCATGGTTTAAAATTATGAAAAACGGAGTCAGTAACTATACTACTGATGTACATTTAAAAAATAAAACTTTGTACGTGAGCTTAAGCTCTTCTACACTAAGGGAAGAACTGAGTTATGGCAAAGAGAAAATAATCAATCTACTTAATGAAGCTTTAGAAAAAGATGCAATTAAAAAAATAGTATTAAGATAAATGATAAATTATATATACACATTATTAATAATATCTCACCTAAACATAATGCAAACAAATAAAATAAATATTTTAGACACAAACAGAAATAATTGGTTGGTTGTCAATGATAATGTAATGGGTGGAATATCTGAATCAAATATTAGATTCAGTGAAAATAACACTTTAGTATTTCAAGGTAGAGTATCTTTAGAAAATAATGGTGGATTTGCTTCTTTTAGATATCGAACAAAAAACTTAAATGTTAACAAAGATCAAAAAATTAGAATGGTTGTAATTGGTGATTCTAAAGAATATCAAATTCGAATAAAACCAAGTCAAAATATTAGATACACCTATTCAAAAACATTTAAAACAACTAATTCAAAACAAATTATCGAAATTCCATTGAATGAATTTACAGCTCAATTTAGAGGTTATAAATTAAATATGGAAAATTTTGACTTTGACAAAATCGAAGAATTTGGAATACTAGTTGGTAATAAAAAAAATGAAGAGTTTCGATTAGAAATTATAGAAATTGAATTTATTAATTAAAAGTTTATTTAGTAAAAACAAAAGATGAATATATTTAATGTATATTTGCAGCTTATTAAAACAATTAAATTAAAAAAATGAGTAAAGGAACAGTAAAATTTTTCAACGACACAAAAGGTTTCGGCTTTATCGTTGAAGATGAAACAAACAAAGAACATTTTGTACACATTTCTGGGCTAATCGATGAGATTCGTGAAGGAGATGTAGTTGAATTCGATTTAACAGAAGGCAAAAAAGGTCTTAACGCAGTAAATGTAAAAGTTGTATAATTATATAATTTAGATTTATCGAAAAAAAAAGAGTCAAATTAATTTGACTCTTTTTTTTTGATATTAACTTAATAAACTTCTCGACCTGAGAAATGAAAATCACTTTCGATCTTAGCATTTTCATCACTGTCGCTTCCATGAACAGCGTTTTCACTAATGGAATCAGCAAATTCATTTCGAATAGTTCCAACTGCAGCTTCAGTAGGATTAGTAGCTCCTATGAGTGTTCTGAAATCATCCACAGCATTATCTTTTTCTAATATAGCGGCGACAATAGGACCTCTAGTCATATATTCAACCAAATCATTAAAAAAGGGGCGTTCCTTGTGCACAGAGTAGAAGTTTTCAGCATCTAAAACACTCATTTTAGTTAATTTTAATGCTAAAATTTTAAAACCTGCTGCATTAATTTTATTCATTATAGCTCCAATGTTACCTTTCTCAACCGAATCAGGTTTAAGCATAGTAAAAGTTCTGTTTGTAGTCATCTTTATTTTTTTAAATTTGATTGCAAAAATAACACATTTTAAAGAACTAATTAAATGATTTCTTAATATATCGTATATTCGTAGATTATGATAAAAATAGATATTAAAGATTTAAAGTCACAATTACAAGATCCAAAAAAAATCATTGTAATACCTCACAAAAATCCAGATGGTGATGCTATTGGATCGAGTATTGCTATAAATGAGTTACTAAAGTCATTAGGGCACAAATCATTAATTATTTCACCAAACAATTTTCCTGATTTTTTAAAATGGATGGATGATGACAATGAAATTAAAATTTATGAAGAAGATGAGGAAGTATTTAGCAATGAAATACTGAACTCTGATATTATATTTACTTTAGATTTTAACTCCTTATCCAGAATTGGTAAAATGGGAGAGTATGTTAAAAAATCAAAAGCTTTAAAGGTTATGATTGATCATCATCAGAGTCCTGAAAATTACGCAAAATACACTTACTCTGATGTTAATATGAGTTCAACATGTGAAATGGTATATCATTTAATTTCTGAACTATCTTTAGGAGATAAAATTAATTCAAAAATTGCAAGTGCATTATACACTGGAATAATGACTGATACCGGATCTTTTAAATTTCCATTAACTACAGATTTAACTCATAAAGTAGTTTCTGATCTAATAAAAAAAGGAGCTAATGGTAGTGAAATAAACAATTTAGTTTATGATAATAATTCTTGTGACAAACTATTGCTTTTAAGTCATACTCTATCGAATATAGTGGTTGACATGGAACATAAAACTGCATACATGTATTTAACTCAACATAGTTTAAATAAATATAATTTTAAAAAAGGAGACACTGAAGGGTTTGTTAATTATGGACTATCAATTAAAGGTGTGAAATTTGCAGCGATTTTTATAGAAAATGAAGCTGAAAAAATTATCAAAATATCATTAAGATCAAAAGGAGATTTTAATGTAAACGAATTCTCAAGAAATAATTTCAATGGCGGTGGTCATATCAATGCAGCTGGTGGTTACAGCTCAGAAAATTTAGAAGCTACTTTGTTGAAATTTAAAAATCTATTGCCTAATTATAAAAATAAACTTAACCAATGAGGTTTATATTTCTAATTATAATTACAATTTTAATATCGTGTAATAGCAGTGAACCAAGATACCCTGTAGATTATTCTAAAGAAAATAATTTAACGATAATAAATCAAATTATTGTAGAGCAAAACAAGAAGATAGATAATTACATTACAAATAATAGAGATAATAATTATTTAAACTCAAGAAAAGGCTTCTTTTATTTTCTCAATAAAAAAAATGAATTATCAAACAAAAAAGCTGATTTCGGTGATATAATTAACTTTAATTATTCTGTAAAAGATTTAGACAATAAGATTATTTATAATGAGGAGTTAATTGGTGATCAAAGTTATGTAATGGGAAAACAAGAGATAATTACAGGACTTAGAGAGGCATTACAATTATTAAAAAGTGGAGAAGTTGGAACTTTCATATTCCCATCTTACAAGGCTTATGGTATTTACGGGGACTCAAACAAAATTTCTGCAAACTCTCCTATAATTTGTACAATCAAAGTAAAATCTATAAATTCAACCAAAAATTAATATACATGAAAAAAATACTTTTATTACTCTCTACAGTAGTGGTTTTTGCAAGTTGCAATAAACAATATAATGAACTTGGAGATGGCTTATTTGCAGAATTTGATACTAACATGGGAACAATGGTAGTTAAACTTTCTTACGAAAAAACACCCATAACAGTGGCTAATTTTGTTGCTCTTGCTGAAGGCAATCACCCAGATGTGGATTCAATTCATTTAGGAAAACCATTTTACAATGGTTTAATCTTTCACAGAGTTATGGATAATTTCATGATTCAAGGAGGAGATCCGGAAGGAACTGGAAGAGGTGGACCTGGATATAGCTTCCCAGATGAATTTGACCCATCATTAATGCATGATAAAGCCGGTATTTTATCCATGGCCAATTCTGGACCAGCAACAAATGGTAGTCAATTTTTTATAACAGAAACACCTACTCCACACTTAAATAACAAACACACAGTTTTTGGTGAAGTAGTCTTAGGTCTTGAGATTCAAGATTCAATTTCTAATGTTCAAACTGGTGTAGCTGATAGACCAATTTCTGACGTGATTATAAAAAAATTAAATATAATTAGAAATGGGTCTGAAGCAAATAATTTTGATGCTGTAAATGTATGGAATCTAGAGTTAACTAAATTAGTTGAGAAAAATAAGTTAATTGAGGAAGAAAAGAGAAAAAATAGACTTGAAAATCAAATAAAGGGTAAAGAAAAGGCGGTAAGTTTTTTACCAACTTTAGAAAGCTATAAATCTAAATCTAAATCATCAAGATCAGGACTTAAAACTCTTTATTTAGAAAAAGGAAATGGAATTAAGCCAAAAGAAGGTGATAATGTATTACTTTATTATGAGCTCTACGATACAGAGGCTAACTTAATTGATTCAAATTCTAAAGAAATAGAAGAAAGTTATGGCAGATATAGTTCAGACAAAGAAGTCAAAGGCAGGTATAGTCCAATGCCAATGACATTATCCCCCGATGCACAAATGATTACTGGCTTTAAAGAAGCTGTAGGGATGATGAGAGTTGGAGATAAGATGTTTGCATTTCTTCCTTGGAGTTTAGGTTACGGTGCCCAAGGTGGAGGTATCATTAAACCTAAACAAGATTTAATTTTTATAATAACTATGGTAAGTGTACAATAACTTACAATCAAAAAGTAAATAAAAAAACAGCCTAAATTTAAGTATAGGTTGTTTTTTTTATTTAAAAGGGATATTTAAAAGAACTTCTTTTAAAAATTTCCAAAACTTAATTGTTGATTTAATTGATGCTCTTTCATCTGGTGAGTGAGCTCCTCTTATAGTAGGTCCAAAGCTTATCATGTCTAATTCAGGATAATGAGACCCTATTATACCACATTCTAAACCTGCATGGCAAGCTGCAACATTTGGCTCAGTATTATTTAAATCTTTATAAACTTTAACTAGTTTATCAAGGATTTCTGAGTTCATATCTGGCTGCCATCCAGGATAATCTCCAGAAAAATTGACATCATATCTTTTATTAATAAAAAGAGATTTAATAATATTTTTTAACTCCTCTTTTGAATCTTCATCAGATGATCTCGTTAAACACTTTATATTTAAATTTCCATCTTTAAGACTTATATTAGCAAGATTGTTAGATGTTTCTACTAAGCCTGGAATATTATCGCTCATTTTATAAACACCATTTGGACAATTTTCAATTAACTTTATTAATTCTGTTTGATTTTCTTTATCTAAAATCTTAAAGTCTTTATCTAATTTAACAATGCTTAATTTTATTGATGGATCAGTATGTGAAAATTGATCTTTAATAACAGCAAATGAGTTTAAAGATTGAGTTTCAATACTTTTAAACTCCGCATCAGTTATACCTAAAATAAATGAACTTTCTCTAGGTATTGCATTTCTTAAACCACCACCATCAATTTCAGAAATATGAATCAAAAAATTATCATTCAAATCATTAATAATTTTATTCAACAACTTATTAGAATTTCCTAAATTTTTATGAATTTCCATTCCTGAATGACCTCCAGACAAACCATTAAGAGTAATTTTAATAAATGAAATATTTTTATTAATAGTCGTATCAAAAGTTTTACTTATTGTAATATCTACACCCCCTGCACATCCAATACCAATTTCATCATCTTCCTCAGTATCTAAATTTAATAATATATCGCCTTTAAGAATATTTTCATCTAATTTTAAAGCTCCAGTCATTCCAGTCTCTTCATCAATTGTAAATAATGCTTCAATTCTTGGATGACTAATATCACTACTTTCTAGAATACTCATTATTGTTGCTACTCCTAAACCATTATCAGCTCCCAATGTAGTACCTTTAGCTTTAACCCAATCATTATCTACATACATTTGAATACCGGATTTTTCAAAATCAAAATCAACATCATTGTTTTTTTCATGAACCATATCCAAATGGGATTGTAAAATGACTGTTTTTCTATTTTCCATTCCAACAGTAGCAGGCTTATATATCACTACATTTCCAACTTTATCAATTTGAGTTTCCAAACCTAAACTAACTCCAAAATCATGCATAAATTTAATTACTTTTTCTTCTTTTTTTGATGGTCTCGGAACAGCATTAAGTTTACAAAAGTTATTCCAAATAACATTGGGTTGTAAATTTCGGATTTCATTACTCATAAATATTTATTTGAATTAGATTTCAAATTTAAATAATACTAGCGTTAAACTAATAGTATTTTACTATTTTTAAATAATGATATTCAAAAAAAAATATATTGGACTATTAATTATACCTCAAATTATATTTATTCATTATATATCTAAATACCCAGATATAATTGAAAAATATTACAGCCTTGGAATTTATCAATTTAGTTCAAAAATATTTAGATTTATTTCCTCCATATTTCCTTTTTCTATTGGTGATATTTTGTATACTCTCATAGTAATCTATTTTAGTAAATCATTAATAAAGAAAATAAGTACAAATAACTTTAATTGGCAAAAAATTATTAAGTCTATATTTTTTTATGCTTCTATATTTCACTTCTTGTTTTATTTTCTATGGGGTTTGAATTATCATAGAACACCATTAAAAGAAAAGCTAATAATTGATTCAACATATACTGTTAAAGATTTAAAAGAAATATCAAAACAATTAATTATAAAATCAAACAAATTACATAGACAAATATCACCAAATGACTCGTCCAAAACAGAAATTCCTTACAATGTTGCAAAAATCAACGAAATGGCTTCCAATGGTTATAATAACCTAAGCTTGCTAAAGCAATATTATCCTGAAATAAATTTAAATAATTTGATTGTAAAGAAATCTTTAATGAGTTTGCCATTAACCTATCTTGGTTTTAGTGGATATATTAATCCTTTTACTAATGAATCTCAAATAAATAGCCAAATTCCTAAAAATAGCGTACCACATACTGCTTCACATGAAATTGCTCATCAATTAGGTTTTTCACAAGAATTAGAATGTAATTTTATTGCTTTTGTAAACTTAACAAATAATGAAGACTTATATTTTAAATATAACGGTTACACATTTGCGTTGAAACAATGTCTAAATGAACTCTACAAATATGATAAACCATCATATAATTCATTGTTAAGACTATTAAATACTGGAATTTTAAAAGATTTTAAAAATAATTCTGACTTTTGGAAAAAATATTCAAACCCAATAGAATCAATTACAAAGTCTGGTTATGATAAGTTTTTGAAGTTTAATAATATTAATGAGGGAATTAAAAGTTATAACCATAGTGTTTCATTAATTATAAATTATTTGAACAATAAACAGAGCTAAGTAGTTAAAATAGTATAATTAAGTAACCTAATAATCCAAAAATTGTATATTTTAGATATCCAAATCAAAAACTATGCAAAAAAGAATTTCTATACTCCTACTATTATTCACATTCAATTCCGTTTTTTCTCAAGATTATTTCCCTACAAATGATGGCATTAGTTTTAACAATTCTAATTATACATTATTTACAAATGCTAAAATTCATTCTAGTCACAAAAATATAATTGATGAAGGATCTATGCTAATTAAAGACGGTAAGATAATCGCTGTTGGCAAAACAGTAGATATTCCTGAAAATTCAATAATAATAAACCTTGAAGGAAAATCAATATACCCTTCATTTATTGACATATACTCTAAATTTGGGATTAAATCACCTGATCGTAATTCTAGTGGAAGAAGATCACCTCAATATAATAATACAAGAAATGGTTATTATTGGAATGATCATATAAGACCAGAACAAAATGCTATTGACTTTTTTAAATATGATGAAAAATCAGCTAATGAGTTAATAAAAAATGGTTTTGGAGCTGTTAACACCCATTTGAGTGATGGAATAATTAGAGGGAAAGGTGCTTTAATAGCATTAACTAATAATGGTGATTCTAATAGTATAATTGATATTAATTCAACTCAATATTTATCGCTATCAAAAAGCGTGACCTCTAGTCAATCTTATCCATCATCCATAATGGGAGCTTTTGCCCTAATTAAACAAGTATACTATGATGCAGACTGGTATTCTAAAGGTCTTTCTAAAACCAATGACAAATCCTTAGAAGCATTGAACAGAAATAAAAATTTAATACAAATTTTTGAAGCTAAAAGTAAAATTAATTCATTGCGAATTGATAAAATAGGAGATGAATTTAATATTCAGTATGTCCTATTGGGTGGTGGGGATGAGTTTGAACGAATTGAAGAAATAAAAGCTACAAATGCTAGTTATATCTTACCTATCAACTTTCCAGATGCATATGATATTGAAGATGTATATTCTGCAAACATATTACAACTTTCTGATATGAGAGAATGGAATCAAAGACCTTCAAATTTAAGTCAATTTGAAGAAAATGGAATACAGTTTGCAATAACAATGGATGGTTTAAAATCTCCAAACAATTTAAAAACTAATATAAAAAAAGCTATTGATAATGGCTTAAGTAAATCAAAAGCATTAGAAGCATTAACAAGTGCCCCCGCTAAAATAATTGGAAGGGATGATGTATTGGGATATCTTAAAAAAGGTTATTTAGCGAATTTTCTAATAACATCTGGAGAAATATTTGATTCTAAAACTATAATTCATGAAAATTGGGTAAAAGGAAATAGAAATATTATAAAATCAATGAATGTTAAAGATATTCGTGGAAAATATAATTTAACTATTAATGAAAAAAGTGCCATTTTAAATATTAATGGTGAAATTGACAAACCAAAAGCTAAGTTAAATGACTCAACTTTATCTGTTAAAAAACTAACCTACAAAAAGGATTGGATTAATATGACCATTAATGATGAATCAAATTTGATTAGACTAAGCTTAAGGTCAAATTTAGAAAACAATGATTTGGAAGGTAAAATTTATTATTCAAATGGAATAGTTAATAACATTTCTGCACAGTTTTTTGAAAACCAAGAATCTAAATCTAGAGAACCAAACACTAGAAATAATAAAGAAAAAAATATTCTTCCTGTTAAGTACCCTAATATGGCCTATGGATTTAATGAACCCCAAAAAAGTGAAGATATTTTAATTAAAAATGCTACGATTTGGACAAATGAAAATCAAGGTATTTTAAAAAATACAGATGTACTAATAACAAAAGGAAAAATATCTAAAATTGGAAATAACTTAAAACATAAAAGCGCGCTAGTAATTGATGGAACAGGAAAACATCTAACATCAGGCATAATTGATGAACATTCTCATATTGCAGCCTCAAGTATAAATGAAGGTGGTCACAATTCCTCCGCAGAGGTAACTATTGAAGAAGTTATAGACCCAGAAGATATAAATATATATAGAAACTTAGCTGGTGGAGTTACTACTATTCAGATTTTACATGGATCTGCTAATCCAATTGGAGGTAGGTCTGCGATTATTAAACTTAAATGGGGAGAAAGTGCAAATAATTTAATTTTTAAAAATTCACCAAAATTTATAAAGTTTGCATTGGGTGAAAATGTAAAGCAATCAAATTGGCAAAGTTATAATAGGTTCCCTCAATCAAGAATGGGAGTTGAACAGCTTTTTATTGATTATTTTAATAGAGCTAAAGAGTATGATAAAATAAAAAAATCTGGTCAAGAATATAGAAAAGATTTAGAATTAGAAGTCTTAGCAGAAATACTTAATAAAGAAATGTTTATTAGTTGTCATTCTTATGTCCAAAGTGAAATCAATATGTTGATGAAAGTAGCGGAAAAGTTTGATTTTAATATAAATACTTTTACTCATATACTTGAGGGTTATAAGGTAGCTGATAAAATGAAGGATCACGGAGTTGGAGCATCAACATTTAGTGATTGGTGGGCTTACAAATTTGAAGTAAATGATGCAATTCCTTACAACGCAGCAATATTACACAATGTTGGAGTTACTACAGCAATTAATAGTGATGATGCAGAAATGTCTAGAAGGCTGAATCAAGAAGCCGCAAAAACTATTAAATATGGTGGTATGAGTGAAGAAGATGCTTGGAAAACAATAACACTAAATCCTGCAAAACTTTTAAGAATAGATGATAAAGTTGGTAGTATTAAGATTGGAAAGGATGCTGATGTTGTTCTTTGGAATCAAAATCCTCTTTCAGTTTATGCTGTAGCTGAAAAAACTATAATTGATGGTGCTATTTATTTCGACAAGGAGAGAGACAAGATGCTTAGAAAAGAGATTAAACAAGAGAGAGCTTTACTTATAAATATGATGATGGAAGAAAAAAATAAGGGTGGTAAAACCCAAGCTGTAAAAAGAAAAGTTAAAACATTATTAACCTGTGAATCAATTTAAGATGAAAAAAACATTAAGTGTATTAATTTTATTAATTTTTATATCCAGTGATATAATAGCACAACAAACTCCAGGAAGTGTTCAAAAAGAAGCGATTACACTACTAGGTGGAACAGCACATATTGGAAATGGTAAGATTATTAAAAATAGTGTAATTGTATTAGAAAATGGAATAATTAAAGCATGTGTTGATGCTACTAGTTCTAAAATCCCTTACAAGGGTAATATCATAAATATAAAAGGACAACATGTTTATCCAGGTTTTATTGCTGCAAACACTTCTTTAGGATTAGTAGAAGTTGATGCAGTAAGAGCAAGTGATGATCAAAGAGAAATTGGAAACAACAACCCAAACATTAATAGTTTAATAGCTTATAATGCTGAATCAAAAGTTGTTGAATCCATGAGACCTAATGGAGTTTTAATTGCTCAAATATCTCCTCAAGGAGGGAGAATTTCTGGAACTTCTTCAATCGTTCAGCTTGATGCTTGGAACTGGGAAGACGCAGTGATAAAGACTAATGATGGTATTCATTTAAATTGGCCAAATAGCTTTTCTAGAGGGAGATGGTGGCTTGGTGAATCACGAGGTTACAAGCAAAATCCAAAATACAACTCTGATATAGAAAAATTATCAGATTATTTTAAAGAATCTGTAGCCTACTTGAGTAGTAAAAAAGAAACTATAAACTTAGCTTATGAATCAATGAATGGATTGTTTGATGATAGTCAAACATTATTTATACATGTTGATGATGAAAAAGGGATTGTAGATGCAGTTAATTTTTCTAAAAATTTTAATATAAAAAATACTGTTATAATTGGTGGTTATCAAGCTCACTTAGTTTCAGATTTTTTGGTAAAAAACAATATACCTGTTTTGATACAACACACTCATAGTTTACCAAATTTTGAAGACGAAGATTATAATTCCACCTATATAAATCCTAAAAAATTAATTGATGCTGGTGTACTAGTTGGGATTCATACTGGTTCAGCTTCAAACTTTCAAACTAGAAATTTACCTTTTTATGCTGGACAAGTAGCAGCTCAAGGAGTAGATAAAGAAATTGCATTACAATTAATAACATCCAATACAGCAAAAATATTAAGAATTGATAAAACTCTTGGAACATTAGAAGCTGGAAAAAATGCTACATTATTTGTTAGTAAAGGAGATGCTTTAGATATGAAATCAAATCAACTAACTAGTGCATACATTTCTGGAAGAAAAGTAAGTCTAGAAACCCACCAAACAGAACTTTGGAAACGATATTCAGAAAAATATAAGTTATCAAACTAATTGATGAACAAAAAACTTACAAGTGTTAACAACAAAGAAGTAAAAGCCTTATATCAGCTTACCTTAAAATCAAAACAAAGAAAAATATCAAATACTTTTTTAATTGAGGGTTTAAGAGAAATTAAACTTGCTATGAAGAATGATTGGCAAATTATACAACTCCTTTTTTGTCCAAAAATAATTAGTGAAGAAGATTTAAATAAATCATTCAAAAATAAAGTTAAAAAAACTGAAGTTTCTATTGAAGTTTATAATAAAATTGCTTACAGAAATTCAACAGAGGGAGTAATAGCTATTACAAGTTGTAAAGATCACGATTTAAAAAAAATAAAATTCAAATCTAATAACCCTTTAATCATTGTAATAGAAGCCCCTGAAAAACCTGGCAATATTGGAGCAATATTAAGAACTGCTGATGCTGCAAATATTGATGCAGTAATTATTGCGAATCCAAAAACAGATATTTACAATCCAAATATAATTAGATCTAGTGTTGGCTCTATTTTTACCAATAATATATATGTGGGAAATACAACAGAGGTAATCTCACTATTGAATAATAAAAATATTAAAATATATGCTAGCTCTCTTCAAGCAGATGAATTATATCACAATCAAAATTACTGTGAATCTTGTGCTTTGATATTAGGAACTGAAGACAAAGGAATTTCTAAAGATTGGTCACAAAATTCATATAAAAATGTAAAAATACCTATGCTAGGGGTAGTAGACTCATTAAACTTATCTAATGCAGCAGCAATATTAATTTTTGAGGCAATACGCCAAAGAAACTTCAAATAAAAATATTTATAATACTATTGTCTAATAGAATTGTTTGTGGTATTTTTAATACATATGTCACTATCTGAAGTAGAAATAGAAAATAATGCAATAGCCAAAGAATATAAAGAGCTTCTTAAAATTAGTTATCAAACTCTTTCAGCTGCAGATAAAAAACTCATTAGAAAAGCTTTTGATCTTGCTGTTGAAGCTCATAATGGTCAACGAAGAAGATCTGGAGAAGCATATGTCTTTCATCCCATTGCTGTTGCCAAGATAGTCTCATCTGAAATTGGACTTGATGCGACATCAATTGCTGCTGCATTAATTCATGACGTGGTTGAAGATAATGAAAATTATACCATAAATGACATAGAGCAAATGTTTGGCAAGGTGGTTGCTAAAATTGTTCATGGACTGACTAAAATATCCAAACTTAGTAAAAGTTCTGATGTTTCATTACAAGCTGAAAATTTTAAAAAGATGGTATTAACTCTAAATGATGACATTAGAGTTATTATAATTAAAATTGCAGATAGGTTACATAATATGCAAACTATGTATTCTATGAAACCGGATAAACAAATCAAGATTGCTTCTGAAACACTTTATATTTATGCTCCACTAGCGCACAGAATAGGGTTATATAATATTAAAAGTGAATTAGAAGATTTAGGATTAAAATATCTAGAGCCAGATGTTTATAACGATATCTCTAGCAGATTAATTGAAAGTAAAGAAGAACAAGATCATTACATAGAAGAAATTAATAAAACCTTAAGTGGAAAATTAAATTCTGAAAAATTAAAATACCAAATTAAAGGAAGACCAAAATCAATTTATTCTATTAGAAATAAAATGATAAAAAAGGGAGTTTCATTTGATGAAGTATATGATAGGTTTGCGGTAAGGATTATTTATAAGTCAAGTTTAAAAAATGAAAAATTTTTAGCTTGGAAAATTTACTCAATTGTAACTGATTTTTTTACTCCTAATCCAATAAGACTAAGAGATTGGATTTCATCACCAAGATCGACAGGTTATGAGGCTCTTCACATAACTGTTGTTGGCCCTAAGAATAGATGGGTTGAAGTTCAAATAAGAAGTGAAAGGATGAATGAAATTGCAGAAAAAGGATATGCTGCACATTACAAGTATAAACAAGAAGGAGATAATGAGGGTAGTTTAGACCTTTGGTTAAATAAAATTCAAGACACTTTAATTAATAATAATAACAATGCTGTAGATTTTGTAGAGGAATTTAAACTTAATTTATATTCAGAAGAAATATTTGTATTTACACCAACTGGTGAGTTGAAATCATTACCTAAAAATGCAACATCATTAGACTTTGCTTTTAGCATTCATACAGAAATTGGTCTTAAAACTAGAGGTGTTAAAGTAAATGGAAAATTGGTTCCATTAAATTATAAATTACAAAGTGGAGACAGAGTAGAGATTTTAAC
>Ga0206123_10001688_pt1 | contig 20307 bp, 20 predicted proteins | sample Helgoland_Spring_2_FD_160086 | JGI IMG/M metagenome (GOLD analysis project Ga0206123, IMG submission 160086) | Pelagic subsurface seawater microbial communities from Kabeltonne, Helgoland, North Sea - Helgoland_Spring_Bloom_20160316_1 | ecosystem: Environmental > Aquatic > Marine > Epipelagic ...
AGATGATCTCAGGGCTCGTTTTATAGTACCTGAATGGGGAGCGTTTTGTCATTTGCGGGTTCTACAAATTCACCCTGCCCGTCTCAAGCTCGTTTTGTCTGACAGTGCCCGTGAAGGTGTTGACTGGCACCGCAGCAAAGGGCCTCGGCAAGACTGGGCTGATTGTCGAAAGCGAAGGCAAAAAGACGGATCTGCCCGCCGACAAAATCCTTGTCACCGTCGGGCGTCGTCCGCGCAGCGACAGCGCAAACCTGACCGCGTTAGACCTGACGATGGACGGGCCGTTCATCGCGATTGACGACCGCTGCCGCACCTCCATGAGTGGTGTTTTTGCAATCGGTGATGTCACCGGCGAGCCGATGCTCGCTCACCGCGCTATGGCGCAAGGTGAAATGGTGGCTGAGATCATCGCGGGCCATAACCGCAGCTGGGACAAGGCCTGCATCCCCGCCGTGTGCTTTACCGACCCCGAGATCGTCAGTTGCGGCCTGTCACTCGATGAGGCTAAGGCGCGAGGTTTTGAGGTCACCGTCGCGTCCTTCCCCTTCGCCGCCAACGGGCGTGCTATGACGATGGAATCCGAGGCCGGTTTCGTCCGGGTCGTGGCCCGCAAGGACAACCACCTGATCCTCGGGTTTCAGGCGGTCGGGGTTGGCACCGCCGAGCTATCCGCAAGCTTTGCGACCGCCATAGAAATGGGCGCGCGGCTGGAAGATGTAGCCGCTATTATCCATGCCCACCCCACGCAAAGCGAAGCAATCCAAGAAGCCGCGCTCACTGGCCTCGGCCACGCGCTTCATATCTAGGAGCCTCAAAGCGTTGCAGCATGGAATTCCTTAATTCTGAGGAATTCCTCTTTTACGATCGCAAGCAGCGACGTTTGGGCGCTTCTGCTATGGGTTCTGGGACTAAGCCGCTTGCGCGGCAAAGGTGCTTGTTGCAGTCGTTCTACCTACTGATTTGACGTTGTTTTCGTGTTTTGGGGCTCTTGGCTGATGATTGGGACCTTCTCAATCGTCAAACAGGAGGTTCCCATGACACAGGAGAAAGTAAGCCCGCTTCGTGAGCGGATGATGGAAGACATGCGCATCCGAGGGATGGGTGACAAATCGCTAAAAGCCCATATCCGTGCGCTCAAGGATTTTACGGTGTTCCTTGGTCGATCACCCGATACTGCAGTGCCGGATGATCTGCGCGCTTATCAGTTGCACATGGCAGACACAGGCGTCACCCCATCAACATTCAACGCGCGCACCGTTGCGCTCAGGTTCTTTTTCTCGATGACCTGCGATCGTGATGAGATGAAGAAGTATATGCAGTTCCGAACGGAGCCGCGCAAATTGCCTATCGTTCTCAGCGTTGAGGAAGTGTCCGCCCTGCTGGCAGCTGCACCTGGCCCTGGGCTTAAATACCGCGCGGCTCTGAGCATCGGTTATGGGGGCGAATTGCGTGCATCTGAAGTGACGCATCTCAAAGTTCGCGATATCGATAGTGACCGAATGCTTATCCATGTCGAACGAGGAAAAGGTGGCAAAGATCGTGATGTGATGCTGTCACCATCCTTTGATCCGTAATTGCCGCGCTTCTAGATTTTCTAGCTCGGCTTTTGTAATTGAATACTACTGGAACTTGCCAAGAGAATTAGTCGGCATAACTGATCAGTTTTTACGACTAATTCTTTTCGTTTAATCTGAAATAAGGAACTAAGTCCAACCCCTTCGGAGAATGTGAAATGTTTAAGGATTTTGTGGAAGAGTGTATCGAAGGCGACGGTGCGACTTTGTTCGTCCGCCGCGCCGGTCCCACAGGTGCGCCGCCGCTCGTCCTTTTACATGGCTATCCGCAAACATCTGCCATGTGGCACGGTGTGGCACCGATTCTAGCCCGGTCGTATCAAGTCATTTGCCCTGACCTGCGTGGATATGGCCGATCAGATAAACCAGCGTCAAACGCATCGCACGAACCTTATTCAAAACGCGTCATGGCCAATGACATCGTTGCAGTCATGCAACGCTTAGGACATGAGCGATTTTTTGTTGGTGCCCATGATCGGGGAGCGCGGGTGGCGCATCGGATGGGTTTAGACCATCCTAATCGCGTCGAGGCCATGACATTGCTCGACATCGCGCCAACCCGCGAAATGTATGCGGGTACAAGCGTCGAATTTGCGCGCACTTACTGGCATTGGTTTTTCCTAATTCAGCCACACCCGCTACCTGAACAAATGATCGGTGCGGACGCGCAAGAGTTCTGGAAGCTGAAATGTTTCAATCAGGCGAAGGGCAATAACCCTTTTGCTCCCGAAGCTCTGACTGAATATTTGAGCGCCTTCGCGGATCCGGTCGCAATTCACGCAAGCTGCGAAGACTACCGTGCCGCCGCCACCATAGACATCGAACATGACAATGCAGACGAGGGGCGAAAACTCAACATGCCAATCCTGACACTTTGGGCGAAACTTGGTGTTATTGAGAGATGCTTCGACGCGCTTGGTCTTTGGCGTCAACGTGCCGTGCAAGTTGAGGGCGAAGCGCTCGACACGACCCATTACATGGCCGAAGAAATCCCAAATGACATCGCGGCACGAATGTCCGAATTCTTTGCTCGCAACGCAAGACACATGGAGGCAACCGAATGAGCCGCACGCTTTATGACAAATTGGTCGACGCCCACAAGGTGTGCGATCTGCCCGATGGCGACATGCTGATCTATGTCGATTTCCACATCATGAACGAATACACCAGTCCGCAGGCCTTTTCAGGGCTCGACACAAAGGGCCTGGACGTTTGGCGACCCGAGGCGCATCTGGCCGTGATTGATCATGTCAACGCGACCCGAAGCAGTGAGCCTCATGACGCGTCATCCAAACTTCTGATCGACAATTTGCAAGCTAACTGCACCAAACACGGCATCGCCTTTTACGGTCTTGGCGACCCGCGACAAGGTATCGAGCACGTTGTAGTGCCGGAACAAGGGCTCGTCTCGCCCGGCATGTTAATTGCCTGTGGTGACAGCCATACCACCACCTATGGTGCTTACGGTGCGCTTGGCTTTGGGATCGGCACATCCGAAGTCGAACATGTGCTCGCCACCCAAACCTTACGCTACAAACGCATGAAAACCATGCGCGTTACTGTCGACGGAGAGACTGCTCCCGGTGTGACAGCGAAGGACATCATCATGAAGGTCGTGCAAGTCGTTGGCGCAGGTGGAGCCAATGGCTTTGCGGTAGAGTTTGCGGGTTCTGCAATCCGCAGCCTCGATATGGCCGGACGAATGACCGTATGTAATATGGCTGTTGAGTTAGGCGCGCGCGCAGCTTTGATCGCAGCAGATCAACTCACTGAAGCTGCGATGGAGGGCCATCCCCATAGCGGTCAGTTTGCGTTCAATGGCGAAAATTGGGGCAGCGATCCCGAAGCTGTATTTAACGAAGTGTTCATCATTTCGGGAGCCGATATCGAACCTCTGATCACGTGGGGCACCAGCCCGGATCAGTCCGTTCCAATCACGGCCAATGTGCCTTCCGCCACGGACTATATTTCACCTGAAGCAAAGGCGGCGCTGGCACGCTCATTGCAGTACATGGGGTTGTCAGCGGGACAATCAGCCCAGTCGATAAAAATCGATACGGCATTTATCGGCTCTTGTACCAACTCTCGTATCGAAGACTTACGCGAAGCCGCCAAAATACTGGAAGGTCGGAAAGTGGCGAAAGGGGTCGAAGCTATCGTTGTGCCAGGCTCTGCCATGACGCGCATCAAAGCCGAAGCCGAAGGCCTGCGTGCCGTCTTTGAGGCCGCAGGTTTTGAGTGGCGACCTGAAGCAGGCTGTTCGATGTGTCTGGCAATGAACGACGACATTGCCATGGATGGCGAGCGGGTCGCCTCATCGACGAACCGAAATTTTGAAGGACGACAGGGCCGTGGCGCACGTACCCATCTCATGTCGCCCGCAATGGTCGCGGCGGCTGCCATCGCCGGGCATCTTGCTGATGTGCGAGATTTCAAACGAAAGGCAAGCAGATGACGAAAACGATCAAAGGGATCGCCGCCTCATTGCCATTGGCCAATGTTGACACCGACGTGATCATGCCCAAGCGGTTTTTGATCACGATCACTCGCGAAGGATTGGGCGATGGCACATTTGCCGACCTGCGATTTAATAGCGCGGGGGAACAGCGCCCAGAATTCATCTTGAACAAGTCGCCTTGGACGCGGGCCAGCATTTTGGTCGTAGGCGACAATTTCGGCTGTGGGTCTAGCCGGGAACATGCTGTCTGGGGCATGCGCCAGCTTGGGATTAATGCCTGCATCGGTACAGGGTTTGCCGGAATATTTTACGACAATGCCCGCAAAAACGGTCTGGCGCTGCCGGTTGTATCCCCTTCGATGCGCGACTTACTTTTGCAATTTGCTAGCGATGCCAACGGTAACGAGGTATCGATTGATCTTGAAAGGCGCAGGATCACAGCTGCTGATATTAGCGCACCATTCGAGATGGACGTTGCTACTCAAGCTGCGCTGATCCGAGGTCGCGACGATACGCTCGACTCGTTGGAACATGCGAGCGCGATTCGAGATTATGAGGCAGGATTGAAAAGTGAGATGCGGGTAAGCGTCATCAAGTAAACCAACAAAGGAGCACGGATTGGATATCAGACAGTTGGAATGCTTCGTCGCCGTCGCGGAAGAACTTCACTTTCGACGCGCAGGCGAACGTTTGGGGCTTAGCCAATCCGCTCTTTCTGAACGGGTTTCTGCGTTAGAACACGAACTTGGTGCCCGGCTGTTTTTCAGAACGACCCGGCAGGTCAGCCTGACCCAAGCTGGGTCCGAGTTCATCCAAGATGCCAAAAGGATACTTGCCGACATTGAAAAGTCGGTCTCCCACGTTCGCCACACTGCCGAGTCTGACCTACGCCATGTCCGAGTGAGCGGCGTCGACGAAGCAATTTCGATGTTGTTGCCTAAAGCCCTCATTGCATTTCGCCAGACTGATCCAAAGGTCCATGTGCAGGTGTTGGAAGTCTCGTCCTCTGAACAACACTCTCAAGAATTGATTGCCCATCGTACAGATGTGGCCTTTATTCGGACACCTCAAGAGAATGAATTTATTACCAGCCAACTATTGCATCGTCAGCCTATCGTAGTGGCCCTTGCCAATACCAACCCACTTTCAGGTTCAGCTTCCCTTTCTGCATCTGATATCGCCAACCAACCGATCGTGGGGTACCCCAAACACGCACGCCCAATTCTTCACGAAGCATTATGGAGTGGGTTCCGCCAGATTGGTGCACAACCGAACATCGTCTGCGAGATCATCGACAAGTCCACTATGTTGCAGTTCGTGGTCCAAGGCTTAGGGATTTCTTTGGTACCGGCTTGGGTCAAGAATATCGCGCCATCTGGTGTTTCCTTTGTCCCGTTTGAGCCATGCGAAAACCAAATCGACCTGTATGTCGCGTTTCGAAAGTCGGGCAACTCTGACACTGTAAAAAGATTTGTAGACACTGTAAAACAACCCCCGTCTAACGATCACATCTTATAATATGCTTTGACGGTGACATTGGTTCGGCGAGTTGATGCCTTTGTCGCAGTTGCAGCAAGTCCACCCCTAGTCCGCTTAGCACACCTCAGGCATTGGCGCAGTCAATGTTCGTTTCTGGTAAAAGCCACAGATTCACCCTTATATTACGCACAGATCAGGACCACTTTCGGGACCGCTTTTATATTTTTGAATATTAATAAGTGTCTGTATTTAAACATAATTATATAAAGTTCGACGTCCTCTTCTGGGCACCAAAATCGCAGCTAAGTATTTGTAATTATTTTATAAAAGTTGATTTAGTGTTTGCAGAACATAGCCACAGGACCACTTTCTGGAACACTTTATAAATCTGTAGCAAAATGGGGAGTGTTTTGTAATTAGAAGACGCTATAAAGTCTCCCTGCCCGCTTCAAGCAAGTTCGATCTGACAAAGCCTAGTACAGTTGCAAGTAGCACTATCATTCCATTTCAACGGTTGTAGCGCTCCCAAGCGAGGGACGCAGACGCTCCAACGCCTCATCCGAGTACCCCAACTCGCGCGCGACGGCATCGTTGTGCTCGCCGATTTGTGGTAGGTCACGATAGAGGCTGGGCCGGGTGCCACCGTACTCAAATGGGAGTGTTGGAACCTGCGTTCGCACACCGTTGCTTAGGGTTACTTCGACCGTCGCACCGGTGTGGTTTACATGAGGGTCGTCGAAAAGCTGGTCCGGCCGTAGGATCGGCGCGAAGGGCAGTCCGACGCTGCCACAGATCGTGGCGGCTTGCGACAGGCCTTGCCCTCCAAACAAGTCGCGCAGGCGCGGCATGAACGCATCTCGGCGCGCCACCCGCTGCGCATTGGTCTGAAGTTCTGCGTCCTGAAGCAGATCGTCCAGGCCGAATACCTTGCAAAATTGAGACCACTGCTTGTCGCTGACCACGCCAACAAAAATCTTCTCACCATCGGCTGTCTCGAATACGTCGTAGACCGCCCAGGCAGATACACGCTCGGGCATAGGTGCCGCGGGGACTCCAGTTTGGCGGTATTGCACCATGTGTTGAGCGACGAGGAACATGTTGTTCTCGAACAAACCCGCACGGACGAAGGTGCCTTTGCCCGTGCGCTGGCGTTCCCACAGCGCGGCCTGAATTGCAATTACCCCAAATAGTCCACCCATCACATCATTAACCGAAGCACCAGCACGCAACGGGCACCCTTCAGGTCCCGTCATGTAAGCGAGCCCACCCATCATTTGCACCACTTCATCAAGAGCAGCGCGCTGCTCGTAAGGGCCACTGAGAAAGCCTTTCAGCGCGCAGTAGACTAAGCTAGGGTTAATCTCTTGCATTGCATCATAACCAAGACCGAGACGATCCAGCACCCCTACACCAAAGTTCTCAATAAGAACGTCAGATTCTCGCACGAGGTGAGTGGCAAACTTGAGACCCTCAACAGACTTTAAATTCACTGAGATGCTTCGCTTGTTGCGGTTGTAGGTTCCGAAATAGCCCGCGCCCGATCCAGGCAGGCGGCGGGTCTTGTCGCCCCCTGGAGCAGGTTCAACTTTGACCACATCAGCACCGAGGTCGGCTAGGATTAGGCCGCAAGTTGGACCCATTACCATGTGGCTGAATTCGACGACCCTGACACCCTCGAGGGGGCGTGGCGCACTAGTCATGTTGCGCTCTTGTTGCCAGCATAGGCAAAGCCCTTGGGCAAGCCGACCGCCGGGACGTTGCCATAGATGGTCTCATCTGGCAGTCCGCGTAGCAGCACTTCGCGTGCGGCGATCAACGCATCTACATCGACACCTGTACGCAGACCCATCGCTTCCAGCATAAAGACAAGATCCTCAGTCACAATGTTGCCAGTTGCTCCTGGAGCATAGGGACAGCCGCCAAGTCCGCCAAGAGAGGAATCGAAGGTGGTAACGTCAACCTCGAGGGCGGCTACGACGTTGGCGAGACCTTGGCCACGTGTGTTGTGCAGATGAGCACCTGCCATTTTCTCCGCACCAATCTCGCCGTGCAGGCGGCGGAACATGCGTTTGATCTGTGCTGGGTTGGCATAGCCAGTCGTATCCGAAAGACCGATACTGTCTGCGCCTGCCTTTGCCAGCAGATCCGCCATCTCGATCACCCAGTCCTCCGACACTGTGCCCTCAAATGTGCAGCCAAACGCTGTAGAGATGCCGATCTCAACGTCCGGACGCTGCTCGACCGGCAGTGAGTCGCGAAAAGCACAAACTCGGCGGACCTCTTCGATCGCCTCTTCAGGGGTCTTGCCAATATTATTGAGGCTGTGCGTCCGCGAGGCTGATATTGGCATGGTCAACTTGCGCGCACCGGCTGCAACGGCGTTTCCTGCACCTTTAAGGTTGGGAACCAGAGAGAGGACTGTGAGGCCCTCAAGTTTGTTCGCTTCTCTTACGAGTGTGGCGCAATCAGCCATCTGGGGCAGCAGGTGTGGGGACACGAAAGATCCCACTTCAATCTCCCGAAGCCCCGAGGCTGCTAGCGCTTCGATCCAATGGAGCTTAGCCTCCGTCGGCATCGTGCGTTTGATGCTCTGTAGCCCGTCCCGCGGGCCAACCTCACTCACGAGTACGTCAATTCCCTGAAGCACGGCGAACCCCTCCACTGTTAATTCTGCTTGGCAGACGTAATTTCTGTAGAGTAAAAACTGCAGCCACTCTGCGTATTGAGAGGTCCGTCATATCGCACCTTCCTCTTTCAGGCCCAAAATCTGGGCCTTGTCATAGCCAAGTTCATTCAGGATATCGTTTGTATGCTCTCCCAAAGTCGGGGGTGGAGAATCGACACCAGGAGCAATACCATCAAGCTTAGCACCGATCCCGACCAATTGCAGATCCTCCGAGCCAACGCGATGGGTTTGCAGTAAGCCTCGATCCGCAAGTTGCGGATGCGCCAGCGCCTCGGGCACCGACCAGACCGGTCCTGTGGGGACACCATTTGTTGTCAGCTTCTCAACCCATTCATTGGTGGGGGCAGTGGCAAAGGCCGCCTCCAATTCAGCGGTCAGGGCAGATCGATTGGCCAGTCGGTCTTTTCTGTCGGCAAAGCGTGGATCCTGCGCCAAAGACGGATTGTCGATGATCTGGCAAAGTGCCTCGAATTGTTCCTGTTTGTTGGCGGCAATATTCATCACACCGTCAGCGGTTTTGAACGTGCCCGACGGGCTAGCCGTGAAATTATCGTTGCCGTTCGGGATGGGTACTTTCCCAGCGATCAGATGGTTTGACACCACCCAGCCCATCGTCGCAATCACGGCCTCTAGCATCGAGACGTCAATAAAAGTGCCGCGATCTTCAGCCTTGTTGGCAAGGGCTGCGGCAACTGCAAAGGCCGCTGTCATGCCGCCAATTGTATCACCCATAGGGTAGCCCACCCGATAAGGCGCGGTATCTCCGTCGCCGGTGATCGACATCACGCCACTCATCCCCTGAACGATCTGATCATAGGCAGGCAGTTTCGCCAGCGGGCCATCCTGGCCGAAACCTGAGATGGCACAATAAACAAGGCGAGGGTTTGCCTCGCGAAGCGTTTCATAATCAAGGTCCAGACGTGCCATCACGCCGGGGCGAAAATTCTCGACCAAGGCATCGGCCTTTTGTACCAATTCTTTCAGGATGCGTTTTCCAGATGCCGATTTTAGGTTCAAGGTGATAGACCGTTTGCCCGGGTTTTGCGCCAGAAAGGATATGCCCATAAGGTTGGCGTTACGTGCGGGATCAGCCCCAAGCTGGCGTGCAAGATCACCTGTACCCGGAGTTTCAATCTTGATCACGTCGGCCCCCATATGGGCCAGTTGGTGACAGCAGAACGGACCGGCCAGAACATTGGTCAGATCAAGAATGCGAATGCCCTTTAACGGTGCTTGCGTCAATGTCTGCCTCCTTCGTGCACAACCTTAGCTGCAGTGAAAAATTCGCGGCAATAACTGCCTTTTTCCGGCGCGCCGTAAGATGATCCTTTTCGGCCCGTGAATGGCGCGTGGAAATCCATGCCAGCGGTGGGTAGATTGACCTGGATCATGCCTGCCTCGGCGTTCTGTGTGAAGTGGTCAATCTTGGCGGTATCCCGCGTGACGATGCCAGCAGACAATCCAAATTCGCAGTCGTTGGCCATGGCTAAGGCCGCATCATAGTCCGGCACACGTAAGACAGCGGCAATTGGCCCAAAGATTTCGTCCCGCGCCACGGCTGACTGTGACGACACATCTGTAAACAAGACCGGAGCAAAGTAATGTCCGGGGGTTTTGGATTTAACTTCGCCACCACCTGCGGCAAGTGTTGCGCCTTCATCCACACCTTGTGAAACGTATCTTTTGTCGATAGCTAGTTGCGCCTCACTGGCCGCGGGACCAATCTGTGTTTCCGGCGCACGCGCATCACCGATCCTGAGGTCTTTAATTGCCACACAAAGACGGTTCACAAATGCGTCGTGAATTCCATCTGTGACGATCAGGCGGGAAGAAGCCGTGCATCTTTGCCCGGTTGAGAAAAAGCTACCCTGTAAAGCGCAGTGCACCGCCAGATCCAGATCCGCATCATCGAGTACAATCAATGGGTTCTTGCCCCCCATCTCAAGCTGCATTTTGGCCCCACGGGCGAATAGCGCAGCACCAATTTTGCGCCCGACAGGTGTGGAGCCGGTAAAGGTAACCCCTGAGACCTTGGGGTGTGCAACAATCGCTTCGCCTACTTCTCTGCCCGTGCCCATCACCAGATTGAACACACCCTCGGGAAGACCCGCGCGTGCAATAATGTCAGACAAAATCCAGGCCGATCCCGGCACCAGTTCGGCAGGTTTGAACACAACCGTATTGCCATAGGCTAGGGCGGGTGCAATTTTCCATGCAGGGATCGCCAGTGGAAAATTCCAGGGCGTGACCACGCCCACGACGCCGATTGGCTCACGCAGAACTTTAAGCGACACACTTTCTCGTAGTGATTGGTAAACATCGCCAGTTGTGCGATATGTCTCTGCCGCGAAAAATTTGAACAGATGTCCTGCACGATGTGCTTCTGCGTTGGCCTCAGAAAGGGTTTTACCCTCTTCGCGGGCCAGCATGTCACCCAGCTCTTCCACACGGGCGAGGATTTCTGACCCGATACGGTCAAGAGCTTCGAACCGTACTAGAGGTGATGTTTCACGCCATTTAGGAAACGCGACAGTCGCGGCTTCGATCGCTTCAACGGTCTGGTTGGTATTGGCTCGAGCATAATCACCGATTATGTCGTTCAGATCAGATGGGTTGATATTGGGGGCAGCATCGTTGCCAGCCACCCATGTTCCAGCGATATAGTTGGGAAACGGGTTTACAGTCATAATAATTCCTCAAGAACTGGCCGCCAGCCAATATCTTCATGCCGGTGGTCCACAGTGTTTACGTAAAAATATATTGGGCTGTGATAACCTCGACACACCCGTCCATCGGAACGGCTAGCGACAGGTTCGGCCGTCCAACTGACCGCACCGAACCAGTTCCACAAAGAGTTATGAGACGAGTTCAGATGATCTGGGCTAAGCGGTGCTTCACTATTGGTCAGATCCGGTTGAGGCGCGTGCGACGCGGCGTAGCCGCCTACTAACGCATCCCATTCATTGGGCCCAGTCGCCCCCTGATAGGGATCATCATTGGGCGTATCACCACCGGTCAACAACCTGCAACAAAACTGTCTGTCATCAATCGACACTTCTGTACCAAAGACATACCCAGCGTCATCCAGATCTTGCCAACTGACGCGGCTCATAAGCATCCGATCAGCTACCAAATAGCGGGTGCCTCCTTGTTGAAACACATGCCAATTCAGGCGCCTGAGTGGGTCTTTGGGGCTGTCTATGAGAGTCCAATTGTTCCAATTCGGGTCACGCTCGAATTCGGGGAGGTTTCCAGATTGCAGACCCTCGTATGGACACAGTGCTGCAAGATCAGTGATCCACGGCCGGGTTGCTGGGGCCAGAATCTTTCCTGCATGTGATAAACCACCGAGCTGTTGGATTCCGATATATTCCATCATAGCCCTATCTCCGGTCGGGTACGGAAGCGACGCAGAACTCGAAACAGCATTTCTGCTGCCAGGAATTCTGTGCGCTCTGACGGATCTAGCGGCGGTGAAACCTCGACAATATCCAATCCGCCCAAGGGGGCTTCTGCCAACCCATCCAGCAGATCATAATACTGGCGAGGGGTAATGCCGCTGTGCACGATGGAACCTGTACCAGGAAGATAACCGGCGTCCATAGCATCAATGTCAATCGACAAATAAAGCTCGTCACACCCTTGCATGGCATGCGCAAGTGCTTGACGCATAACCTCTACCGGGCCTAAGTCATGCACATTACTGGATGAAAACACCCGCCCGCCCTGTTCTTCGATCAAGGCCAAGTCACCGCCATCGACCCAGCCCGCGATGCCGACCCAGACCATGTTGGATACATCTATGTTGGGCAATTCAGAGATCCGGCGGGCATTTGTTGCGTGGTTGTGACTGCCCCATGCGCCCAGTCGGTCAGAGAAATCCAGATGGCCGTCGATCTGAATATACCCAAAGCGCGCGTCTGGTGCGCGCTTAGCCAGCCCACGGGAATATCCCAGACAGGCCGGGAAACTGTTATAATGATCTCCGCCCAGTGCAAGTGGGATTGCGCCTGCAACCGTCAATCCTTCTGTCATTGCCGCGATTGCCTGCGTCGTTGCGTCAACATCTTGCGGTGTGATTTCTGCGTCGCCACAATCAACCAACCAATCCGTTGCGGGCACGGTGTGGCGGCGCGTGTCAGGGTCAAAGCTTGCCCCTTGCGGGCGCATAGATTGCAAAAGACTTGTCGCCCTGCGCAATGCTTCGGGGCCGAACCTTGTGCCCAGACGGCTGGAATGTGTCCAGTCAGACGGCATGCCGACCACGCCAATCTGGTCCGCACTGACATCAGGCACATCGCGTAATGGCCCATCGAACAGCCGAAACCCCGGTTGAGACAAGGGCGGGTGGAATGTTGCAATCATTGCAGTCATGTTGATACTTCTTCCTTTGAGGTTAGGCAGCCTAGATGATCAATCCCAAATCTCAGGCGCGCATAGATAAATGCCAGAAGGGCCGTGACCATAAGTCGTTGGCCAACCTTCACCACGCCCATGCCAGGTCGACTCGGGTTCAGGCCGGTCAACATGATAGCGTTGACCTCGTGCTGTCCTAGAAGCTCAAGCCATTGCACCACTGTATCAAGATCGCAGCCACCTAACCGTGGCTGGTCACAAAGCGCGCTGAGCGATGTTTCAAACACGGAAAGATCAAACCGCACAAACAGCGGCTTAGATGCATCCCGCCATTGGGATAGCCTTGCAAGCTGCGCGGCTGTTTCTAATTTGCAAGTTGTCGCACAACCATTCGGTAAGGGCGCTACATGAAAATCGCGCGCATCACGTGGTATGCCGCCAAGCTGCGCTGTCTGACACTTAGGCATCGCGCTCTGCACTGTCTCGGACAGGCTATCCGAACCGCCTAATATTATGGCACAGGCACCATTGCGACTGATCTGACTTATTGCCGCCTTCAATGTCGCCTGAATCGCTTCATCGGGTCCCAGCGATATATCCCCGAGGTCGCACAACCGCTCATGCAAGCCGTCGGTTTGAATGTCTTGTCGTGCATCAATATCAACTGGGTGGCTGAATTGAGGGTTTGCATGCCAGCCAAAATATACCGAGGTTTCGCGCAATGCGCGCGGCGCCAGAGACTGGCCAGCGTAGGGCGCGCTTATGTCTTCAAACGGGACGCCAAGCACCGCCAGATCGCCAGGCATGACATCGCAGATAGCTTTGGTTCGGGCGCGCATGAACGACAAATGCCCTGCCATGCGCGGCAATGGAGCGGACCGTAAAGGCATCAAGGAGCTCCTTTCTCAAGGCGCTCAGCCACTGCTTGCAAAATTGCAAGCGCCGCGCGGGTTTCCGTGGTTCCACGATGGTCTAATGCTGGGACAAGTCCAAAAACCACCGCAGCAATAACATTACCTGGTGTGGCGTCAATTTGCGCAATCATTTGTGCGGGCGACAGGCCGGTCAAGCGGCTCGGGTGCGACATCCAGATGCCCGCAAGCTTGTTTAAATCCACAGACAGGATGACTGGTTGAGGCTTAGACAGATTACCCGAAATGTCCCCTTTTAACGGTAAAACAGTGACATCCGCACCTGTGACCTTCTGCGCAGCAATGCCAAGCGCTTTTAGGCCACTGGAATCACCACCAACCAGCACCATCCGCGCGCCGGTTTCCAGGACCGCCTCGCATTGCGAGACAACTGCTGAAAAATGCTTGTCCGGCTCAAGCGGAAATACGTTTACATCCCCCAGATCAATTGCATTCGCAGACGCATTTTCGGGTAGGGAGGCATATCGCAACTGTCTTGCGAGGTAGCGTTGTCCCGCCACTGGCAGGTCGAGATTGTCACAAAAATACCCTGCTATTGCGACCTGTCCGGGCACAAGATCTTCCAAATCGCCAACAGGTACACCCAGAAAACTGGGGATCGAGTCAAATTGCATTTGTGCTGTATCACCCATTGCGCAAGGCCGCGTTGAGGGTTTCAATAGCCACCAGTTCCGACATGCCACGCGTGTCACGCGCAGGCGCAAGGCCAGTGATCACAATCGCCTGCCAGCTACAGGTCATTGCCTCGATGACTGAAACCAACGTTTCGGGTTTCATCCCGCCGGGATTAAGACCGACAGCGCCAGCTGCATGCCCAAGATCAATGACCGATATATCAACCCAAAGAATAGCTCGTTTGGGCATACTAGAAAAACCGGTGTTTCCTTCATCCAACTGCCGAGCAGTACGCCAGGCCATCGAGCGTTGGTTAATCTGATCCCATACATCTGCGGGTTGTCCGCCGTTCAGCCCCACCCATATCGTTTCTTCTTTTCGCGCAGCGACATCGCCCCAAGCCAGTGGCATGGCTGCGACAACTGGAAGATCAGGCAAGGCCTGCAGCACGCCCGAAGCAACATTTGACGCGCCACCAAAAACAACCGGCACAATGTCACCGGCTACCATTTGCGTCACAAGATGCTTCAATACGCCGGACCAATCCCCCGACGGATCCAAATTCCCAAGATCCCGGCCAGCTGCAGGCAAGTCGACCTCAAGTTGCCCGGCCATCTTACGTAACGCATCCGGTGCCAAAGAGGCTCCCATTCGGGGCCCGCTATCGACTTCGATTGGAACGCCCAAAACCCCAATATCGCCCGCCACACATTGCGAAATCTCGCCAAATGGCAGACTGGCATATCCGGTTAACATCGATCGTTTCTGCGGGTTATTCATTGCCAGATGCTTTCATTGATTGTGATTTCCAATTGCGTCCAAATTGGCTACAAACAGCCAAGTAATTGCGTCGAAAGGTTTGCCCATGCCCGACAAAGCCCAAGCATCGGACACAACAGGTGGTGTCGAAGCGGTTGAACGCGCATTGCGTGTGCTGGACTGCTTTGAGCCCGGCGATACGGGTCTGTCTCTGAAAGAGGTTGCGGACCGTAGTGGTGTCAACAAAGCGACAATCCTGCGTCTGAGTGTCTCGCTTGAAAAGTTTGGTCATATCACGCGAGACGCCGAAGGCTTGTTTCACCTCGGGCCGTCTTTGTGGCGTCTTGGATCCGTATTTCGCCAGAACCTGCGCATGGGGCCGATTGTACGCCCTGTGCTGGCGAGCCTGGTGAGTGCAACCGGGGAAAGCGCGTCGTTTTACGTGCAGCGCGGCAATTCCGGCGTTTGCCTGTACCGCGTCAATTCGCACAGGCTTGCGCGGGATCATGTCGAAGAGGGTGAGATCATTCCGTTGAGCATGGGCTCGTCCGGCCAGGTGCTGGATGCTTATTCCTTGCGGGAGGGCAAGCAGGCCACCAACATCCGGAAGGCTGGGTATTATCTCAGCCTTGGCGAACGTGATCCAGACGTCGCCGGATTGTCTGTTCCGGTTCTTGGACTTGAGGGTGAGCTGTTGGGTGCTGTTAGCCTGTCGGGTCTGCGCGTTCGCTTCAGCGAATCCGTTGTCGACGACTATCGCGCTGCGGTGCTTGATGCCGCTCACCAGATCCGGACCGAGATTGGTGAAATTTAAAAAGTGGATCATTTGTCAGAGTTCTTATTGCGACCAATCAGCTGAACTCCGACCAACATGGCGACCGATATGACAATCAGGCAGGTCGAAATCGCGGCGATGGTCGGATCAAGTTGATCACGCAGTGAATTGAACATGCGGCGGGTAATCGTGGCGTTGTCCCCACCCGAGACCAGCATCGAAATCACCACCTCGTCGAGCGATGTGATGAAGGCCAAGAAGGCGCCAGTCTGGATCGAGAATTTGACCTGCGGTACCGTTATTGTCCACAGCGCATAAGCTCGTGATGCCCCCAGACTGCGCGCCGCCAACTCCTGATCAAAGTCATAATTCTGCAATCCGGACATGACGGTCACGATCACAAAGGGCAGCGCCAACGCAGTATGCGCGATCACAATACCGGTAAGCGTGTAATTGAGTCCCAGCTTTGCATAAAGGCTGAACACGCCTACGGCAATCAGGATAACCGGCACAACAATGGGCATGATAACGAGGACCTGCACAGTGTTCCTGATCCGTGGGGTAGAACAATGCAGGCCATAGGCACAAAGTGAGCCCAAGGGTGTCGCAATCGCTGTGGTCAATACCGCCGCTATCAATGACGTCTTCGTGGCGCTCATCCATTCTGGAGACGTAAAATAGCTTTCGTACCAACGAAACGAGAACGACGTAGGCGGAAATTCCAGAAAGGAAGCCCCCGAAAACGACATGGGGATCACGATCAGCGTGGGCAGGATCAGAAAGAACAGCACCGCAATGCCGACAACAGTCAGCCACAAACCGTCAATTTTACGTTGTCCAACTTGTTCCATTTTCGGATCCTTAGCGCATGAAGAGTTTGTCGAGACCGAAGACACGGTTCATGAGCCAGATCATCATCAGTGCCAGAAGCAACAGGACAACGCCCAAGGCCGATGCAGCACCCCAATTGGAATAGACTGTGATTGTGCTTTCGATCCGCTGTGCCAGCATCTGCACCCGGCCACCGCCAAGCAAAGCAGGCGTTACGAAAAAGCCGAGAGATAAGATAAAGACCAGCACGATACCGGCAAAGAGGCCCGGCAGAGACATCGGGAAAAAGACCCGCCAAAACGCCCCGCGCGGGCTAGAGCCAAGCCCAACCGCAGCCCGAACCAGATCGGTGTCAACGCTCCGCATGGTCGCGTAAAGTGGTAGGATCAGAAACGGCAGCATAATATGTACCATACCGATGATTGAACCCGTAAGGTTGTGCGCCAGTTGCAGCGGTTCCTCGATAATGCCCATCGACATCAACGACGAATTTATGATGCCATTGCGCTGCAATAGCACCAGCCAAGCGTATGTACGCACCAGAACCGAAGTCCAGAACGGGACCAGCACGAAGACCATCAGAATGGCGGCTGTTCTGTCCGACACTCTTGTCAGCCAGTAACACAGCGGATACCCCATAAAGACGCAAATCACCGTCACCGAGATGCTGATCTGAAAGGTGACCACAAAGGTCCGCCGATAAAGCGCACTGTTGAAAATACGTTCGTAGTTTTCCAAGCTCAACTCACCAGCAGCATTGTAAAACGACAGCGAAGACAGCCAGAAAACTGGCACAAACACGACAATCAAAATGGCAAGAACTGCGGGCAACGAAAGCCCGAAAAAGGTCATGCGTTCACGGCGCTCTTCGGATTTGAGCGTGCTTGCGTTCTGAAGCATCGGGCTAGCTGCATTGGTTTCGGCGATACTCATGCCACATGTTCCGGTACAATGATTGTGTCTTCGGGATGTAGGGCAAGGCCAATTCGCTCCCCTTTGGACGGCAGGCCTGTTTGGCCCGCGCGATTGGCCGGGACGCGCACATTAATCTCGCCTGCGCTGTCGTGCTGAACAATGACCAGCACGCTGTCACCTTGATAGATTATGTCGTGCACATGGCCGGACAGATCATTGGCAGTTTTTGGCACAGCACCTGCGGTGACCTCTAGCAATTCAGGCCGGATCACCAAGCGATGGCCACCGCTGCCTTGAGCAATCGGTAAATCGGATTTTAGCACGCGCCCATTGAGCTGTGCGGTACCCTTGGCCACCGTTACCGGTAAGGAAACTGATTCACCGATAAAATCCGCGACAAAGAAACTGTGAGGTTGACGATAGAGCCGCTCCGGCGTCTCGACCTGCTCGATCCGACCGTGATTGACCACTGCAATCCGGTCCGACATCGTCAGAGCTTCGCGTTGGTCATGTGTGACATAGACAACCGTCGCATCCAGCTTTTGATGCAGCGCCTTCAGTTCTATCTGCATATGTTCGCGCAGCTTTTTGTCGAGTGCGGACAGAGGTTCATCCATCAGGATGATCTGTGGCTCGAACACCATCGCGCGGGCAAGGGCTACTCGCTGTCTTTGGCCGCCGGACAATTGAGTAATTCGCCGATCCCCATAGCCGCCAAGTTGTACCGTATCCAGCACACGCTCGGCGCGTGTCTTTTGATCGCTTTTGGAAACCCCTCGGACTTTCAGTGGATAGGCCACATTTTCAGCCACCGTCATGAAGGGAAACAGCGCATAGCTTTGAAAAACCATGCCAAGGCCGCGTTTGTGCGGCGGTGTTGCAATCATTTCTTGATCGCCAAATTGGATTGACCCGCCATCCGGACGCACAAAACCGGCCAGTGCCATCAGAAGCGTGGTTTTGCCCGAGCCAGATGGTCCAAGCAGTGTCAGGAATTCGCCTGCGGCAATATTTAACGACACATTATCGAGCGCTTTTACCGCGCCGTAAGCTTTACACAGGTTGGATATGTCTATGGGAAGGGATTGGGCAGCAGAGGACATGCAGGTTCCTAACTTAAGAATAATGGGCGCAGCGCGAACTGAACTGCGCCCAATTAGATTACTGTTGGATCAGTGTGTCGAACTCTTCAGTCAACTCACCCAATTGGCCGATGTAAAAAGCCGGGTCGACAAGAAGCTGCTTGTCGTAGTTGCTCGGATGCGTGTTGACCAACAAAGCCTGCTCATCCGAGATAATGCCAGTGTCAAACGCGCCCGTATTCACCGGACCCAAAGGCATCGTGACCGCCAGCCTCGCCTGTGCTTCGGCACTCAGCAATTCGTTGATCAGGCGCATCGCATTCTCGACGTTTGGCGCGCCTTTGGGAACCAGCAAACAATCGACATCCATCGTGCCACCATCGAATGCATAAGCGACGTCAACGCCAGATGCGATGACACTTTCCACACGGTTATGGCCCATGTGAATCACGTCTACTTCACCGTCACGCAGTAGCTGTGCGGATTGTGAGCCACCTCGATACCAAACGGTGACTTCGGGTGCGATTTCTCCCAGTTTGGCCCAGGCACGCGCGATGCCTTCGTCCGTGGCCAGCATGTCATAGACTTCTGCCATAGGTACACCATCGGCCATAAGGGCAGCCTCAAGGTTGTAGTTCACCTTGCCGTGCATGCCGCGATTGCCGGGGAAGTTTTCCAGATCCCAGAATTCTGCCCAATTGGATGGTCCAGCACCGTCAAATGCGTCGGTGCGGTAGGCAATCACTTTAGTGAAGTTGATGAAGCCAATGTAATTCTCATGGATCAGTTCTTCGGGGATACCCGTTGTGTCGACAATAGAATAATCAATCGGCTCAAGTTTGCCCTCTCGGCTGAGGGTTTCACATGAGGGCAAATCTTGCTCGGTCACATCCCAAGCGACGGCACCCGCGGTGATCTGTGCGCGGACGTCTTGAATACCGTTGGTCGTATCCTCCTTGACCGTGACATTTAGTGCACTGGCTGCAGGTTCCAGCATCGCTGAGCGCAAAGCATCTTGAAATGATCCACCCCAGGATGAAAACACCACCTCACCTTCTGCGAAAGCTGGCGACGCCAATACCACGCTGCTGGCAACGATGCTTGCCGCAAGCGACAGTCTTTTTGTTTCATTCTTCATTTAAGATTCTCCCAAAATTTTTGTTGATTATTGAGGTTTATAACCACCTCACTCCCATATATTTCGTTAGGCAAAACGATGTTTCATTTTTTAAAGCTTGTACTGGAAGAGGTCAACATTTATTTTTAAACACAGGCGCTAGGTCAGTTTCCTTCAACCCGGTTGGTGATCAGCTGTAGCCATTCGAGCATAATAAAGCGGCCAGCATTCTTTACCTGAAGGGTTGCGATCCAGGGACTTTGTAATCGCGAGACGTTTGGCCAAATAGTATTTAAAAGTGTGCTGTCAGACTAATGACTGCAAGCATCAGATTGATAGCGGCAATCAAAATCTATTCGCTCAATAATTGACGCCACTCAGCCAGAGCAGCAACACGGTTTAGCTTGAAATTGGTACGTGACTAGAGATGGCATCCCAACAAAACCCCCACCCAATGAATCTACGCCCCCAATACTAAAGGCCCGTGGTCCGAGACGCGGGGCCTTATGATGGGGGGCCCCGGTCCATGGTCCTGTGGCTCGATTGCATGGATCAGGCGCAGTAACCCCTATTTTTAGGCGGTCAAATACCTACGCATGGGGCACTGCCCCTTAAGTTCGAATCTAAACGTAGCTTCCGCCTTAGATGAGGTATGGGTTTTGACCTGCCTGATCGTATCAAGAAGACCCTAATTTACTGTCAAACAGATGTTTTTTGTAACCCATTTG
>Ga0206123_10001690_pt1 | contig 20294 bp, 24 predicted proteins | sample Helgoland_Spring_2_FD_160086 | JGI IMG/M metagenome (GOLD analysis project Ga0206123, IMG submission 160086) | Pelagic subsurface seawater microbial communities from Kabeltonne, Helgoland, North Sea - Helgoland_Spring_Bloom_20160316_1 | ecosystem: Environmental > Aquatic > Marine > Epipelagic ...
ATATTTTTGCTCATAACGATTCCGAGCTATTAGATGAAGAGAGCGGGCTATCACATTTAGCTCATGCAATTTGTTGTTTATTATTTAAGTTGGAGATTGAATTAGAAAATGCCGAGAATGAAAAGAGTCAAGAAGAAGGATCACGAGAATCTGACGTCGGAGAATTTGCAAAGGGTTATCAGCTTGCTCCAGCCCACTTCTACGGATCAGAAACCTATAACAAAGAAACAGGCTTGCGAGATGTTGAATATAACATACAATACAAGTCGCCTGGATACGATACTGACGGAATTTCTAGACAGACAGGAATACGTGCAGAGAAGAAAAAACCAAAACCGTGGAAAAACAGCAAGTAAAAGCGAAATCCAGGAGACTGTATCTGACTATCTAAAAGGAGACAATGTAAGCAGTATTTCGCAGTATTTATATCGGTCTCCTTCGTTCGTAAAAAATATATTAGATAGAGTCGGAGTACCGCAGCGTCCTCCTTCGGCAGAGGATAGAATGTTGCCAGCTTTCCTACCAGAAAATTGTGTAGCAGAAGAGTTTGAAGCGGGAGAGATAGTATGGTCTGCAAAGTACCATTCTCCAGCAGTTATAGATCGAAAGCACGAAGATCCCTTATACTTAGAAAAGTATGGAAGTAATGCGTATCAAATCTATATTTATGAAAAAGATTCTAATGAAGATAACTACCTTGCTAGGGCAGGTAAAGGAGGATTTTATGCTTCTTGCTTAGCGTATGATTTAGGTAAGCTCAGTCATCTAGTAGAGCTAGGGATTGATTTAAAAAAGGAACTATGATAGAAAATCTTATAAAAGCTTTGAAAGAAGGAAAAGTAGTTATTACTTTTCGTAGTTTAACTTCTGGAAGACGTATAGAAGATACATATACTCTTCAAGGAGTAAACCTCCCCAAAATCCACAAAATAATAAGCTAGTGGTTATTCACTGCGAGACAAATACCTATGAAGACATAGAGAAGGAGACAATAGAACAATGGATACGAATAGTATAGAAATGTGGACACACTTCTGTCACATAAAAGAGACAGTGATAGATACTGAAAAAGGCTCGGCATGTAACTGGTGCCCAGCACAAGAAAAAACAGAAATGATATATCAGGGATTGTATTGGGCGTACCCTCTACAGAAATACATGAGATGGCCTGAATATATGCAATATTACTACTGGCTCGACAAAAAAAGTTCTTGACATATATGTTAAATTAAACTATAATAGTTGTCAAGAAAAGAGAGGAAACCAATGGGCGACCGATTTTATAGGCAACAACTAGAATTCCTGGGCACTTGTCCAGGGTACAAAGGCAATCCAAAAAGGAAAAGAAAAATGGCGTGGGACGACGACAAAAAAGCAGCAGTTATCGAAGCATACGAGAACGCTGAACCAACCCCTGAGACTTCAATGGAAATCGTAAAAGATATTGCTGATGACTTTAATGAATCACCAAACGGTGTTCGTATGGTACTTAGCAAAGCTGGAGTCTATATCAAGAAAACTCCTGCCGCATCTGGTGCAAAAGCATCTGGTGGTGGAACACGAGTTTCAAAAGCTGGAGCACAAGAAGCACTTATCGCAGCTCTGACCGATGCAGGTCAAGAAGTTGATGAAGATGTAGTATCTAAGATGACTGGTAAAGCAGCACAGTACTTTGCTGGAGTGATTGCAGCCCTCAACTAATTTCCGCTCTCCATGTAGTTAGTGCAGCAAAAGATTTTGCTAAACCTACTAAGAAGGAGATCTTGTGAAAAAAGAGGAACTAGCATCATTAGTAACGGAGTATGGTGATGCTATTATCACATATCGAAGTGAAAATTCCAGAAAACTAAAGTATAATGTCTGTACCCTAGACTTTACTACACCATACGTGGCTGACAAGAAAAATCGGGCAAAGGAGTCTGACCGGACTCTTTTGCTCTTTTGTTGGGATACAGATTCGTATAGACTTCTCAAAGCTGAGAATGTAACTAGCGTAGTACCCTTGTCATCTATTCTTCGAAACGAGGTGTAAGATGGAACTGCATGAAGCACCCGCATTGTATGAGAAAATTATACATTACAACGAAGACAAAGAGCTACAAGTGAGGCTAACTATCAATACTTTTAGAGGTATTGAGTATTTGCACGTAAGAAAGTACTACCTAGATTTCACCGAAGAGTGGAAACCTTCTCCAGAGGGCGTAGCCATGGAGCTAGATTTTAATAACTCTCGTGAGTTATTTTCAGGACTACTAGAGATACTATCATTAGCAGAATCGAAAGAGATAATAGAAGAACACTTTAAAGATTATATCGACGGAATCTATAAATAATTCTTGACTTTCACTGGTTCTGTCTGTATAATATACAATATTCCAGTGAGAGTTTTATATGAAAGATTTTTTAGATAAGGCGAGTAAGCATTATTATGAAGGTGACCCTATCATATCTGACGCAGAGTTTGATTCTCTTGCAGATAAGTTTGGGTATAATGGCGTGGGTTACTCAGTAACTGACGGTATACCACACCTTTATAAAATGTACTCCCTACAAAAAGTTTTTTCAGAGGCAGATCTGCCTTCAGATATTGATAATTATTTCTGTACTCCTAAACTGGATGGGGCAGCAGTGTCTATACTATATGTAAATGGACTACTAGCTCTTAGTCTCACACGAGGCGACGGTAACATTGGACGAGACATAACTGAGAAAATGCGGGCTTTAGTCCCGAACACTATTTCATTACTAGAAGTCATCCAAGTTACCGGGGAAGTAGTTGCCCCTAAAAGTATCCCAAATGCTAGAAACTATGCTTCTGGTGCTTTGAATCTCAAAGACATGAACGAGTTTGCAGATCGGGACTTAACATTTGTAGCTTATGACTTTAATACTCAAATACTTAAACAAGGACACCAGTATGATGAACACACTCTACCTACTCTTAGGGACTTCGGTTTTTCTGAAGTTAGTACGTTCGATTCTAGTAATTACCCTACTGATGGTCGTGTTTACAGGGTAAAAAGCTCTGATAAGTTTAACAGATTGGGATTTACATCTCATCATCCTCGTGGAGCAGTAGCTCTCAAAGAAGAGAAAAGGGGCAAGATCACCAAACTACTAGATGTGGTATGGCAAGTTGGCAAGAGTGGCGTTGTTAGCCCTGTTGCACTTCTTGATCCTGTAGACATTGACGGAGCTGTTGTTTCTCGCGCTACTCTACATAATATAGAGTACATACGAAGTCTTGATTTAGAGATAGGCTGTAATGTTGAGGTTATTCGTAGTGGTGAGATCATACCTCGGATTTTACGACGTGTGGATTAAGTACACCATCGAAAAAATAGTTCTTGACAAAAATCTTAATTTTAAGTATAATATATGTTCAATTTCAAGGAGAGCCCTTTAGTGCAAACTATTCAAGTCCCAACCAACTGCCCTAGTTGTAGTTCGTTACTTGAGTGGTCTAACGATCTTCTGTACTGTAGAAGTTCTATATGTTCTGCTCAAAAGCAAAAGAAAGTTGAACACTTCGCCAAAACCCTTAAAATTAAAGGGCTTGGTCCTAGTGCTATCAGCAAACTTGGCTTAGTAGACGTAGACCAAATTTACAGTATAACCAAAGACGAAATCACTGAAGGGCTATCTTCTGAGAAGTTGGCAGAAAAGTTGTATGCAGAGATTAAGAACTCAGAGGCAGCACCTCTTAATGCAGTACTCGCTGCTTTCAGCATACCTTTAATCGGAAAAACTGCTAGTGACAAGCTCTCTAAAATAATTACTGATATTACTGAGATAAACGAGAGTAGTTGTAGGCAAGCAGGGCTCGGACCGAAGGCAACTGAAAACTTATTAGAGTGGCTTCATGAAGACTTTTACTGTTTTTATGATGGATATCTGCCCTTTGACTATAAATTTGATACTCCTGTTCAAAAAGAACAGATAGGTGTTGTGTGTATTAGTGGTAAACTTAAAAGTTTCAAGACTAAAGCACTAGCAACAGAAGCCCTAGAGCATAAAGGATATGCTGTGAAGTCAAGTTTAACAAAGGACGTTACAATACTAATAAACGAAAGCGGAGTAGAATCCGCGAAAACAACCCAAGCCAGAACTTCTGGCGTAATAATCATTGAAAATCTATTAGATTTACTTGGAGAACAATAATATGGCATTGCCAAAATGGACCGAAGAACGTACCGAAGAGTTGACCAACTTTGTCGGTGACGAATCACCAATCTCTCAAGCAACTGTTGCAGACGCAGCAACTCAGCTTGAAACTTCAACACGCTCAGTTTCTAGTAAACTGCGTAAAATGGGCTTCGAAGTAGAGCTTGCTTCTGCATCTTCTGCTCGAACCTTCTCTCCTGACCAAGAAACTACTTTGTCTTCTTTCGTACAGGATAACAGCGGTGAGTATACTTATGCTCAAATCGCTGAACACTTTGATGGTGGAGCTTTCTCTCCTAAGTCAATTCAAGGTAAGATCTTGTCAATGGAACTTACCGATCACGTCAAGCCTGCTCCTAAAGTAGAGACTGTACGTACTTACTCAACTGACGAAGAAGAAACCTTTGTACAGATGGTAAACGACGGTGCTTTCGTAGAAGCAATCGCTGACGCTCTTGATCGTAGCGTAAACTCAGTACGTGGTAAGGCTTTGAGCCTCCTTCGTTCTGGTGATATTGACGCTATTCCACGTCAAGAGCACACAAAAGGTGCAGCTAAAGAAGATCCTTTGGCAGACCTTGGCGATATCGAAGGTATGACCGTCGATGCAATCGCTGAAGCTATTGGCAAAACTGCTCGTGGTGTAAAAACTATGTTGACCCGACGTGGTCTGGTAGCAGCCGACTATGATGGTGCAGCTAAGAAAGAAAAAGCCGCAGGCTAATCTAAATGGCGGCCCTTCGGGGTCGCTTTATATCTTCGGGGGAAGTTTTGAACATTGCGAGTGCTTTAATCAAGCAGGTGTTGACGCTGCAGGACTTTGAGACCTGGACGTCCGTTCGCAAAGATTATTTGCCTAATGAGTTTCATACACTTTTCGGAGTGATTGATAAACATGCAGATAAGTTTCACAAACTTCCAACACTTGAAGATCTCAAATTTGAGGTACGTGATCCTGGAACTCTAGAAAAGGTTTATGCTCTTCAGGGTATCGAGGTTGATGTAGATGCTTTTAGCCTTCTACAGTATCTCAAAAATGAGTACACTCAAAAGGAGATTCTCAACTCCTTAGAGTCTTATGTGGATAATTCTGTAGCTTTTGAAGATGCAGAAGAATCAGTAACACATTTACATCAGATTGTCCTAGACATTGAGAAAAAAGTAGATCTAGAACTTCCGCAAGAGAGTATGCAACGCATCACTCTTTTTGAATCTGATGATGATATTGCCAAGTACCTACCGCTAGGTTTAAATACCGAGTACGACTACGATATACAGTTCTCTCCTAGAGATTTAGTACTTATCGGAGGTCGGCGCGGGGCTGGAAAGTCAATGACTTGTGCTAATATCGCTCACAACGTCTTTGAGCAGGGTCGATCGGCTATGTATTTCACTATTGAGATGGATAGTCGGTCTATTCTTCAAAGAGTTTGCGCTATTGCAACTGGTATACCTCATGCTCGCCTTCGCACCAAGAATCTTGGAGTGACAGAGTGGGAGAAAGTTGCAGTATGGTGGGCTAACCGTTTTCAGGAAGGCCAGAAAAAACTACAAGAGTACAAACAACACCGAGATTTCGACGAATTTCATCACAGTCTTACAACTAATTGCGAGCTTCTCCCGACTCAGCAAGTAGATGTAGTCTATGATCCTTCTCTGAACCTAGCAAAGATTAAGGCAGAGATGGATAAGAAGGTGAAGGCTCTCAATGTCGGTGTTGTTCTTGTGGATTATATTAACCAGGTCAAAAAATCTGCTATCCCCAACCGAGCGGGACAGTACGATTGGACAGAGCAAATAGAGGTGAGTAAAGCCCTCAAAAGCATGGCACAAGAATATGATTGTACCGTTATATCGCCATATCAAACAGACGCGAGTGGAGAAGCGCGCTTTGCCAAAGGTATACTAGATGCTGCTGATGCAGCTTATGCTCTTGAAACTTATGAACAAGAGGATGCTTGTATTACCTTTAATTGTGTGAAGATGCGTAACTCTGCTCAGCGTTCTTTTACTTCTACTATGAACTGGGAGACTCAAAAGATTGGACCAGAAAGTTCCTTGTCTCCGCAAGAGAGAGAGGACTCCTCTATGAAGACTGGCGAAGATATAGACGACGTTGCTTAAAAATATTTCTTGACATCTTCTGGTAAATCCTGTATAATATACATTCATATTCAGGAGGATTCTAATGATTATTCAAGGCAGTATGAATCATACCTACTCTGGTAGGAAGAAAAAGAGAGTAGCAAAAGTAAAAAGAACCCAAAAGCCTTTCATACCTTTAGCAAAAGACGAAAAAGTATTCAAGCCCGCCCCCTGGGTTCGTAAAGACAGAGAGTTTAAGTCAACACCTTTAAGTGCTTACACAGTACCAAACGATACTTCCTATAGACAGGAAGTAAGTAAGAAGTATACTGTTGCTATTGCATTCAATAAGGGAGCATATCAAGTTATTCCTAACGAAGATATAGAGCATATAGGTAAGTAATGCATCGACATACTCAGATTGCACAGAGACAAAGATTGATGCGACAACAAAGTCGCAGAAGACAAATTAAACAAGCACAAGCACGTAGGCTATCATTCAATGAATGTGGAAGAGTTACTGATACAGAAGAAGATTCCATACATCCCAAAGGGGAAGGATTACGTAGTACGTTGCCTAAACCCTGAGCATGATGATAGTAATCCTAGTATGCGAATCGATCAGATTGACGGTCGATTCAACTGCTTTGCGTGTGAGTTTAAAGGAAACCTTTTTAGTTTCTTTGGGGAACAAGCGTCGGGTCTACAACTAAAGCGAGACATTTTAAAGAAGAAAATTGAAGAGAAGCGCGCAGAGAACGTAGGCTTGACGTTCCCCAAAGATTTCTTACCCTACATTGGTAACTGGAGAAACATATCCCCTCAGACTTATAAACAGTTTGAAGCGTTTGAACACGCTGGTAAAGACTATATAAGTCGTATCAACTTCCCTATTAGAGATATTTCTGGAAAAATAGTAGCATTTCAAGGTCGACATACCTCTGGAGGAACTCCAAAGTATAAGTTTACTCCTCCTGGTGCAAAGCTGCCATTATTTCCACAAGTATCTCCCCGACTTGGTGAGATAATTCTTGTAGAAGGAATTTATGATGTAATAAATCTACATGATAAAGGATTAAGGAATGTTTGTTGCTGTTTTGGCACAAACAATATAAATGAAGATAAGCTGCTTATGCTCTCTATGAAAGGCGCTACAAAGATAGGTATATTCTTTGATGGCGATGAAGCGGGGCAAAAAGCAGCAGAAAATGTTAAAGTAATGTGCGAGAAAGTTGGTCTCTTTACCAGAAACATCCATATGAAAGAGTTGGATCCTGGTGCACTTACGGAAACTCAAGTTAAGAAACTGGAGAATAGATTATATGCCTAAAGTTGCATTAGTAGAAACTAAACCAAGTAGAACAGATTTTAGAAATGAGTTTGATGGAGCTTTTGATTTCGATCAATTCCAGCTTTGTTCAGACTCTAGTATTAAAAAAGTATTAAAACGAGACTGTGACATTAACATGAATCCCGACAACTACGAATGGGTAGTTCTTGTCGGTAGTGATGCTTTGAAGTATTTCACAAAGATTAATTCTGTCACAGAATATTCTGGTAAGAAGGTAGAAGGAAAGTTTCTGCCTGTAATTAATCCAGCTATGCTGAAGTTCAAACCAGAAGCTCGTAAGACGTGGGAATCGTCTAAAGAAAATATTATTAAGTACATTAATGGTGAGATTGAAGATGTCATCATAGATGAGAGTATCGCAATGGGTACTCAAGATACCGAAGTAGCAAAAGAGTGGATTCGTGGTGCTTTGGCACATACGGGCGACTACATTGCACTTGACTCAGAGACAAGTGGCTTATACCCTCGAAACGGACATATGATTGGTATCTCTATGTCCTATACTGGAGACAATGGTATCTATATTGATACGGATTGTTTCGACGAAGAAATAGAAGAAATGCTACGTGAGTTATTTCTAAAGCGCAGAGTAATCTTTCATAATGCCAAATTCGATATGGCATTTTTTGAGTATCACTTTGGCTTTGAATTTCCTAGGTTCGAGGACACCATGTTGCTCCACTACCTCATAGACGAGAATCCTGGAGGGCATGGTCTTAAGCAGTTGTCTATTAAATTTACGCCATATGGTGATTATGAAAAACCAATGTATGATTGGATTGATCAGTATAAACGCGCAAATGGGTATAATCGAGAAAGTTTTTCTTGGGATATGATTCCCTTTGATGTAATGAAAACATATGCAGCTATGGATGCTGTATGTACTTTTCTTCTCTATCAAAAATTTAAGAAGATTAAGGAAAACCCAAAGCTCAAGTGGATATATGACAACATATTAATACCTGGGTGTAGGTTTCTAATAGATACTCAAGATAACGGAGTACCGTTTGATCGAACACGTTTATTAGTATCCCAAGAACTTATGCAAAGTAATATAGATGAAGCTATTAACGAACTCTACAATTTCAAGGAGGTGAAAAAGTTTGAGGAGTTTCAGGGCAAGGATTTTAATCCGAACTCTACAGTTCAGCTTCGTTCTTTGCTTTTTGACTTTATCGGGTTGAAGCCCACAGGGAAGAAAACCGGTACAGGTGCAAATTCAACAGATGCAGAAGTTTTACAAGAACTAGGAGAACAACATGATGTTCCACAACACATTCTTAATATTCGCCAGAAAAGCAAAATCAAGAATACATATCTTGATAAGATTATACCACAGCTTGATAGAGACAGTAGGTTACGTACAAATTTCAATCTACATGGAACTACTTCTGGTCGCTTGTCTTCTAGCGGTAAATTAAACATGCAACAGCTTCCCCGCGACAATCCTATTGTTAAAGGTTGTATTCGCGCACAGGAAGGAAATAAAATCGTTGCAATGGACTTAACCACCGCAGAAGTATATGTCGCTGCAAAACTTGCAAGTGACGAAGCATTGATGAACGTATTTCGTTCAGGAGGCAACTTTCATAGTTCGATTGCTAAAACAGTTTTCAAGTTACCTTGTGACGTGGCTGACGTTGCAGAGTTCTACGGAACCCAAAGACAAGCTGCAAAAGCTGTTACCTTCGGTATTATGTATGGTGCTGGTCCTCGAAAGATTAGTGAACAAGTTACCAAAGACTCTGGCAAGTATTTTGGCGTTGGAGAAGCAAAAGATGTTATTGATGATTATTTCAACTCTTTCCATAAGCTGAAAAGCTGGATTGAGACAAACCAGAAGTTCATCGAACAGAATGGGTTTGTATATAGCTTCTTTGGTAGAAAGAGACGTCTACCTAATGTTGCCTCTGACGACGCTGGTATTCGAAGTCATAGTGTGCGCTCAGGACTAAACTTTTTAGTTCAGTCTGCTGCTTCTGACATTAACTTGTTAGGTGCTATAGACATGGGCGCACATATTAAAGCTAAAAATATGAAATCTCGTATCTTTGCTTTAGTACATGACTCGATTCTGGCAGAAGTTCCAGAAGAAGAAATAGAAGAATACAGTGAGCGCCTCCAACACTTTATTCAGCTTGACCGTGGCCTCAACATCTCCGGAGCCCCAGTAGGGTGTGACTTTGATGTTCATGAGGATTACTCATTAGGTAAATTCGAGAAGATGTATGGTAGTCACTTACCGGAAAATCAGTAAAGTAAAGTTTCCAGTATATATACTGGATTCCTCGAATTGGCACGAGCAAGACGGATTATTGTTTGTGGATAACAGACTGTTAGATGATAAGAATATGCCAGGAAAAACACTTGGTATACGAAGACTACAGACCCCCTTTAAGGATCTTTACCCTTTAAGGGGTTCTTTAGGAAGCCTCCTTGGTATTATCAAACAGAAAACAAAAACTTTTATTGATAGCGAGGGTAACCCCTTTCTATATGAAAAAGTAGAAAACTGTCCTCTCAAATACTATAAAATCCGTAGAGTAGAGAAAAAAGATAAAGCTGCTGTACTATGGGTAAAAGGAGTTACTTTTCCTTTTAAGATCCCCCGTCCACCTGTAAACGATCAGATTCAGTGGGCGGGGATTTTACATCGTAAGGGTATTCCTTGGATGTTGTATGAGTACTCAGACCATAAAAAGTCTGACACTCGAAGAAAAGTGTGAATTATATATGGGAAGAAGAAACAGAACGCTCGCAGGTGCGGGTCTGACTCTATTAGAGATCGAACCCTTAACACAAAATCAAGTAGCCGCTTTTGAAAGTGAAAAACACTTACTTTTACACGGAGTTGCAGGCACAGGAAAGACTTTTATCTCTTGCTATCTAGCATTTGATGATATGCTCAAAGGAGGGTATAATAAGCTGATTATTATACGAAGCGCGGTACCTACTAGAGACATTGGCTTTCTTCCTGGCAATGAAAAAGAAAAAAGCGCAATATATGAAGAACCTTATAAAGATATTTGTATTGAATTGTTTCAAAGGGGAGACTCTTACGAAATATTAAAAACCAAAGGCTTAGTTAATTTTATGACTACTTCGTTTATTCGCGGGGTCACACTAAGAGATTCAGTAATTATAGTAGATGAATGTCAGAACATGAGTTTTCATGAGCTAGACTCTATTATTACACGAGTTGGCGAGGAGTGCAGAATTATTTTCTGTGGCGACTTCCGACAGTCTGATCTTAGTAAAAATGGACTACAAGACTTTATTCGCATACTCAAAGCAATGGATCACTTTGATCTTGTTGACTTTGAGATTAAAGACATTGTACGGAGTGGCTTTGTTAAAGATTATATTACCGTAAAAACGAATCTGGGTTTATGAAAGCAGTAATAAGTAACAGGATTTATCTAGAAGTAACGAATGAGTATAAGGACTTTCTCAGTAAAGAACTAACTTATTCGATACCTACTTACAATCCAAAAGATCCTCCACAGGTTATTAAGACTATGGTACGAATTCGTTCGGATTTAGTTAGCATACCTGTGGGTCGTGTGGATTTAATACCAGACGACTACGAAATAGTTGATAAGCGATTGATAAAGCCTGAGCAATTTCCTGACTTTAAGTTTCCTTTACGGGAAAGCCAGCAAGCTGTTTTTGATGAAATCGAAGACAATGCTATAATTAACGCATGGGTTAGCTGGGGAAAGACTTTTACAGGATTAGCTATTGCTGGGAAACTAGGTCAAAAAACCCTTATTGTTACCCACACAGTACCCCTAAGAAATCAGTGGGCAAAAGAAGTAGAGAAAGTGTATGGATTTAAGCCAAGCATTATTGGAAGTGGTAGTATGGATCTTTCTGGTCCTGTGGTTGTGGGGAATACTCAAACTCTTTACCGTAATATTGGTACAATACAAAAAGAGTTTGGTACAATCATCTTGGATGAAATGCACCATGTCTCGTCTCCGACGTTTTCTAAAATAATTGATAGTAATTATGCTAGATATAAGATAGGTCTATCAGGCACTATCGAAAGAAAGGACGGAAAACATGTAGTATTTAGAGATTACTTTGGAAGCAAAGTCTTCAAACCACCAAAAGAAAACTTCATGCCACCTACCGTCCATATCTTGAATAGCGAAATTCGATTTATGGACGGTGCCAATATTCCTTGGGCGAATAGAGTGACTAATTTAACAAATAATGATGATTATCGACATACTATATCCATGCTTGCTGCGGCCTACGCCGCAAAAGGGCATAGGGTGTTAGTAGTGAGTGACAGAGTGCATTTCATGAAGGCCTGCGCCGAACTAGCTGGTGATAAAGCGACTTGTGTTACGGGTGAGCTTTCTCATGAGGAAAGGGAAGAACGCATGTCTCTTATAAAGAGTGGTAAAAAGAACGTTCTGTTCGGAACACAAGCTATTTTCTCAGAAGGTATCTCTTTGAATGAGCTAAGTTGCCTAATACTTGCTACACCGATAAACAACGAACCACTATTAACCCAGTTAATTGGACGTGTCATACGAAAAGAAGAAGGCAAGCGAGACCCGGTGATTATTGATATACATCTCAAGGGTAACACTGCAAGAAGACAGGCTTCTACCCGCATGGGACACTACATGAAACAGGGTTATCAAATCAAACAGCTATAAAAAAATAGTTCTTGACAACAAGGTTAAACTTTAGTATAATATATGTTCTTATTTGACTGGACGAAAATTTATAATGCGTCGCACGGAAATGTGCGCGAGATAGTACGTATCTTTAGGATGCTTGTTCACAAGCAAATTCCTGAAAATAGTAGAGATCCTATTTATAAATATTCGCAGAAAGACTTTTCTGGGGTGAGTTTCATGCTACACCCTGACGTACTTCTATACCATTCTCATAAGTATAAATATCGTGAATTAGCACAGTATATTTCGCTGTGCTCTTTCCGATCCTCGATAGATTTTCTATCAACACAAGATACGACTCTAGACCTGATATTTGTACCAGGGTTAGAGCCGGAAACAATTATAAACAATAATAGGCTACTTATAATAGACGACGAGAAAGTGCGTTTTCTATATGAAGAAGTCCAGAACTCGGAGATACATTAATGGCAATTTCATTTAATCAACAGAAAGGATCGGCACAAAAGTCGTCGATCAGCAGTTTCCAATATACCGACGGCGATAACAAATTCCGTCTAGTAGGCGACATTCTTGCTCGCTATGTTTATTGGATTAAAGGTGAGAACGATAAGAACATTCCTTTTGAATGTCTTTCTTTCGACCGTAACAAAGAGACTTTTAATAATTTAGACAAAGATTGGGTTCGTGAATTTTATCCTGATCTTAAGTGTGGTTGGAGCTATGCTACTCAGTGCATTGACAACGGTCAAGTAAAAGTAGTAAATCTCAAGAAGAAGCTGTGGGAGCAAATTATTACTGCCGCAGAAGATCTAGGGGATCCTACTGACCACGAAACTGGTTGGGATGTTTGTTTCAAGCGAGTAAAAACCGGCCCTCTGCCCTATAATGTAGAGTATCAGCTCCAGGCGTTAAAGTGTAAGCCTCGTGCTCTTACCGATGCAGAAGTAGCTGCTGTAGCTGATCTAAAGTCTATGGATGAGGTAATGCCTCGCCCTACTCCAGACGCACAGAAAGAACTTCTCGATAAGATCCGTGATAACTTAGGCGGAACAGAAGAGATTGACGAAAGCATTGAAGACGAGTTTAAAATTGCATGATTTTATTCACAGCAGATTGGCACATAAAACTGGGACAGAAGAATGTCCCAGTTGAGTGGGCGGTAAAAAGATATAATACCTTTTTTGAGCAAGTACATGAAGTCTCAAGCGAGTGCGATATGCACATTATTGGTGGAGATCTTTTTGATCGCATTCCTAGCATGGACGAGTTGTCTCTTTATTTTTCTTTTGTAAGAAACGTAAAAAAGCCTACTCTTATTTATGACGGCAACCATGAAGCTACGCGAAAAAACAGAACTTTTCTTTCCCAGTTAAAGCAAGCCACTAGAGATATTAATCCTTTAGTTAATCTTGTAGATATATCTTATATCGACAAAGACTTAGGGTTTGGTGTCTTGCCTTACAGGGAGCTTCATCAAAAAAATAGTTTAGATCATTTTAATAAAAAAATGCCTCTGTTTACGCATGTAAGGGGAGAGATTCCTCCGCATGTAAAGCCAGAGGTAGATCTAGATTTATTTAATGATTTTCCTGTAGTATTTGCTGGTGATCTACATGCTCATAGCAATACTCAAAGAAATATTGTGTACCCAGGTAGTCCAATGACTACTTCGTTTCACAGAAAAGAAGTAGAGACAGGATATCTACTAATTAATTCTAATGACTGGACTTGGATGTGGGATAAATTTCATCTACCTCAGCTTTTGAGAAAGACTGTTCAAGATCCCGCAGATATGGTTCCTACAGACTATCATCACACTATCTACGAGATAGAAGGTGATATACAAGAACTGGCTGCAGTAGAAAACTCAGATTTACTTGATAAAAAAGTAATAAAACGAAACTCTGAAGCCACATTAGTTATTGATAAAGAGATGACTCTAGAAGAGGAGCTAATCGAGTATTTAAGATATATTCTTGAATTGCCAGACGCACAAATTAGTAATATAGTAGGGACTTATAATGATTACGCTCAAAAAGCTGAAGTGGAGTAACTGTTTTAGTTATGGTCCTGATAATGAACTGGATTTAGACGACAATACAGTAACTCAAATAATTGGTACGAACGGTATGGGGAAGTCCTCCATACCGTTAATTATTGAAGAAGTACTTTATAATAAAAACTCCAAAGGTATCAAGAAAGCAGATATCCCTAATAGATATGTTAATAAGGGGTATAGTATTTCTTTGGACTTTGAAAAAGATGGAAATAACTATAATATTGTAGTTGACAGAAAAGGTACACTCAAAGTAAAACTAGAAAAGAACGGGGAAGATATCTCTAGTCACACGGCTACGAACACTTATAAGACCCTACAAGAAGTGCTAGGTATAGACTTTAAAACCTTTTCTCAGCTTGTATATCAAAATACAAATGCAAGTTTACAGTTTCTAACTGCCACAGACACTAACAGAAAAAAGTTTTTGATAGATCTATTACACTTAGATGCTTACGTAAATTTATTTGAAGTATTTAAAGAAGCCTCAAAAGAGTCTTCAAACAGCTTGATTGCCGTATCATCAGAAATTGCAACTGTTGAAAAGTGGTTATCAAACAATAAATTGGAGAGTACTACCATAGTTCCTCTGTTGGATTTGGAAATAGATACGGAAGAAGATGAGAAGTCTTTCCGTTCTTTATCAGTAGAACTTAAAAATATTTCCGAAAAAAACAAAAAAATTATACAAAATAATAAATATAAGGAATTACTCTCTCACATAGATATAAATAAGATTCAGGATAGTCCTCTTCCTCCTAAAGAATCCTATGATAAGTATCAAGAGGAACTAGGAGAAATATCTAGCATTATTAATGCGGCTACTAAGATGCTGATTAAATTAGAAAAGCTAGCGGATAAGTGTCCTACTTGTGAGCAAAGTATAGACTCTAAGTTTAAACAAGATCTAATAAATAGTGAAAAAGATACGTTGTCTAGGTGTGACCATAAAAGAGACACAAATGAAGACATGATTAGACAGATAAAAAGAAATAATGCAGCTAGAACCAACTTAGAGCGCGCTCAAAAAGAGTGGGAAGAGTTATATAGAAGTATTGATTCCACTTTGCCTAATCAGGTACTAAATCAAGCAGAGCTAGAAGAAGAGCTAGGCTTAGTATCGGACAGATTAAAGGAAGCAAAAAAAGAACTAAAAAAGATTTCAGAAGAAAACGAGCGTATAACTAAGCAGAACACTAGAGTAGAGATCATACAGGCCCAGACAGACGGATTTGTAGAAAAGCTAAATAGTGCACAAGCAGTACTAAATACGCAGCAAACTCTGAATTCAAACTTAGATATTTTAAAGAAAGCATTCAGTACTAATGGGCTGCTTGCTTATAAAATAGAGAACTTAGTAAAAGAATTAGAAGAACTTGCAAATACTTATCTTGCGGAACTTTCTGACGGTAGATTTACTCTTGAGTTTGTTGTTTCTAATGATAAGTTGAATGTACAAATTACTGACAATGAAAATATAGTAGATATTCTAGCCCTTTCTTCTGGTGAGCTAGCTAGAGTAAATACTGCTACACTTATAGCTATTCGTAAGTTAATGAGCAGTATTTCCAAATCTAGAATCAATATATTATTCTTGGATGAAGTAATTAACGTTCTTGATGATAGTGGTAGAGAAAAACTAGTAGAAGTATTATTAGAAGAAGAACTAAATACTTATGTAGTTTCTCACGGATGGACACACCCTCTACTTGATAAGATCGAAGTAGTTAAGAAGGGTAATGTAAGCGGGTTGGAGCAATAATGGTAGATTCCAGAGCAAAAGGTGCCAGAGGAGAATATCTAGTTAGAGACATGCTGAGGGACTTTACAGGTCTTCAGTTTGAGAGAGTACCTAACTCTGGAGCATTAGATTATCTAAAAGGTGATTTATATGTACCACATGAAAAGAATAGATTCTGTATAGAAGTAAAAAACTATGAGAGTTCTCCTCTTTCTGACAAGATATTTACAGCACCCAAAACAAACAACTTAATAAAGTGGTGGATAAAGTTGTTACAACAAGCAGCAGGAGGCAATCAAGAACCTCTATTGTTTTTCAAATATAACCGCTCAGCGGTATTTGTTGTAACAAGTTTATTACCAGAGAAAACAAATCATTTTATGAGAATAGACTGGCTAGATTGCTATGTATTGTTATCAGAAGAATGGTTAAAGAAAGAAAAAGTGAGATTTTTAAATGGCATTTAATTTTTCAGATAAAATAACGGAAGAAGACGCAAGTTGTACTCTGATAGTAGATGCTCTGAATTTAGCTTTTCGATGGAAGCACCAAGGTAGATCTGATTTTAGATACGAATATCAAAAAACAGTAGAAAGTCTGGCAAAATCTTATGGTTGTGGTACTATAATTATTACAGCAGATTGGGGGTCTTCTTCTTATAGAAAGAATATAAGTCCTGATTATAAGCAAAATCGAAAAGATAAATACGCTGAACAAACAGAAGAAGAGAAAATAGCTTTTGAAGAGTTCTTTGAAGAGTATGAAGCTACACTAGAACTATTAGCAGAAGAACATATGACCTTTAGATTTAAAGGGGTAGAGGCTGATGATTTAGCCGCCCATCTTGTAAAACAGAAAAAAGCATATGGACTTGAGCGAATATGGCTAGTTTCCAGTGACCGTGACTGGGATCTATTAGTACAGGAAAATGTGGGAAGATTCTCCTATGTAACGAGAAAAGAAGTTACATTAGATAATTGGTCTCAGCATTATGAAGTTACTCCAGAACAATACATTTCTATGAAGTGTCTTACTGGAGATAAGGGGGACAATGTAGCAGGTATTCCTGGTATTGGTCCAAAAAGAGCTGTATCATTGATTAGAGACTATGGTGATGCTTTAAGTATTTATGACTCGCTGCCCTTAAACAGCAGTCATAAGCACATTCAAGCATTAAATTGTAGTGGTGAGTTAATATTGCAGAACTACGAGTTGATGGATTTAATAACATATTGTGACGACGCAATAGGGGCTGATAATGTTTCAGCTATAAGGAGCACTTTCGATGCAGCTTAGCTATAACAGAGATAATTATTTATCCGAATTTAGTCTTAAAACTTTAGAAGATAGATATTTTGTAGAAGGGGAAACTTCCCCACAAGAAGCGTTTGCAAGGGCTGCTAAAGCTTTTGCAGACGATGATGATCATGCACAAAGATTATATGACTACGCTAGTAAGTTATGGTTTATGTTCTCAACACCGATTCTATCAAATGGTGGAACTACGCGAGGATTACCTATCTCTTGCTTTCTAAACTATGTTGAAGACAGTAGAGAAGGACTAACCAATCATTATACAGAGAATGCATTTCTTTCTTCTGTTGGTGGTGGTGTTGGAGGATGTTGGACCGGGGTTCGGAGTGTAGGCTCGAAAACGAGCAATGGCTCCGAAAGTACAGGTGTGATTCCATTTTTGAAAGTTGTAGATGCAGAGATGCTTGCTTTCTCTCAAGGCGTAACACGTCGTGGAAGCTATGCAGCATATCTTGATATTTCTCATCCCGAGATTGAAGAATTTTTGGACGTGAGAAAACCGACTGGTGGTGACGTCAATCGAAAGTCTACAAATCTTCATCACGGAGTAATGATTGGAGATGATTTTATGCAACTCATCGAAAACGCTACTCGAAATCCTGGATTTGATGACTCATGGCCGTTAACTGATCCACATTCAGGAGAAGTTAAAAAAGTTGTTCCTGCAAAAACACTTTGGGTAAAGCTTATCCAAAATCGTGTTGAAACAGGAGAACCGTATATTGTGTTTCGAGATACAGTTGATGAAGCAGTGCCCGAGTTTCAACAAAAACTTGGGTTACGAGTACATCAATCAAATCTGTGTTCCGAAATCACACTTCCTACAGATAAAGACCGCACTGCGGTATGTTGTCTATCAAGTGTGAATTTGGAAGAGTACGATGAGTGGAAAAATAATGATCTGTTTATTCCAGATCTAGTCCGTATGCTTGACAATGTACTAGAGCACTTTATACAAAACGCTCCAGATCAACTCTCTCGTGCTAGTTATAGTGCTATGAGAGAAAGAAGTATTGGTCTAGGAGCTATGGGATTTCACGCTCATTTGCAACGACATAACATTCCTTTTGAGAGTGCAATGGCAAAGGGCAAGAATCTACAAATGTTTGGTAGAATTAAATCGGAGGCAGTACGTGCAACTCAACAACTTGCTGCAGAACGCGGCGATTGTCCTGATGGGATGGGCAGTGGACTTAGGAATTCTCATTTGCTCGCTATTGCTCCTAATGCTTCTTCTAGTATCATTTGCGGTAATACTAGTCCCAGCATTGAGCCATACCGTGCTAATGCATTTACACAAAAAACTAAGTCAGGATCCAGTCTACTTAAAAACGAGTATCTGGAGAGTATTCTTCAGGATTTAGGACAAGACACTGATGAAGTATGGAAAAGTATTATTACTAATAGTGGATCTGTACAGCATTTAGACTTTCTAGATGAATGGACAAAAGAAGTATTTAAGACAGCAGTTGAAATAGATCAGAGATGGGTCGTAGAAATGGCTGGAGACAGACAAGAATTTATTTGTCAAAGTCAGTCCTTAAATATCTTTTTTCCTGCAAATGTATCAAAGGCAGAACTTCACGCTATTCATATGATGGCCTGGAAAAGAGGAGTCAAGACTTTGTATTATCTACGAAGTGAAGCATTTAAAAGAGCAGAGACAGTATCTGACGAAGTGCTTCGAGAAAGAATACTAGAAAGTATTGACGACGAAGGTTGTTTAGCTTGTGAAGGCTAAAATTTGGACAATTTGGAAATATACAATCGGAAGTTTCTCAGATGAGAAGACAGCAGAATACGATAATATAGTAGCAACTTTAAGAACTGCTATTGTACTTATTAACTTTATGACCTGTTTTTTTATTATGGCAAACGTAGTACATAATTGGTGATAATATGAATCTATTAACTGAAAGAGAATACTATAAACCTTTCAACTATCCGTGGGCTTTTGAGCATTATAAGTCTCAGCAGCACATGCATTGGCTTCCCGACGAAGTTAATCTAGCGGATGATTTGAAAGACTACCGTGAAAAATTGACAGATGGGAATAAGAAACTTATTTCTAATATCTTTCGATTCTTTACACAGGCTGACGTGGATGTATGTTGTGGGTATGCTAAGCATTACCTTCCTACATTTAAACAACCAGAAATACGAATGATGCTATCTGCGTTTGCTGCTATGGAGGCGGTGCACCAGGAAGCTTATTCGTTGCTTTTAGAGACACTTGGGTTTGGAAATGATGAATATCAAAAATTCTTTGAACACAAGGAAATGCTCGACAAGCATGAACACCTAGCTAATTTCGGAATGGAAACTCCAATGGACATTGCTAAAACAATGGCTGTCTTTTCCGGATTTACCGAAGGTGTACAACTGTTTAGTAGTTTTGCTATTTTGCTTAACTTTCCTAGACATAATTTGATGAAGGGTATGGGACAAATTGTAACATGGTCTGTTCGTGATGAAACATTGCACGTTGAAGGCATGTCACAACTTTTCCGTACTTTTATTCAAGAAAATCCAGAGTTATGGAACGATGACCTGAAGTACGAAATTTATTGTGCAGCAGAGCGTACTGTAGAGCTGGAAGATGCTTTTATTGATTTGTGTTTTACAGGTGCCGAAGTACCAGACTTAACACCACAAGAAGTAAAAGACTATATTCGTTATATCGCTGATCGTCGGCTTCTCGGCCTAGGAATGAAGAAGATATTTGCGAGCGAATCTAACCCTTTACCTTGGCTTGACTATATGTTAAACGGGGTAGAGCACACTAATTTTTTCGAAAACCGAGCCACCGAGTACTCTCGAGCTAGTACTACGGGAAACTGGCAGGACATTTTTAAATAAGGAACCTTATTATGACAACTGAAGTACAAGACAAGCCAACTCTCGTTCTAGATGGCGAGAACCACG
>Ga0206123_10001700_pt1 | contig 20227 bp, 18 predicted proteins | sample Helgoland_Spring_2_FD_160086 | JGI IMG/M metagenome (GOLD analysis project Ga0206123, IMG submission 160086) | Pelagic subsurface seawater microbial communities from Kabeltonne, Helgoland, North Sea - Helgoland_Spring_Bloom_20160316_1 | ecosystem: Environmental > Aquatic > Marine > Epipelagic ...
TTGCAACAGATAAAAAATAATTTATATTTGCACCCGCCTTATAATGATATGTGTTTCAAACACTTTTAATACGGGCATCGCTAGAGACACTGGTCTTTATTTTTCTATATGAAATTCCTCTTTAGCTCAGTTGGTTAGAGCATCTGACTGTTAATCAGAGGGTCCTTGGTTCGAGCCCAAGAAGAGGAGCGAAAATTAGAAGCCTTCACAGCAATGTGAGGGCTTTTTTTATAGGGGCTAACCAGTTGTTAAACCTTCTAAAAGGCTTACGCTACTTTTATCTATACAACTCAAAGAACAGTATAAAACTACTAAAAATTGACAGACTTTTGACAGACATTTATGTTCTTTTCGCCTTTTACAATCTTTAACAACCTATGTTGTGCCAACATAGCTGCTCTAAAGAGAAATTTTAAAAAGAAAAAACCCCTACTAAATAGTAAGGGTTATAGGGAGTTATTAAAATCTTAAGGAGTACAGTTAGTAAAGTTAGGTTGAGGTAGTGTCCAAGAGGTAGCGCCCTCGCTAAAATTATTACAGATAGTAACACCATCAACACTCCAAGAACTTAAATTTTGATTAAAAGAAGTAGCATTATAAAACATATAACTCATATCAGTCACATTACTCACATCCCAATCTCCAATAGGTTGGTTAAAAGCAAAAGCAGAAAAAAACATATAATACATATCGGTCACATTACTCACATCCCAATTACCTAAAGGTTGGTTGAACTCGCTTGCATCTAGGAACATACCACCCATATCAGTCACATTACTCACATCCCAAGAACTTATATTTTGGTTAAAATTAGAGGCTTCAAAAAACATCCTCTCCATATTAGTCACATTACTCACATCCCAAGAACTTATATTTTGGTTGAAAGAAGTAGCACTTTCAAACAAACTATCCAGAGAACCAGTCACTAAAGTAGTACAAACATTATCTAATTCTTCCCCATTATTAATGGCAAATTGAAGACCATTATTGTCTACTATAACAAAAGTAAAACCATCTATAGTACCCGTATCTCCCGCAACTGCACCCGCACTTGCTTTAATAGTTATACCATTAGATGCTAAATACACGTTATTACTACTTCCATTTCCATCAACAAACAAACTAACGTCTTCAAAACTTTGATTGGCTGTAATGGTGGTATTTTCAATAGTGTAAATCATATTAGTACCATCAAAATGAGCATCTGTAATAACTACTTCAACTTCTTCTACCCCATCTTCTTCTACCCAAGTTAAAACAGCATTAGGTGGGTCTAACTTAAAACTATTTTCATCATCATAATCATTCCAATAGGAAGCAAATTCATCTCCGCTTATGTATTTATGTTCTCTATAGGGTCTATCGGTGAAAGCAAATATATCACCCGTTAGAGGTATTACGATAGTTGTGCTATTAGTTGCTGTAGCATCTAAAGAAGTATGAGTGTACAGCCATTCCTTTTGCAAGTCAGTACTATTATCATTGTTGTTATCATCATCAGTTGAACACCCAACGATAAGCACAGTTAAAATTAAATAGAGTAGTTTTTTCATAATGTTTCTTTTAAACAAATATAAACAAAAGGATAAAGCGTTGTGGTACAACCTTGATACAGCATCTATTTCGTTAATAACTATCAATAACTACCACCTCTATTTACTTAAATTTTAAACTTGTAACTTTATCTTTTAAATATTTAAAGAAAAACTTCTAAAGCTGTTGATACAATTTATGCTAATGGCGCCCCCAAAGGCGCATCTCTTGGTACAACTAAATAAATTTATCAAAAACTATATATAAAACGTTATATAGATATACTTCTTAAACTAAAAGAGTAATAAAACTTGTTTACGGGATAGGTGTGTTCTTTAAAGAACCAATCTGTTTTAGGTATAATTAAAAGTAGTTTGAAATAGATATGAATACAACTGGAAAGAAATTTGGAGGTAGACAAAAAGGGACACCTAATAAATTAAGTAATAAGATAAAAGAAAAGCTATCAAAGCTAATAGATGAGGTTATAGCCTCTTTTGATATAGAAGATATGACAAAGGCTGAAAGATTAAAATTTATACAATTAGCAATGCCTTATGTGCTTACAAAACCTCAACAAGAGGAAGTAGAACAACAACAAAACTTCACAGTAGAAATAATAGATAGATTAAGTGATTATTCAGATAAACAACTTGATAATGCTATTAGAAATTAATAACCCAAGAGAAGCTATTATAGAAAGCTATACCAAACCTATTTCGTACAAGAACTATATACTCTTTAAAGGAAAGGTGATTGTATGTTTTAGGTAGTATTGTTTATATTTGGGTAAAATAACTCAAAATGAAAAAACTACTCTACCTTCTTTTCGCCTTTTATAATCTTTAACAACCTATGTTGTGCCAACATATCTGCTCTAAAGAGGAATTTTAAAAGAAAAAACCCCTACTAAATAGTAAGGGTTATAGGGAGGTGTCAAAGCAATTAAACTACAATTCTATTAAAAGTTAGTCAATTTTTGTTAAAGCAAACATATCTCCTTCACTATCAGTAATATTGATAACCCAACTTTCTCCAGATTTATCTATTGCATAACTTACAATTACAGTATCCACAGGATCACCATTAATAAAAAGACTTAAGGTTAAAACAGTATCAGTTGCAGTCCAGTTTACACTATATATTTGATTAACTCCTGTCAGATAGGAAGTTTCATTCCAAGTGCCAGCTCCGTTTTCAGTTAATCGCACCCACAAAGAGGAAACAGGTTCTCCATTTGGGGCATCATCTGCATCATATGTATCACCTTCCCAGGTGCCAACTAAATCAGAAGGATTATTATTAATAGTATCATTGTTACTATCATCACTACTGCTACACGCAATGACAAGCACAGTTAAAAATAAATAAAGTAATTTTTTCATAATGTAAATTGTTTAATGTTTTGAACAAATATAAATAAAAGAATAAAGCGGTGTGGTACAACTTTAGTACATAAAAACCCCTACTAAATAGTAAGGGTTATATAATATGTATGGTGTTTAGTTAATACGAACTGCATTAAATTCAATTCTTATAGGAGCTGGGATATCATACTGATTTGTGTCAAGATTATAAAAGTAAAGAACCCCTTCATAAGTTGCTTTTAAAGTTTCTCCATAATCTAACCCAGTATTTGTTGATGTTGGTTGTGTTCCTAAATCTGTAATATTAATATTTGAAATTTCATCTCGCTCACCCGTTCCATTTTCTTTAAATCCTAACGCCCAATATGCTCCAATAGTTTCTAAATAGTCAATAATGTAGTTTCCATATAACTGACCTATTCTACCCGTATTACTTCCTAGTTGCGCATCATCAAGAATAAAAAACAACTCCATATTTTGCCCGGAAACATAGGAAACATCAGTTATATCTGAAATAGATAAAAAGCCCCCCCATTGGTTGCCAGTAGCTGCATAACATTTATTTTTTGCTAAAAAACTATTTGTGTTTGATGTATTGCCTTGTACCCTATTTATCACTCCACCAAATTCAACTTCAAAGAAATAGTCAATATTATTACTGTTATTTGAATTGTTGTTAGAGTTATTACTATCCTCACCACTACACCCAACGATAAGTACAGTTAAAAATAAATAGAGTAGTTTTTTCATAATGTTTGTTTTAAACAAATATAGACAAAAGGATAAAGCGTTGTGGTACAACTTTGGGACATAAAAAAACCCTCACATTTCAGCTATTTCTATACCTCTTTCATAGGTTGGACCTACATTTATTATATTTGAGTATGAAAAAACTACTACTGATTATAGTAATTATAATAGCTTCATTAAACTTCCTATATACTTTTGGCTATCAAGGTGAGCCTATGTCTCAATTAGAGTTTTTGTCAAGAACACTTGGAAGTATCATTATTCTCGTATTTTCAATAGTACAACTAAATAAAATAACAATTAAACCATAGGTATATCTTCCTCCTTCAGTTCAGCTATTTCTAAACCTCTTAAATAGGTTAGACTTACATTTATTATATTTGATAGAAATAGGTGTAAATGGAGTGGTATCTCAAACATAGAAAAAAAATATTGATAGCTACACTAGGCTATGTAGTGCTAAGGTTAGTATACCTATACGCACTTTGATTGATCTATTTCTATGGCTTTTAGAGATTAAACATGAATTTTACACAGTTATATCAATACTAAACATACAATAACAGAAACTTATTTATATGGATAACAGTTTACTAATAACACTTATTTGTGTTTGCGGCGGAGGGCTTGTTCTTATTTTAAGTAACATCAATAAAAAGAAATGAAAAAACTACTCATACTCTCGGCTTTATTACTTGTGGCATGTCAAAAACCAACAAAAATTTCTGAAAAAGAAGTTATGGATACATTTGAAACCTTTTTTGAGGTCTTGGATAACGATCTAGGTAGTTTTGACTCAATGGTCACAGATGACTTTTTTATCTTCGAAAATAGCAGACGCTACTCCAAAGAAGAATTTATTGCTTTTGTAAAAAGTTTTGACATTGTTAGCAGCAAGAGAAAATTTGAAGATGTTACCATAGACAGCGATTTTAATTCTGCCCATATTTCTCTTAAACAGTATGGAGAGTTTATTGTTAATACCCCCCAAGGGAAGACCAAACTAGAGTTTGAGTGGCTTGAAAGTACCTATGCAGTTAAGCAGGACGGTGCATTGAAATTTAAATTTTATTTTTCAGAAGCCATTAAAACCCAAACCACAAATTTAGAGACACCACAGCAGACGCCTTAGGATGCTTATATTTATGTCATGAAAAACTATACATCAATAGGAGCTGGTTTAGGATTGGTTGTGGGCGTACTAATTGGTAGTGTCACCAATAATGTTGGCCTTTGGATTGCACTGGGTTTAAGTATTGGCGCAGGAATTGGTAGTATGTTTGATACAAAATAAACCACAGGGCATCCTTCTTCTATTACCCAACAAGAGGTTTCCAGCCCCTCACATTGATACCAGCAATTATAAAGACCAAAAAAATACCGTAGTCTTTAAATGATAGCTAAAATGCTTTAGCAATTTTTAGACTGTCGTTTTTTACTTTCTCAACAGGAGCATATCTGGTGCTTTCAAAACTGTCTAGTCTAACTTTTTTTTGTGTTGTTACAGGGTGTGAATTTTTCTCGCATCCAATACATATTGAACCAAGCAGTGTAATTAATAGTAGTTTGTTCATGATCTTAAGTTATTTGGGGGGGCAAAATACAATAATACACAAAAATAAACACTTAAACGAATAAATATGTCATTTAATCGATATTTTAAGCAATTTTTAGCTCCATACCCTACAATTATTTTGTAGTAGGTAACAACTCTTGTAGCAATACGTCTGTTGTAAAGAGAAAATGTAAAAGCAAAAACCCTCACATTATTGCGAGGGTTTGATCGTATTAGAGGATGAAGTGAGCTATTGGCTATTTTGCTTTTAAGAAGCCAAAGATAGCCAACCCAAACATTACAATATCTGGCAAGGCACTTTCAACACTAAAATTCATAATGGGTTCATTGGCTAAGATTCCAAAAAACACATACATAAGCACTATTGATCCAATGATGTACGCTATTAAAAGCTGTTTTGCTGTTTTTAAATCGCTGTTTCTTGACAGAAATAGCATTAGGCCAATCATGATTAATGCTGGGGATAGACCGTAGTGGAATAATTCGCCCATTTTTAATGCATCTGTATTTTCTGAGAGTACAATTTCATTGCCGATTGCTGTGGCAAAGAATATCATAATAACCCCCATAAGGGTATTATAAACACCAAGAATTGATAAGGTTATTTTTGTTTTCATATCGGTTAGTTTTTAACTTATTCTCCTTTGAGCATTTTTTTAAAGGCCTGTAAATCAAATTCGTTGCCATAAAATAGGGTGCTCATTTTCATAATATCTGCAGCAATTAGAACTGCTGTTTTGATTTCTTCTTCTGAAGCACCAAGTCTTTTAAGTTCTGCTACGTGATAAGGGATACAGTATTGGCATTTAATAGCCGCTGAGGTTCCTAGACCCACTAGATGAGCTTCTTTTTCTGCGATTGCTCCTTCTTTGTACAATCCCATTTGAGCTTTAAAATACGCGTTGGAGCTTTTAAGTATGGATGTTGGATATACACTGTTAAAAGGGCTCTGAGCTAAAATCTCTTTTTTCTCTTCACTTGTGAGCGCTGCATCTTGGGATAAACCAATTAAAGGTAGTCCTGCTACCAGTAAAATAAATAGTAATTTTTTCATAATGATTGTTTTAGTTTCTCAAATATAGCAAAGAAATTTTGGTTGCAAAAAGAAACTATTTATTAGTTTTAAATACCTCTGGTATTACCCCTAAGGTGTAGTGCTACAGGTACATTTTTTGTCTAATTTCAGCGATTTTATATTCCATGATAAGACGCAATAATTATTTTGCCAACATAAAAACAATCTTTATATTTACTTGCAAATAACCACTAAATTTAAAAACATGAAAAAACTAATTTTATTATTCACAGCCATACTTTTTATTTCTTGTGCAGGAAATTCTAATTATGAGAAAAACCTAGCAACTGCCCAAAAATTATTTGAACTCCATGGAGAAGAAAAGATGGATGAACAACTTGCTTTGATAAGTAAAGATATCAAGATATATACACCCATGTACGGAAACAATGAGCCACTTGGATATGATGCGTATGTTTCTATCTTAAAAGGATATCATGACGGTTTTGAGGACATTAAATACAATGCTCAAGCCTGGCTTCCCGGTGTTGACACATTGTCTCTTAAACCAGACGGAAGTGTAAGAACCTATGGAACCTGGACAGGAAAAAGCTCAATGACAGGCAAGGAGATTAACCTTAGTGGGTATTGGTATTTTAATTTTGACGCAGAGGGCAAAGTTATAGAACAAGGTGATTTTTTTGATTATGGCGGCATGATGCAGGCCGTTGGACCCAAAAATCCTGTCTTGGTAACACTTAAAGTAAAACCAGGTAAAAAACAAGCCATGATAGACCTTCTAAATACTCCAGATGGTTTACAAACTACAAGAAATTATGATGGTAGCTTATCTCTTGAGGCATTTTTTAACGACCAAACCTACACGTATTATATCTACGGCGATTGGGCATCTTATGAGCAATACCAAAAGTATTTAGATTGGAGGTTTTCTGAAGATCAGAGCAAAATGGCACAACAAGTAATGGCGCTTTGTGTTGGTGGAGAAAAGGGGTTAATTCCAATATTTCCAAACACAGATTACTCATCCTTTAGCAGTAAATAGTTAAAGTTGCCTGCCAAAGTTTAAACTCAATGAAGTCTATTAGGCCTCTTGGTAAGCAAAATGGCTTACAGGAGTACATTAAAAGCCTTCTCAGAAATGTGAAGGCTTTTTCATGCCTATTAGGATACTAAAATTTATATTTGAGAAACATAAATATTTTTTAATGCGTAAAATAAATAAATTAATACTTGCAGTACTACTTTGTGCACTACTATATATATGGGTAGAACTAGCTGTTGGTATTTTCTTCCAAAACAGCTGGGGTGGAAGTTAAGCCTACTGGCCTAATTAATTTGCAAAAAAAAGGCGGCATATCTCTAAGATATGCCGCCTTTGTCATGTTTTTATTTTATGCCTTGGCCATACGAGCATTTACAGCATCCCAGTTAATTACATTAAAAAATGCATTGACGTAATCTGGTCTTCTGTTTTGGTAGTTGAGGTAGTAAGCGTGCTCCCATACATCAATTCCTAAAATTGGAGTACCGCCACACCCAACACCTGGCATTAGTGGATTGTCTTGGTTAGGGCAACCACAGATATCTAAAGAGCCATCTTTTTGAACACATAAAAATGCCCATCCAGATCCAAACTGGGTTTTGGCTGCTGTTGCAAAAGCATCTTTAAAGGCATCAAAACTTCCAAAAGAAGCTTCAATGGCTGCGGCGATAGCACCCTTTGGAGCACCTCCACCCTGGGGAGACATAACTTCCCAGAACAAAGAGTGATTGTAAAAACCACCACCGTTGTTTCTTACAGCTTTGTTGTTCATATCAAGGTGTTGAAGAATTTCTTCTATGCTTTTACCCTCTAGGTCTGTGCCCTCAATGGCTGCATTGAGTTTGTTGGTATATCCTTGGTGATGTTTCCCGTGGTGGATCTCCATGGTTCTTTGGTCAATATTTGGTTCCAATGCATTGTGAGCATAGGATAGTTGTGGTAATTCAAAAGCCATACGAAGTAATTTTAAAATTAATGTTCTTTGTGTTGTCTGCAAAGTTACACATTAAGGGCTAATTATTCTGTTATAGAAATATTAAGGTTTCAATACCTGCCTGTAAAACTTTTAATAGCATTCGCTTTTACGTATTTTAGTGCAAAATATTGTTGCTTGAAAAATGACACTCCTTTTTTAATTTATGACGCTGCAGCAGGTAGTGGTAAAACATATACACTGGTCAAGGCGTATTTGGGGTTTTTGTTGGGCCAGCAAAAAAACAATTACTACAGATCCCTTTTGGCCTTGACTTTTACAAACAAGGCTGTTGCAGAGATGAAAAACCGCATCATTGAAAATTTGGTGGCGTTTTCTTCACCATCTTCTATAACAACACCTCCTGGTCTGATGCAAGATCTTGCATCAGACCTAGACCTAGGAATGCCCAAAATACAGACAAGAGCAAAGGCAATTCTCAACCATATATTACATAACTACGCAGCCTTTAGTGTAGAGACCATAGATAAGTTTAACCACCGCCTTGTTCGAACCTTTGCTAAAGACCTCTCCCTACCAAGCAATTTTGAAGTAGTGCTTGACCCTACAGAATTACTCACAGAGGCAGTAGACAAACTTATAGGCAAAACAGGAGTAGACCAAGCCATTACAAAGGTCTTAGTTGCTTTTGCTCTTGAAAAAGCTGATGAGGATAAATCTTGGGATATTTCTAAAGATATTTTTAACGCCGCAAAACTATTAAATAATGAAGATGACGCAGCTCATTTAGCCCATTTTAGTGACAAAACACTCTCAGACTTTGAGGATTTTAAAAAAGAATTACACAAGCATAAAAACATCCATCAACAAACCATTTCCTCTAAAGTAGCTGCCATTGTCCAACTTCTTGACACCCATGGCTTGGATTACAAGGCATTCTCTAGAGGCTCGTTCACAACCTTTGTTGCAAGACTTCAAAGCAAAGCGTATGAGCGTATAGATTTTTCTGCAGTTTGGATACAAAGTATTTCAGATAAGCCAATGTATAGCAAAGGGTGGGCAAAAACAAACCTAGCACAAGCAGCCATTGTTGATGACCATCAAGGGACTTTCGCAAACTTTATTAAAGAGACAGAAAAACAGGTGCAAGCCCTGAGATTTATTAGCGCTATTTTAAAAAATAGTACTCCCTTGTCGGTAATTAATTTGGTTGCCAAAGAGCTAGCAATCTTGCAAGAAGAGCAAAATCTTGTTCCCTTGGCACAATTCAATGCACTCATTCATAAAGAAATAAAAGATCAGCCAGCTCCATTTATATATGAGCGATTAGGAGAGCGGTACCGTCATTTTTTTATAGACGAGTTTCAAGACACCTCTGTCATGCAATGGCAAAATATGATCCCCTTGATAGACAATGCGCTATCACAAGCGCACACTTCAAAAGAAGGCTCTCTGCTTTTGGTAGGTGATGTAAAACAAGCAATTTACAGATGGAGGGGAGGTAATCCAGAACAGTTTTTATCACTCATTGATGAAAAATCTGATTTTGACACTGTAAGCCCAACCATTGAAAACTTGCCTAAAAATTACCGTAGCCTGGAGGAGATCATCTGCTTTAACAATCACTTTTTTTCATACATCTCCCGGTATCTAGAAAACCCCTTGCATGAAAAATTATATATACACGGTAACCAACAACAGTGTAATGAAAAAACAGATGGATATGTTAGTTTAGAGTTTATAGAAGCTCAAAACAAGGAAGAAAAAAACCAACAATACGCAGAAAAAACCCTTGCCATTGTAAAGCAACTACACCAGAGTGGATTTGCATACAGCGATATTTGTGTGATAACTCGAAAGAAAGATGATGGGGTGCTTTTAAGTACCTATCTTATGGAGCATGAAATAAGTGTCATTTCCTCTCAAACCTTACTTCTAGAAAACTCAGAGGTGGTTAAATGTATTTTTAACACCATTTTACTTAGTGCTCACCCCACTCAAACACAAACTAAAATACGGGTATTAGATTTTCTGTACGCTCATTTTAAAATAAGGGTAGACAAACACTCTTTTTTCAGCTCCTTTTTAGAAAATGGAGCCTTGTTCTCTCAGACCCTAAAAAATTACGATATTGATTTTAACCTAAGCCATCTAGCCCAACAATCTCTCTACCAAGGGGCAGAATATATTGTAAAACAATTTAATTTAGATAAAATTTCAGACGCCTACCTGTTTGGTTTTATGGACCTTATATTTGAATACCAACAAAAACCAAAGGCAGATACCTTAGGCTTTATTGATTTTTGGGAAACAAAAAAACAAAGCGCCTCTATTGCCTGTGGAGAGAACACCAACGGTGTTCGGTTCATGACCATTCACAAAGCCAAAGGCCTCGAGTTTCCTGCGGTTATATTTCCCTATGCTAGCACAGAACTCTACAAAGAACAGGAACCTAAAACATGGATTTCTGTGCCGAACTCCTGGAGTAGAGACTTTGATAAAACACTTATAAATTACAATAAAGACATTGCTAATTTTAATCCCCAAGGCTTAGAGATTCATACAAAGAGAAAACAAACCATAGCCCTGGATAATTACAATCTACTGTATGTAACTCTAACGCGCGCCGTAGAGCAGCTTTATATCATTACAGAGACACCTAAAGCGGTGAAAGATACCATCAAAAATTTTCAGCAACTTTTTTCTGAGTTTTTGAAGCATCAAGGCACCTGGGATGACCATCAAAAGGTGTATACCTTCGGAAAATTAAGCCCTCAGCGATATGGTAAAAGCAAACCAACCCATGTGCGGGTTTCCCCTGAGTTTATAAGCAGCACTCCCCAAAACCATAATTTACATATTATAAACAATAGAGGCCTTATCTCAGATATCAAAACAAAAGAAGCTATTGCAGAAGGGAATCTTTTTCACGACACCATGCAGGAGATAAAACATCATAGCGATTTGGCCATTGTTTTTCAAAAATTAAGGCGCCTTGCAACTATTTCTGAGCAAAAAATAGCGTCCCTTGAATTAAAGATACAAACAGTGTTACAAGACCCGGCGCTATCTCATTTATTTGAAAATGATGCCCAGGTGTATAATGAGCGTGATATAATTACAAAACAAGGACACACTTTAAGGCCCGATAGATTAAATTTTCATTCTCAAACCAACTCTGTTACTATTGTAGATTACAAAACAGGGATTCCAAGCTATGACCATGAAGATCAAATTAATGGCTATGCAACTGCCCTGAGAGAAATGGGCTTCACAATTAAAGACAAAATTTTGGTCTATACAAATCAAACAATACTAATAAATAAAATTTAACTTTGTTTTTTAAACTATCGTAAACCACACCCATGTACGGAACCATTAAAGCCCACTTACAGCAAGAAATACAAGATATCAAAGACAATGGTCTTTTTAAAACAGAACGAATTATAACTTCCCCTCAAGGGGCAGAAATTGCAATTAATACTGGAGAAAAAGTTTTAAATTTTTGTTCTAATAACTATTTAGGGCTCTCTTCACATCCACAGGTAGTCCAGGCAGCAAAAGATGCCATAGATAGCCATGGTTTTGGGATGTCATCGGTAAGGTTTATTTGTGGCACACAAGATATTCATAAAAAGTTAGAGTCAAAAATTGCAGATTTTTATGGCACACAAGACACCATTTTATATGCGGCGGCCTTTGATGCTAATGGAGGTGTTTTTGAACCCTTATTGGGCAAAGAAGATGCCATAATTAGTGACTCTTTAAATCACGCCTCTATAATAGATGGAGTGCGTTTGTGTAAAGCGGCGCGATATAGATACGCCAACAACAATATGCAAGAGCTGGAGGCCAGACTCATAGAGGCAGACCAAAAGGGCGCCCGCTTTAAAATAATAGTAACAGATGGTGTGTTTTCTATGGATGGCATTGTTGCTTCTCTAGATAAAATTTGTGATTTAGCAGACGCCTACGATGCCCTTGTCATGATTGATGAGTGTCATGCCACTGGTTTTATTGGCCAAACAGGTAGAGGAACCCTGGAAGATAAAGGAGTAATGGGCCGTATAGATATTATTACCGGAACCCTTGGAAAAGCTATGGGAGGCGCCATGGGAGGATACACTACCGGGAAGAAAGAAGTTATCGAATTGTTGCGTCAACGCTCTCGCCCGTATTTATTTTCAAATTCATTGGCCCCTGCAATTGTGGGAGCCTCCATAAAAGTATTTGAAATGCTTGAGAACGACACTACCTTGAGAGACCAGCTAGAGGACAACACCAATTACTTTAAAAAGGCGATGAAAGAGGCTGGATTTGATATTGTAGATGGAGACTCTGCTATTGTTCCAGTAATGCTGTACGACGCTAAACTTTCACAAACTATGGCAAATAAGCTACTAGAGGAAGGGATATACGTCATAGGCTTCTTTTACCCAGTGGTACCAAAGGATAAGGCCAGAATTAGAGTGCAATTATCTGCAGCACATACCAAAGCACATCTAGACAAAGCCGTTGCTGCTTTTGTTAAAGTTGGCAAAAAACTAGGTGTGATATAGCCTGCAGAGACATATAAATTTGCGAAAACACCTAAAAATTATTAAAATTTATATAGATTTGTTTTTGTTAATAAACTTTAACAACTTACTTTTGCATCTAATAATATATATAACTAAATAAATAATTATGAAACATCTTAAAAGTATCTTAGTTGCCGCTCTTGTTCTATTAGTAACAGGCGTAACAAATGCTCAAGATAAAAACAATCCATGGGCTGTCGAGGTAGGTGTAAACGCAGTTGATACCTTTCCTGTAGGTCTTAGAGACGGTCAAGCAAATAAAGATCCTCAAAACGGGACACTTTTTTCTGAATACTTCAACGTAAAAGACCATTATAATATCCTTCCTTCTGTATCTAGAGTTGCTGTTGGATATTACTTAGGAAGTGGATTTACAATGGGCGCAGTTGGTACGGTTAATAAAATCGAAAGATTGGGTCGTGTTGAGGTTGAAAGCATCAACTATTACGGTTTTGATGGAGAGATTAAATACAGCTTTAGAGAAATGCTAGGCAATGGTTGGGTTGATCCTTCTATTGGTATTGGTGGGGGTTACACTTGGCTAGGTGATGCTAGATTTGGTACCGCCAATGGTATAGCAGGTGTTAAATTCTGGATGTCAGAATCAATGGCAGTAAACTTCCAGTCTACTTACAAGCATTCTTTCGAGGATTACGGAGCTAAGCACTTCCAACACTCTGTTGGAGTATTGTTTAAGTTTGGTGGAAAAGATACAGATTCTGATGGTGTGTATGACCATGAAGATGCTTGTCCAGAAACTGCTGGTCTTGCACAATTTAACGGTTGTCCTGATACAGATCTTGATGGTGTAGAAGATAAAGAAGATACATGTCCAAACACTCCAGGGCTTGCAGAATTTGCAGGTTGCCCTGATACAGACGGCGATGGTGTTGCAGACCCACAAGATGCGTGTCCTACTGTTGCAGGCCTTGCCTCTATGAACGGTTGCCCTGATGCTGATGGCGATGGTGTAACTGACGCAGACGATGCATGTGCAAACCAAGCTGGTGATAAAGCCAACAAAGGATGCCCATGGCCAGATAGTGACAACGATGGTGTTTTAGACAAAGATGATGAGTGTCCTGCAGTTGTTGGTACTGTTGCCAACAAAGGATGTCCAGAAATCCCACAGTTAACAATCGAGATCATGAAAGATCTTAATGATATGTCAAAAACAATCTTGTTTGATATTGGGAAGTCTACAGTACATTCAGACTCATATGATACACTTCAAAAAATGAAGGATATCATGAGCACATACTCAGACACTTCTTTTGTTATTACTGGTTACACAGACAACACTGGTAGTGATGCTACAAACCAAAGACTTTCTGAAGAAAGAGCGATGGCTGTAAAAAACTACCTAGAATCACTAGGGTTAGCTGCAGATAGATTAGCAACAAAAGGTGCTTCAACTTCTAATCCAGTTGCTTCAAATAACACAAGCGCTGGTAGAAAACAAAACAGACGTGTAGAGATTTCTTCTAAAGAGTAAGTAATCTTCCACAAATAAATAATAGAAAACGCCTCCTTTTAAGGGGGCGTTTCTTATTTTTATAATATGCACACTTTTCTTGAAGAAACAATTCAATACCTTACAAAAAAGCACGGTTCTTTATCACAACTAACCATTATTCTTCCAAGCAAAAGAGCAGGGGGTTTTTTCTTAAACCACCTAAAAAATCAAGCGCAACTTACAAGCTTTGCTCCTAAAATAATAAGCATAGAAACCTTTATTGAACGGGTATCTGACCTTACTATTATAGACCCAACAGCGCTATTATTTAAAAGCTACCAAAGCTATCTTAAACTTGATAGCATGCCAGAGAAAGAGAGTTTTGACACCTTTAGTACATGGGCCACTACATTGCTAGGAGACTTTAATGAGATTGATCGCTACCTCTTAGACACCCATTCTTTTTTTAACTATCTAAATGATATTCAGGACTTAAATCACTGGTACCTCAGAGAGGATAAAACGCCCTTAATAGAAAAATATCTTGCTTTTTGGAACAGCCTGGAGGAATTTTACAAAATTTTAAAAAACACCTTATTAAAAGATCATCTAGGCTATCAAGGACTTGTCTATAGAAAAGCAGCCCAGGATATTTCCCATTACATAGACGCCAACCAAAACACTAAGCATGTTTTTATTGGTTTTAACGCCCTGAACGCTGCAGAGCAGCAGATATTCCAAGAACTCTTAGCGCTAGACCAAAACGAGGTTATTTGGGACGTAGACAGCTATTTTTTAGAGGATGTAACCCATAGTGCCTCTTTATTTTTAAGAGGGTATAAAAAAAATTGGAACTACTATCAAAAAAACACCTTCACTAGCGTAGCTAGTAATTTTATAAAACCAAAAGAATTCTCATTTGTTGGCGTCCAAAAAAATATAGGACAAGCCAAATTTGTGGGGAATCTGTTGGCCACTTACACCAAAGAGCAATTAAGACAAACAGCAGTGGTATTGGCAGATGAAACCCTTTTAATTCCTTTATTACACTCCCTACCACAGAGTGTTGATCAAGTAAATATTACCATGGGTGTCTCCTTACAAACCATGCCTTATGCTACCTTTTTTGAAATTTTATTTGCAGTAAAAGTAAGACCTGCAGGCAGTTATTACCACAAAGATGTACTATCTATTTTAAGCCATCCTTTTGTAACAAGTACCATGGTTGATGCCAACGCCATTTTAGATCAGATCAAAAAAGAAAATAGAACACACAGTACTCAAGAGTATTTGCTTTCCATTTCTAATCCAAAAGATCATGATCTTTTGCAGTTGATATTTCAAGACTGGGGCCAAGATAGCAGTACGGCTATTAGCTGTTGTAATAACCTACTGCAGCGAGTAAGTTCCAACCAGCTTAGTGTTATCGAGCAGGTTACAGTATCTCACCTTAAAGAGGTCTTTTCTAAAATTGCAGCCCTCAATGATTCTTACAGCTACTTAACCACACTTACAACCGTGTCAGTACTTTATAGAGATCTTATAGCAAGTACAACACTAGATTTCAAGGGAGAGGCTTACCAAGGGCTACAAATTATGGGGGTGTTAGAATCTAGGGTTTTAGACTTTAAAAATGTAATAATGACCTCTGTAAACGAAGGGACTTTACCCTCTGGAAAATCGAACGCTTCTTTTATTACCTATGATTTAAAAAAACAATACAAACTACCAAGTTTTACAGAGAAGGACGCGATTTACACCTACCATTTCACCCATTTATTACAAAGAGTTGAAACAGCAACCTTGATATACAATACCCATACAGAGGGGCTAAATACAGGAGAGAAGAGTAGATTTTTATTACAACTTGAAGTGGCAAAAACCCCAAATCATAGCATCACTCACACTACTGTGAGCCCAAGTATTGCTATTGCCCAAAAAAACCTAGCAGAAGTAAAAAAGACACCAAAAATTTTAGAACGTTTGCAAGAAATAGCATCGGTGGGTTTTTCTCCCTCTTCTCTTACCACTTACATACGCAATCCAATAGATTTTTACTTGCAGAAAATTTTAAAAATAAAAGATCAGCAAGAAGTAGAAGAAATAGTAGCAGCTAGCACCTTAGGTACCATTGTACATGACACCCTTGAAGTGTTGTACACCCCCTTTGTCTCCAAGGTTTTGTCTGTTGCTGATCTAGAGAGTTTGTACCCTAAAATTGAAGATGAGGTTACTACTCAGTTTATAAAAAGTTTTAAGGGAGGAGATTTTAGTAGGGGTAAAAACTTGCTCATTTTTGAAGTTGCTAAAAAGTATGTCTCCAATTTTATTGATTTTGAAATTAGGGAAGTTAATGCGGGACATGAAATTAGTATTAAAGCCCTAGAAAAAGAAGATTTGGCCATACAACTTAAAGTTCCTGGGGTGCATTTTCCGATTCGTGTTGGGGGCAAGGTAGACCGTATAGATAGCTATAATGGCCAGCTGCGTATCATTGATTACAAAACTGGGAAAGTAGAGCCTAAGGACTTGGTAGTTTCAGACTGGCAAAAAATAAGAAATGACTATGATTTTAGCAAAGCATTTCAGGTATTAACCTATGCTCTTATTTACCATGATAGAGAAGCCTTTGACAAAGCCTCTGGAGGGATTATTTCCTTTAAAAATTTAGGAAAAGGGTTTTTGAAATTTACAGAAAAAACAGATAAGAAAAATACTGAAATCACCCAAGAAACCCTTGAGTTATTTAAAGAGCAACTTGTTGCTCTTATTCAAGAGATATGTGATCCAGCTATTGCTTTTCAAGAAAAAGAAGTATAATGCACATAGACACAAACCAAGTACTGCCTCCAGTAAAATCCTCACATAAACCCATTGTGTATGATACTTATTTTACAAATGACGGCAAGGCCAAACCCCTTGTAATTTTTTGTCATGGCTATAAAGGGTTTAAAGATTGGGGTCCTTGGCATTTGGCAGCAAAAGCCTTTGCACAGGCAGGATTCTTTTTCTTGAAATTTAATTTCTCTCACAATGGAGGAACCGTAAAACAGCCCATTGATTTCCCAGATTTAGAGGCTTTTGCACAAAATAATTACTCCTTAGAGCTTGAGGATGTAGATAGGGTTTTAAATTTTATTTACTCAAATTCTATATATAAGAACCAGATAGATGTTTCAAAAATCAACTTAATAGGCCACAGTAGAGGTGGTGGTATTGTGCTTATTAAAGCTCAAGAAGACTCAAGAGTAGCAAAAGTGGTTACCTGGGCTGGGGTGAGCGATTATAAAGTTCGGTTCCAAGAAAACACCCCAGGATTTTTAGAGTTTAAAAAACAAGGAGTGTATCATGTACAAAACGCAAGAACAAAGCAACAAATGCCACACTATTGGCAGTTTTATACTGATTTTTTGGCCAATGAAAAACGCCTAACTATTAAAAGAGCGGCGCAAGAATTGCAAAAACCCTTGCTAATTGTACATGCAGATCAAGACACCACAGTGCCCTTGGAAGAGGCACAAAATTTACACCAATGGTGTAAGGGTAGTGAGCTATTTATTGTTCCTGACGCAAACCATGTATTTAATGGGATGCATCCCTACCCAGAGGCTAGTATGCCTGCAATGCTTAACGCTGTTGTAGCAAAAACTGTGTTGTTTTTAAGGGCTATATAATGGGCGCTTTCAATACGATTATTTAAATTGCAACAAAAACAAAGCATTATGAGAAACCTTTTTTATATTATCATTGCCCTATTAATTACCTCCTGTGAAACAGACGAGAACGGATGCCCTGGAGAACTTACATTAACCGCTAATTTATTGGAGGCAGAGGTGCGTTATACTGCAAATTCAAGTACCGAGAACTGTTTAGCCTACAAAGAGGCACTTACCCAGTACATTGATTGTTCTTCCTTTCTTGAAGATTTTGAGGTAGATGCATATCTTGAGATTATTACTCTTTTACCTTGTACATAAACCTTATTAAAAAGCCCTCACATTTATGTGAGGGCTTTTTAATTTATATATCTTAAGGTTCAATTCAAATTTGAAACACAAGTCCCGCTTTTAGGGTTTTTGTATTGTAAATTAGCTTTGTTTTAAGGTGTAATTTCCTTATTTTTTATTTCTGTCTATTCTTACCCCTCTTACATTACTATTTGGTCCTCCAAAACCAGGATTTGGTGGTCCAGATTGTGCTTGCGCCTTTTGAGGGTTTAGCATGACCATGGTGCCAAGGGTGGCAAAAGCTGCATAAGAGCCCATCTTTTTAATAGCCTCTTTTCTAGAAATATTTTTTTTGTTAGTGTTTTTTTGTGTCATACTTTTTTTAAATTACCCTCCAAGGATTTTAACCCTTGGAGAGATTATTAATAGGGTATTTATTTAACTATTACTTTCTTAACAGTTGTTTGGTTACCAGATTTGATCTGTACCATATACAATCCACTTGCCAGCCCTTGAGTGGATACTCGCTGAGTTGCCGTATTAGGGTTGAATGATTTTTCACGCACTGTTTGCCCTAGTATGTTATAAAGGGTAACATCTAGCTGTCCTAGATCTGGAGTAATACCTGTTATGGTTACAAAGCTGTCATTGTTAGCCTTGTATACATTTAAGGCGTCTATACCAAGGGTATCTCCACTAGAGAGTACACTGTTTGATTTAAAGACGATAAAAAATCTATCAACGCCGCTAAGATTACTTTGTGCTACAAGCTCAAAGTCCTGATCTTTTAATGAAGTAAGGGTACCGTTAAGGGTATCTTCTAGATATACGTAGATATCTTCTGGAAGATCTACATCTGTCATACTCACTCTAAAGGCCTGTCCGGCATTTTGTCTAATCTCTAGCGGCACTCTTGTATTTTGCATAGCGTCCATCCCCATAGCATTTTTTGCAAAAGCTACTTCTTGGCTTCCCATGGCCAGTCTTGAACTTAGTGCCATAGACTGGTTAAAGGCTCCTGCATCATATCCAGGATCAAGACCCAAAGAGAGTCCATCTCTAAAGTAGAAATCAGTGGTTGCCTTTTGCGTCTCTCCATTATAAAGTTTTAGAGCTACATGATGGGTAAGAAGCTCAGGTCCTGTAACAAAATCTCCACTACCTGTGGTGGTACGCATATCTGCCACAAAATTAAGCGCGGTATCTGTCGTGTTTAAGGCTGCTACCCAAAATCCTTGACCAGGGGCTATAGAGAAGGCGCCATCTAGCAGGTTATAAATATCATAGCTGGAACCATTCCAACCATACACAGCTCCATAGTTACCGTCAATCACAGCGAGATTTGTATCTATAAAGTTGCTTGCTCCTGCAGCCGTATTCCCATTAATGTATGATGGATATGGGTTAGAAACTAAATTCCATCTTCTACCAACACCGTTTAAGCCAGTGTTGTTAATGATATTAATGCTTTGATCTGTGGTTTGCATAGCACCTGTAAAGGCTACTGTAGCTCCTGCTGCTCCTGGAGGCGGAGGAGATACTTCTACAGTTGCCATAGAATATCCTTGACCAGTGGTAAAGCTTCCTGTTTGTGAGGCAGTTTGATATCTTACCCAATCGCCAATTGCATTGTCATACTGGCTAAAGGCATAGTCATCTCCAAGAACCTGGATGTTAGCTCCATTAGCGGTTGTAAAATCTGTAATGGTCATAACAGTAGGAGATCCTACTAAATCCCAACCGCCGCCAAACCCGTCATTGTAGGAATTAACAAATCTGTTGTAGGTGATATCTCCAGTGGCAGTTCCTGTTACAATTAAAGAAGAGAAATCATCTGCAGTAGAGTTTAAGGTAACTGTGCCGCTGTTAGTAAAGTCTCCAGAAACGGTTAAAGAAGAAGTCTCGTCTATAGAAAGGGTGTTGCCAGAGGCTACCGTCACTGATTGAGCTACAGCATCTGTACTTGAGATTGTTGGCTCATTGGTAACGGTACCGTCTACATAAAC
>Ga0206123_10001703_pt1 | contig 20205 bp, 16 predicted proteins | sample Helgoland_Spring_2_FD_160086 | JGI IMG/M metagenome (GOLD analysis project Ga0206123, IMG submission 160086) | Pelagic subsurface seawater microbial communities from Kabeltonne, Helgoland, North Sea - Helgoland_Spring_Bloom_20160316_1 | ecosystem: Environmental > Aquatic > Marine > Epipelagic ...
CCTTCCATATTCATCATAAATAAAATAGCCTTCACCAAAAACATGAGATAAATTTCCGGCAGTTTTGTTTAGATGCAATCTATTTTCAAAAGATAATTTCATTTTTAAATTACGCATAGGTAAATTTAATTAACTATGTAAGTAAGTTTCATAGTAATAGAGGCGGTTTTTTTTCTAGAGTCGGTATTAAAAGTACCACCCCAAGAATATGATTCTTTAGAATTTTGCCCCGTAATTTGAAATATCCCCATTCTGGCGGATTCTAATTTCCCTAATTTTCCCCCTGAAAATTTAGCTATTTTTTCTGCTCTTAATCTGGCATCTTCAGTTGCTTTAGAAATCATTTTTATTTTTAGATCAGATAGTTTGGTATAATAGTATCTTGGTGTTTCTGAGTAAAATTGAACCCCTTGATTTAATAATTCCGTAATTTCCCTAGATACTTTTTCAATCTTATCAACCTCTTTAGATTCTATCTGAACAGTTTGGGTTAATTCATAACCAATAAACTCCTCACCCATAAAATTTCCATCTTTTGAGTAAAGACGTTTATTTTTTTTGATGGTTTTTACTGCACTGTAAATTTGATTTTCAGTTTTAATCCCTTTATCAACCAAATATTTATTTATAGTAGATTTTTTTTTCTCTAGTGTCAGATAAGATTGTTTTAAGTCTATATTTTGAGCCTTAAATTTTCCTTCCCAAACAATTAAATCCGATGAAAAATCTGCTTTTCCTAAACCTGTAACTCTAATTTTACCATCTTCTTTAGTTCTATCTGTATAAGCTTTTCCTAAAAAAATCGAGGAGACAACTATTGCAACTCCAAAAATTATTGCACTTGTATGTTTTTTCATATTATTTTAACTGTAATTTATTAATATTTATTGTGTTTCTTCTTTATCTGAATCAATCTAATACTTTACATATTAATACATGTTCTTCGTATTGTTTATCTTATGATTCAATTCGTATAAAATATTTAGTTTTTCAGTTTATTAATATATTTTCCACTCAAAACTTTTAAAACCACTTTCCTCTGCCCAAATTCTCCATACCTCCTCAAGTATTTCATTATCTCTTAAACCTTTTGGGTTATTGTAATTTTGGAGTTCATCATTTTTATCCCTTTGATGAGTTTCAAGAATATGAAGATTGATATTATTATTTATATTATCATATGCTGCTGGTAACTTTAATGAGTTGTCCAATTCAAGAGCTTCTATAATTGACAGTTTTTTCTCCTTACATAATATTCTTATTTTATTAATTTCTTTAATTCCAAAATAGTACTGATCATTTATGCTTTTTCCTTTATACTCCAAATATCCATCTGTAAAAATATTGATATGATTTTCAAAATTTATAAATGTTGTATCAATACCATTTGTTAGGTGTTTATTCTTCTTAATTATAGATTCCTTTTCAATTTTTTCAATCAATACACTTATTAAGTCTAAACCAGGTTTGCTATTTTGAGCATAAGCTGAGATAATCTCTTTTTCAAAATTATATATTTTTTGAGCTAAGCCAGAATTTGTGTATTCACCTGTTGAATTAACAAATCGTTGTTTTTTAGCAAGATTTTCAAATTTATCAATATCTATAAATATTTTTGATTTATTCGAGAAAGTTGAGAATGACAGTGATGATCTATCACCAATTTTTTTTCCAGGCTTGACACACTCATTCTTATAAAAATTTATAATCTCTTTAATCTTAACGAGATCTTTTTGAGGTTTGTTAGTTATTCTACTAGACATGTCTGAGAGAATAACAATATTTTGATAAGTTAAACTTTTTGTTTTAGGCTCAGGAATACAAGATGTTATTAGCACGAGTACCCAACCAATTATTAATGTATTTTTCATAATAAATTGTTTTATATAGTTATTGATGTTGATGTTTGATCTATTTGTTTTACCCTTTCTGCTACTTCGTTTGATGCATAAAATTCAGGAAGAAACCTTATATATCCAGATTTATAAGAAGAAATTAGAGTGTCAAAAATGACCTCAGTAAAAATTACACCACTTTTAATTCTTGAATTATAATTATCATAAATATTTTTTATCTCTTTTTGCAATTCGCTGTAGGTTTGCTCTATGTTATTTTCTTTAGTGTTTGTATTTAACCCTAGAATATTTAGGTTTTCATTTTGATCATTTATAGCTTCCTTACAATCATTTAATTTTTTTGATAAAGAACCTTTAGTTGAAATAAGCTCAATCATTTTAATGTCTAATATTTGTATTTCTCTATTTTTATCAGCGTTTAAAATTTCTAATTTTGAATTATTATATGCACTAATAATATTGCTTATTAAGAAGTGAACTAAGATTAATGGGAACATTCCAAATACAAAAATTATCCAAAATTCACCCAGTGTAAACACTTGCCATATTTCAAGATCTGATTCTATCCCGTATGCTAAATTCTTAATTTCATCTGATGTAATAGCCACATAAGTTGCCACTATAATATCAAATACTAGTATACCAACCCAAAACATCAATTTATTTACATTTTGTTTTTTGCTACCAAGAAACTTAATATTGGAAAATAAAACTGGAATTAAAAAAAACACTCCTGAAATGAATGCAGAAAAGCCACCTTCGTTTACAAAAATTTTAGTTAAAGCATTGAAGTCAATCACATTTGGAATTTCTGGTTTTAGACCAGCCTCAAGAGCATTTCTAAGTAAATTAGGCTCATAAAACACCTTGTAGAGCGCTGAAGAAAAGAAAATTGATAAGTAAAATATAAGAATACCTAAAAAAAATAAACAGAAAGTAGTTCCAGTAGACCAGAAGCTTCTAATTATTACAGATTGCTCTAAATTTTGTTTTTTAAGTTTGTTTTTTTCAATTTCATTATTGACTTGTAATAACCCCTTTTCATTTACTTGATTGTCTCCAGATTCCAAAATAGATTGCTCTTCCTTAAGTTTGGATATTTTGTCTTTTATTTGTTGTTTTTCAAGATTATTATTTTTTACTTCGATAATAATTTTACCCTCTTTTTCTTTTTCTATGTTGGCCTTTGTACTTTGATATGCTGCAGAGATTTCAGTAGTTAATTGACTTTTTTTATTTCCAAGACTGTTATCTGTTGCATATTCTCTTATCTTTTGTTTGATATTGTTATACTCTGTTTTAAAAATATCAATATTCCCTTTATTATTTTTTGAGTCATTATAACCTTTTTGGTTGTAGTCATTGTCATCAATTTGAACAGCTGAATAAACTAAATCTTTAAGTTGTTTAAAAAATGTATCAATTATATTTTTGGGTTGAATTGATTCAACTTCTGCTAAAGATTTATTATTGCTTTTAGCAACATCTATTTGATTTTCTATTTTAAATTTTAGGCGTTCAAATTCTGAGTCAAATTGATTATAAGTAGATAAATCGTCTGAGACCTGAATATTTTCAACATTATTAGTACTCGCATTTAGTGAGTAATTATAAGAACCATTAATAGAAAGTTTATTATCAATTAGACAAAATTTATGATGCATAATTCCTCTTGGATCCCCAGTGTTAAATGCATGAACATTTACTCCAGCTCCTTTTAATATTAGTTTTACCGTTTCATTTTGTGTATTTGAGGATAGAATAATATCAACTTTTATTTTTTTATTTTTAGCTTCAACAATAGACATTGCTATATCTCTATCTGTAAAATATGCCATTGCAACCTTAATACTATGCTCAGCATTGTTTATTTCTGATATAATTCTTTGCTTAATTTGAGTTCCATTAGTTATAAGATCATTCATAGATATTTGTTTTTAAGTCAGTAATTTTTTTTAAAGTTGTTAAATCATTAATTAATTTCAACGATACAAATAAACATTACAGATATGCAATGTATTTACGCAGGTGTTTTTTTTAATCTATACCTTTCTTGTTTTAATAGTTTATCAGTTAATTTTTTTAAATTACAATTCCACGTGATAAACATCACTCTTATTCCTTCTAATATTTTTTTTGACAAAACCACCAAGTTCCGGTATGTCCTCAAATAGATCAAAGGCTTTACAGTTTTTTGGTAGTGCTTTAAAGAATAATGTGAAGTTATGTTGTCCTTTTGTACACCACATCCATTCCGGATGAAATGTAATATTTTCAGCATGAGTCATACTACTTTTTTTTTCACTACCGTGAGCAATTAAGTTTGTGTTTTTCCATATTCTTAAATGTACACCATAGGGTATTAAAACCCTACAATGCACAATGACTTGACTTTCTTCTTCACAAAGTATTTTTAAGTCATTTTTAAGTTTTTCGTCTATTTTAGTTTTATTGGGTTTTATGGTTATAGGTTCCATTTTAAATACTATTAATTAAGTTAATTTCAAGTTTCTATTTAATAATCCATTTGTTATCAATCTTTCAATGCATCATCAATTGCTTTTACGCTATTTTTTAATTCAAAATGATCTTCAACATAAGAATACAAGGTGTCATCTTCAAACGACCAATCCTCTAGGTCTTCTAAGTTCTCGTAAAACTCAAATAAAGATTCCAAATGACACAACATCATTTCTTGACATATCATTGGGTAGTTCTTTTTATTTTGTTTTATGATTTCTGGGATTTCATCTTTTTTTACCAAGGATAAAATATCTGCTGCTGGTTCAGATTCTCCATTGGCGAACTCATCTAATTTTAATCTAACTACGATAATATATTCCTTTTCTGTGACCCAAAATTCATAACTTAAATTTCCACTACAGTCCGGCATTCCCATCATTGCGTGAGGGTGTGTCATACTTCCTATGGTAAAACATTTGTCAAGACCTTCATGTTCAGGCATCGCATGAGTTCCGTTCAAGTACACTTGAAGTCCATGAAATGTAGTTATTGGTGTTTCTGAACTTCCTTCTTGAGGTCCTTCTCCTATAACCAGAGGTTTGTTCAAGATATTTTGATTTAAGGCCAGATAATTCATATGGTTTTGTGTGTTCATGTGTTAATTATTTTAAAAATTAATTCTCTTTATTATTTTTCAAAATAATGACTTAGATGTGCAATGTAATTGCATAGAATTATTATATTTGATTTAGATATTCATTTAAATAGTCTACTCTCTTAAATCCTACTAAGTTTCAATAATATTTTATGCCACAAAATAAAAACTTTCAAAAGCGTATTACTATTTTGGATGAGTGTTTTTCTAGCAGAACAGGGCAATTTACCTTAGAGAAGTTAATAGACACCATAGCTTCCAAATTGGAAATCAGTGTTTCAAGAAAAACTATTCAGAATGACATTAAGTATGTTAGAGGAACTATTGAAAAAGAAAATAGTGCTCATATAGATTTTGATGAGTTTCCTGTGTTTATCCCTAAATTATTTGAGGGTAAAAAAACAGTTTTTAAATATTCAAATCCAGATTTAGCTCTTGGAAATCAATTGTTATCCAAAACAGACCAGGAACAATTGGGAGAAACTCTCGCTATCTTATCAAGATACAGTAATCGTCAAGATTTCTTTTGGTTGGATGAATTGTTTCCACGAATAAAATCAGCTTTTAATCTTGTTCATGAAGATTATAATGGTTTAATAAGCTACCAGAGCAATAGAGATTACTCAGGCCAATCATGGGTTGGTAAAATCTATAATCAGCTTATTCGTAAAAAAATAGTAATAATAGAATACAAGGGTTTCAAGGATACTGAGGCTTATTTGCGAAGAATACATCCTTATCATTTAAAGCAATACAATAATAGGTGGTTTTTATTTGGTTGGGAGGAGTCTGAAAACTATACAGGCATTACCAATGTAGCTTTAGATAGAATTATTAAGATATCTGAAACCATTGACGATATTATACCGAATGAAGTAGATTGGGCAGATTATTTTGACGAAATGATTGGTGTGTCTAGACCTAATGATAAAGAGGCTGTAGAGGTTAGATTACGGTTCTCAGTAACTAGAATGCCTTATGTTATAACAAAACCCATTCATGGTGCAAGTCAACGCCTAGATAAAAATGATCCAGAACAACGAACTATTATTTTAAACTTATTACCAAATTATGAAATGTATCAAGCCATATTATCTTTTGGAAGTGATGTTGAAATACTAGGACCTGCAGAGGTGGTAGAAAAAATGAAAGAAATTTCAACCAAAATGAAAAATTATTATGATTAAAAATGGCACCTATATTTACAACATTCATAAAAACTTATTTAACATTATATGATAACAGGAGAATTAAAATCACAAGTAGATAAAATTTGGGAAGCTTTTTGGACAGGTGGAATTTCTAACCCATTATCTGTCATAGAACAGTTTACTTATCTCCTTTTTGTAAGAAGGTTGGATGAACGCCAGCTTCTTGAAGAAAAAAGAGCTAATACTGTTGGCGTGCCTATCCAAAATATCATTTTCACATCTGCTCAAAAAGAACTTAGGTGGAGCTCTTTTAAAAATAAGGATCCTGAGTCTATGTTTGAAGTGTTTACAAAGCCTGTAGTTGATAACATGACGGTTTTTGATCATATGAAACAAGTAGGTGATTCTGCTGGAGTGTTTGCTGAGTTTATGAGTAAGGCTACTTTTATTATATCAACCCCAAGACTGTTGGATCAAGTAGTACAGCTTATTGACAAGATTGACATGAAAGATAGAGATACAAAAGGGGATCTTTATGAATACATGCTTTCTAAGATTGCTTCTGCTGGAACTAACGGGCAGTTTAGAACACCAAGACATATCATTAAGATGATGGTAGATATGACCCAACCCAAAAAGGATGATGTCATTTGTGACCCATCTTCTGGTACAGCTGGTTTTTTAGTAGCTGCTGGAGAATATTTTAGAGACAACCACAAGGATTTATTTTTAGATAAGTCATTTAGAGACCATTTTAATAATGAAATGTTTAATGGGGTAGAAATAGATGATACTATGATCCGTATTGGAGCTATGAACTTACAGCTCCACGGAATTGAAAGCCCAAATTTGATTAAGAATGATGCGCTGAGTGAAAGAGCTGGAGACATTAGAAGCCAGTATTCTTTAATACTAGCAAATCCTCCATTTAAAGGAAGTTTAGACTATGATGCTGTTGAGAACTCTATACTTAAAACAGTCAAATCTAAGAAGACAGAACTGCTCTTTTTAGGTCTAATGCTAAGGATGCTTAAAACAGGTGGTAGGGCTGCTGTAATTGTACCAGATGGGGTGTTGTTTGGAAGTTCTAAGGCACATAAACAAATACGGCAAGAGTTGATTGAAAAACACAAGCTTGATGCTGTGATTTCTATGCCAAGTGGGGTGTTTAAACCCTACGCTGGGGTAAGTACTGCCGTGTTATTCTTTACCAAAACAGGAACAGGAGGAACTGATAAAGTTTGGTTCTATGATATGGAAGCTGATGGCTATAGTTTAGATGACAAGCGTACTAAAATTAAAGACAATGATATTCCTGATATCTTAAACAGGTATCACAATTTAGCAGATGAATCTGAAAGAGCTAGAACAGATAAAAGTTTCTTAGTGCCTTTTGATGAAATTAAAGAAAATGACTGGGATCTTTCTATAAACAGATATAAGGAAATCGTCTATGAAGAAATAGAATATGCTGCTCCTTCTGAAATTATAAAGGACATTGAAACACTAGATAAAGAAAGAAACCAAGCTTTAGCTGCTTTAAAAGAGATGATGAAGTGAGAAAATTAAATGATATATGTAATGTAATTACTTGTGGTGTTGCTAAAAGGCCAGAATATTATGATGATGGTATTCCATTTCTGTCCTCAAAGAATGTAAAATCTGATAGATTTCTTTTAAATGATTATAAATATGTTTCTAAAGAAGACTTTTTAAGTCTGACCAAAAATAATAAGCCTGAAAAGGGTGATATTCTATACACAAGGGTTGGTTCTTTTGGGGAGGCTGCTGTAATAGATTTTGATTTTGATTTTGCCATTTTTGTAAGCCTAACTCTAATTAAACCAAAAAATGACATCGTTCTATCTAGATATCTAATGCATTATTTAAATAGTCCAAAAATTAAACATTTAGCTAAAAATAGTACAAGTGGGGTTGGAGTTCAGAATTTAAATGTTAAGGTTGTAAGAGAGTTTCCAATTCAGCTCCCCCCGCTAGACCAACAAAAAAAGATTGCAGCCATATTAGATGCAGCAGATGCCTACAGGCAAAAAACAAAAGCACTCATTACAAAGTATGATGCCCTTACCCAGAGTTTGTTTTTAGATATGTTTGGGGATCCTGTGAGTAATCCTATGAGGTGGGAAACACAATCTATTGTGGAATTGGTAAAAGATGAAAAATACTCATTGAAAAGAGGTCCGTTTGGAGGCGCACTTAAAAAAGAAATTTTTGTTGAAGAAGGATATTTAGTTTACGAGCAGTTTCATGCTTTAAATAATGATTTTTCAATGGCTAGATATTTCATTGATGAAGAAAAATATAATGACCTTATTGGGTTTGCAGTAAAACCAAAGGATATTATAATAAGCTGTTCAGGCGTATACTTAGGTAAATTAGCAATAATTCCTGATAAAGCTAAAGAAGGTATTATTAATCAAGCATTACTTAAATTAACTTTAGATCAGAGTAAAATGAGAAATGATTTTTTTGTTTTTCATTTTACACAGGAAAATTTCAAAAAAACCTATTTTGATTCTAATAGAGGAGCTGGTATTCCAAACTTTCCTCCAATGAAAGTATTTAAGCAATTTCCGTTTATAACACCACCCATTAAACTTCAAAACCAATTTGCAGAAAGAGTTCAAGCTATAGAAGCACAAAAAGCCCAAGCCCAGGCTAGTCTAGCACAAGCAGAAGATTTGTTTAACAGCCTTTTACAAAGGGCATTTAAAGGAGAGTTGGTATGAGTTTGATTTTCCCTATACTAACTAATAGACAGTCTGGTAGCCTACAGGAATTTATTTCTTTTTGGAGCAAGTTGTATGCGTATGATAATGCTGGCCTTTATGATAAAATCCATCATAAAGTCTTGTCAGAAAAAGATATAAAAGACCTTTACCAATGGAAAAATGGTATGAAGTTGAGTCAGGCAAAAGAGAAAAGTTTAAACATTAAAATCCTCAAAAAAATAAATATTATTAACAGCCTTAGAGCAACAGCTGAATTTGACCTTAACTATTTTTTAAAAGAATTTAAAGAGGTGTCTGTGGTATGGAAGGTGTTTTTATTGCACATTATAAGCCCAACGACGTATCCTATTTATGACCAACATATTCATAGAGCATATCGGTTTATGAATAAGCAAGCATCAGATGGTATTAAAGCAAGTATGAATGAGTCTGTAAAATTAAAATTTTACTTTGAAGAATATTATCCTTTTGTAAAGGAATCAAAAATAAAAGACCTAAAAAAAATGGATGAAGCTTTTTTTGCTTTTGGCCAGTTTATTAATATTGGTAATCAAAAAATATTAACATCATAAAAATCATGTCCAACTTCCAATTCCTTCATAAAGAATGGCCAGCCATATATAGAGAAGCAAATGAAGCTGAGAAGCTTACTTTAACTTCTCCAAAGGCAAGCGCTATGATAGCTAGGTCAGCACTAGAAAAAACAGTGCAGTGGTTGTATCAAAATGATGAAGAGCTAGAAATGCCTTATGACACCAAGTTATCCAGTTTACTGCATGAGCAGTGTTTTAGAGAAATCATCAAGCCCTCAATGTTTAGAGAGGTTAACCTCATTAGGCTTAATGGTAATGCAGCAGCGCACGGGAAAGTAATCACTCATGACCAGTCCATAGCTAGTATAAAAAATCTCTTCCGTTTTTTAAGCTTTTTAGGGCTTTACTACAGCGAAGAGGAATTAACCGTGCCTTCTTTTACCATGGGCTTAATTCCTGACGGGAATGAACAAAAAGAAACCCTTAAGGCGCTTCAACAATTAGAAGAGCAATTAGATTACAGAAGAGAAAAAGACAAAGAGGAGCGCTCTAGGCTAGAGGCGCAAGCTGCACAAATAGAGCTATTACAAAAGCAGTTAGCCAACCAGCAAAAAGTTAATACAAAACGTAGGTTAGAGCGTGAAAAAGTAAAAGACCCAGAGAAAACCATCCCTATTTTAATACCAGAATCTGTCACTAGAAAACTCTACATAGATGTTTTACTAAAAGAAGCAGGTTGGGAAAACCTCACTGAAGGCAGAGAATTAGAGTATGAAGTAAAAGGAATGCCAAAAAGCACCAATCCCTCTGGAATTGGCTATGTAGATTATGTGCTTTGGGGTAAAGATGGCAAGCCTTTAGCACTTGTAGAAGCAAAAAGAACCATGGCAGATGCCAGAAAGGGTAGGCACCAGGCAGAACTCTACGCAGATTGCTTGGAGACTATGCACGCACAACGTCCTGTGATCTTTTATACCAATGGTTTTGAAACTTTTATTTGGGATGACACCTTTTACACAGATAGAGAAATACAAGGGTTTTATACCCAAGATGAAATCCAGCTGCTTATAGACAGAAGAACCACCAGAAAAGATTTAAGAACCTTTAAGGTAAATATGGATATTGCTGGTAGAGATTATCAGCTAGAAGCCATCAAAAGAGTTGCAGAGAATTTAGTAGTTACTTCAAAAAAAGGCCATTTAAGAGGTGCCAAAAGAGAGAGTCTTTTGGTCATGGCTACAGGTAGTGGTAAAACCAGAACTGCAGCAGCTATTGTTGATATGCTTACTAAATGCAACTGGGCTAAAAGAGTACTGTTTCTAGCAGATAGAAATGCTCTGGTATCTCAAGCTAAAAACGCTTTTAAAGAACATTTAGAAAATCTCTCAGCTATAGATTTAACCAAAGAAAAAGAGGATAGTAATACCCGTTTGGTATTTTCTACTTACCCAACCATCATTAATAAAATTGATAAGGTTAAAACTCTAGACCATCGGTTTTATGGGGTAGGCCATTTTGACCTCATTATTATAGATGAAGCCCACCGTTCTGTGTATCAAAAATACAAAGCAATCTTTGATTATTTTGATGCTATGATTATTGGCCTTACAGCTACTCCAAAAACAGAGATAGACCGTAATACCTATGGCTTATTTGGAATAGAGGATGACAATCCAACCTTTGCATATGAGTTAAATACAGCTGTAGAGCAAGGATATCTTGTGCCACCAAGATCTATTAGTGTCCCCCTAAAGTTTCAAAGAGAGGGTATTAAATACGCTGAGCTTTCAGACAGAGAAAAAGAAGAGTATGAAGAAAAGTTTGGAGACCCAACTAACGAGGAAGCTCCCCAAGAAATTGGAAGCGGAGCATTACACACATGGCTATTTAATACAGATACTGTTGATAAAGTATTGGAGCATTTAATGAAGGATGGGATTAAAGTAAGTGGTGGTGATAAGCTAGGCAAAACTATTGTGTTTGCTAAAAATCATGCCCATGCTGTATTTATAGAAGAACGGTTTAACATCAATTACCCAGAATATGGAGGTAAGTTTTTAAGAGTCATTGACAACTATGAAACCAAAGCACAAGATTTATTAGAGAAATTCACAGACCCCTTTGAAGAACAAGAGCCGCAAATTGCAGTTTCTGTAGATATGATGGATACTGGAGTAGATGCACCAAGAGTGGTAAATTTAGTTTTCTTTAAAATGGTAAAGAGTTCTTCTAAGTTTTGGCAGATGATAGGAAGAGGAACCAGATTATGCCCAGACTTGTTTGGTCCAGGAGATGATAAAAAGGAATTTATGATTTTTGACTATTGTCAAAACTTTGAATTCTTTGATGAGCATCCTCAGGGTTCTTCGTCAAAAAGCATGAAGCCATTATTACAGCAAATTTTCGAGGCTAAATTAAAGGTAACACAGCTAATTTCAGATTTGCCAGAAAAATCAACCTCAGATATAGAGATTAGAGATGCGTATCTCACTGAATTACACAGAACAATCCAAAACCTTGATGAGAATAGATTTGTTGTAAGAAAAGATTTGAGATATGTAACAGCCTACAGCAACAAACGTAAATGGTTGAATCTATCCAAAGGAGATGTTCAAGAAATAAACAACCATTTATCTCATCTGCAACCACCCACTAGAGGTGATGATGAACTTGCAAGAAGATTTGATATGTTAATACTCATCTATCAAATTCTTTTACTATCGGGATCAACTGATACTGGAAAGTACGTGAGGAAAATTTATTCAACAGCTGTATCACTTGAAAAGAAAGATAATATTCCTCAAGTTGCTTTACATCTTCCTCTTTTAAAAGAAATTCAAAAAAATCATTATTGGGAAACCATCAATGTAAAAAAATTAGACACACTAAGAGTAGCTCTTCGAGACCTTATAAAGTATTTAGAAACGGTAAAGCAACAGCCTATATATACTAATTTTGAGGATGAATTGGACTATGAAGGTATTAAGGTCAGAGAACCAGTAGGTAAAACATATGTAAATCTACAATCCTACAAAGATAGAGTTGAAAGCTATATAAGAAAGCATAAAGACCATTTAACTATTCATAAACTCAGGCATAATATTCCTATCACTCAACAAGAAATGGATGTACTTGAGAAAATTCTTTTTACAGAGAGTGTTGCAGGTACAAAACAACAGTTTGTCCAGCAATATGGAGAAAGACCCTTAGGGGCTTTTATAAGAAGTATAGCAGGCTTGGAGCAAGCTGTTTTAAACGAGGCTTTTGCAGATTTTTTACAGGTGGGTAATTTAAGGGCAGACCAAATGACTTTTATTAAAACCGTTATTTCTTATTTATCTAAAAACGGTACAATAGACAAAGCTATGTTGTATGAATCCCCATTTACAGAATTAAATGATCAAGGTATTAGCGGAGTTTTTGATAACGATGCTGATTTAATTAAAGTTGTTAAGATAATAGACGTAATTAATGACAATGCAAATGTTGGATAAATTAGGTGTGCAATTAGACTTCCAACAATCTTACTATATTTGTTTACTCGAATAAAAAAAATTAAAAAAATAATTATTATTTTAATGTGCAAATAGATTGCACAGTTACAAGTAATATTTGCACAGTTCTTTGAAAGCCTACTTTTAAATTATTGATTTTTGCTAACTGGATATATTTTTTGGATTATGTCAAATCGGTTAGTGTCCCGGATTTATTCGGGGTAAATGTCCTCTTGTTATTAAGTAACAACGGATGTAAAAGTTATAGATATTTTAAGATACATTTAAACAAAGAGTAAAAAAAGTAGGCTTCTTAGAATTTATATACAAACATGAAATTAAATCAAGAACATATCAACCAAATTAAAACTGCATTTAAAGAGATGCAGAATAAGGAGGATTTACTAAGTATTATGAACTTTGTAAAACCACTTGTTTATGGTGATAAATTTGTCCCTTTTGATTTAAAACAATTAACATATTATGCAATTCCTAACATAAGAGGTAAAGTATATAGAGAATTTAAAATTCCAAAAAAATCTGGAGGTTATAGAACTATACATGCACCGGTGAATGGTTTAAAATCCTTACAGAAATGTCTAGCTTTTATTTTGCAATGTGTTTTTGAACCTCACAATGCAGCGACTGGCTTTGTGAAAAATAAATCTATTGTTGATAATGCAAAAGTACACGTTGGTAATCACTATGTATACAATATAGATTTAAAAGATTTCTTCCAAAGTATAGATCAAGCAAGAGTTTGGAAATGTCTTCAACTTCACCCATTTAAATTAAATGATTTAAATAAAAATAAAGTTACTAATCAAAGTAAACTCAATACAGGTGTGAGAATTTTGATTACTGATCAAAACGAGAAAATTTATTATACCATTTCAAACGGAAAGGAATCCTATATACCAATGGGAGATTATGCTAGCTTTGAAAAACGTATTATTAAATCATCAAACATAAAAGAAAAGTTTGTTTCTGAAAATTGGTTATTACAGCGCTTTTCAAGATCATCCAGTGTTCATGCAAAAATTAATAAAGCAGTTTATTCTGAATTAGATAAATATGTGAATTCTGAGGAAAATATTAAACAACTTACAACATTACTCAAATATAATAGACTAGATATTGCAGGCTTAATTGCAAATATTTGTTGTGCAAAAATGGATGTTGAGAGAAAAAACAGCAAAGGCGATTGGTGTAATGTGAAAAAGAATGTGTTGCCCCAAGGCGCTCCAACTTCTCCTGTTTTAACAAATGTTGTCTGTCAAAGGTTGGATTATTTGTTTACGGCAGTTGCTAAAAGATTTGGTTTAAAGTACAGCCGTTATGCGGATGACATTACATTTAGTTCTCTACATAATGTTTTTCAAGATAAAAGCCCATTTTTAACTGAGGTACAACGGATTATATCAGATCAAGGATTTACTTTAAAAGAGAGTAAAACTCGTCTTCAAGTTGATGGGATGCGTAAATCTGTTACAGGACTTGTTGTAAATGAAAAAGTAAATGTCCCCAAATCTTATGTAAAACAAATAAGAATGTGGTTATATTACTGGGAAAGGTATGGCTATAAAAAAGCTGAAACTATTTTTACAAGTAATTATCTAAAAAATAAAGTCTATAGAAAAGATGAGGCCCCAAGTTTACTGAATGTACTTGATGGAAAATTAAATTATTTAAAAATGGTGAAGAATGAGAATGATTCAGTTTATATAAAACTGAAAAAAAGATTTGATTTTTTAGCTGAAAATTCAAGCAAAATTGAACCAATACTCAAGGAGTGGGAAAAAAATGGTATTGAGAGTGCCATGAAAATATATAAAAGTTTATAAAATATGAACAAGTTTGATTTTATAAAAAAATTATTAGAAAATGAAAAATTAAATATTTCTCAAAAAGAACGACTTATCAAGCTAGTAACAAACGAACTCTTAGTTTCAACCAAGTTTGATGAACAAATACTAAGAGATATAAACTTGATTAAAGATAAAGTTGGTTTAAATTATTCTATCTCTAAGGAGTATAAAAACCCTATTTATTTATATAATTTTTTGACAGATTTTAATCAAGACCCTGTGTTAAGATATACTTGCCACGAGATTGATGATGAAGATCATTTGAATATTATTTTAGAAAAATGTAATACTCAATCCTATGAATATTCAGAACATATAAAAGTTATTCATAAGGCATATAATGACTTAACTTACAAATATCAAGACAAAAATATTTTAGGTAATATTAAAAGTTTAATGGGAACTTATTTAGGAACTTATAAAAGACATGAAGTTTGGTCTGAAAATATTCCTATAAAATGGACATCGCAGGAGTTAGAATCGTGGTGCAAACAAAATATAGGTAAAGTGCCTAGTCCAGGATCAGATAGGTTTCAAAACGAAAAGTTCAGATTTACCACAATTGAGTTAAAAAATGGAAATTCAATAACAAGTTTTAGTGAATTAGTTATTTATTTTAAAAACTTATTTCACATAAAAGAGGCAAATCCATTGAACACAATTATTGAGAATGAGATTTTTTTAAATTTTAACGATGATCAGAAATATAGTTTTGAATTTGATGATAATTTCTCAACCTCAATAGAGCTTTTTACTTACACAGAAACCCTTATTCAAGCATTTAGGTCAATTGTGAAAATATCTGCTAAGTATCATTTAAATGATATTTTACGAATTAAATTATTTTTTAATTATGACGAAAATCAAAAAAAAGAACTTAAAATAGTTATTGAAAATTCTGACATCTTTGGTAAAGATACCACTGGTTTTAGACTTGGTGATCAATTTAATTTGTTGATTGATAAAAAAATTAACGGACTTTGTGATTTGTATATCAAAGCTAAATTTAATGATAAAAATACAGTTGGTATATTAAATGTTTGGGATGGAAAGCTTATTAAATTTATAGAATCTAATGACGAAATTGAAGGTGTTGAATTTATTTTAAAAATGCATTAAAATGATTTATTTAATTGATGATAAGGTATCTAGGCAAAAGATGCTGGGGTGGAACCAGGAAAAATTTGAGAAATACGAATTAATTGTTAAGCCAGTTTATTCGTATAAACAAATCCTTGAGGAAAACTTGGGCTCGATTGAAAATATTTTTTCTAATCAAAGTATAATATTATTCCATGAATCTTTTTTTGAACAGGTTTCTGATTCGAATAAAAATGATAGTCTTAAAATACGTAACAAGCTTATAAATTGGTGTCTTGAGAACAAAATACCCCTTGTTAAATTTAGTGGTTCTATAAATACACGAATACAAAACGGCGTCAATGTTTCACTTTCCGTTAAAGTTCTGTATCAAAACTTAGAGTTTTTTCTAAAATCAATTTACAAAAAAGATTCTATTGATAAAAGCCTTCAAATTCTTCTGTTTGGTGAGAATTACAATATTGAAGAAGTTTTACAACTTAAAAAGGAAATTTGGGAGACTAAATTTAAATTTAGCCCTGTGCTTAATACTAAAATTAAATATTTTAATACACTTACAAACAAAACTATTGATTTTAAAGTAACACAGAATCCAACCGTTTTAAAAACTCTAATCAATGAATAAGTCAATACTGTTTTTTGATGCAACTACTAAACTTGTAAATCCACAAGACGAGTTTTTTATTGATGAAAATACACGAGAATTATTAATTGATGAAGATGCTTTAATTGATGAGGTGTTAACAAGAATTATTAACGATAATTTACTAGAAGAAGAATACACTAATATAATTTTGCCTGCTTGTTTCGGGGCTATTTTATCAAATTTTATTGGTTTAAGACTTGCAACACAAATTAGATGCACACCTGGAGTAAATCAAACATCAAATATATTTTTGTATTCATTTACAGGAATTCAAGATTATTTTAATAATGAGTGTTTTAATATATTAAAAACTACAGGTGTATCACTAATAGACTATGATATTCACACGATTCTAAATTGTTTTAACAAACAGCAAAGGTTTCTCAAACCAAATAATCTAAAACAACAAGTCAGTAATTTAAAACTGGATGTTCCATTAAATTATGCAGATAGCCATAGTGTTGCCAATGAGTGGGCTATTTACAGGTGGGCAAATGCTTTAAATACTTCAGACGATCAAATTTTGAAGATTGAAACTAAACTTAAAAATGATTTGTATTTTAAATACCTAAAAGCTATAAATCCTGTTAGTGAAATAGAAGAAATTAACGTTGAAGAATTAATACTAAATTTTTCAGGTGATCCAAAGGTATTATATATAGATGATGAAGCAGAAAAAGGCTGGTGGGAAATATTTTGTAAAATATTAGATGATGAAAATCAAATTTCCTTTTCACATTTAGATGATGAATTTAATCAAAAAAACCAAAATGATATTATTGATATCTCTTTAAATAAAGTTATTGAAGAAAAAATTGATTTAGTAATATTAGACCTAAGGCTCCACAAAGAGGACTTTAATAATAAACCAATCGACGAAATTACTGGTTTTAAAATTTTAGAAAAAATTAAGAATTATAATAAAGGTATTCAGGTAATTATTTTTTCTGCAACAAATAAAATTTGGAATTTACAGGCTTTGCAAAATGCAGGAGCAGATGGTTTTATTATAAAAGAATCACCAAATAACAACTTTGAACCTGGATTCACAAAACAATCAATTGAAAAAATGTTGCAAAAAGTTGATGAATGTCTAGATATGATTTTTTTGAAAGATGTTTATAATCACATGAAGCGCATTAAGAAACATTTACAAAACGTTTCAAATAACACTGGAGAATATGGTTTAGAAGAGGGTTTATTGAAAATGAAATTTAAAAATGAAATTTCGATTCAATTAGATATTATTTATGATTGTTTAAGTAGAATTTCAAAGAATATTTCTAGTGATATTAGAGATGAAAATAGCTATTTGAATCTTTCATTTATTTCAATTTTTAAAATTATTGAGTTGATTAATGATTATTTCACAGATGAAACAGGTAATAGATTAAAATCTAATTCTAAAAATATTCAGAAATATAATCAACAAACTCGTCAATTTGTGAAAATTGCAAAAGATAAATATCCAACTACACGAGATAAAATTAGTTCTATTATACAGTTTGAACTTAATACTGCACTCGATACACACACGCATAAATTAAATAAGTTTATTAATATTAGAAATAATATTATACATCCAAAAACTCTTAAAGATTATAAAAAAACCACCAAACAGGATAATGTTTCATTTTTGAGTCTATTATGTGATTTGATAATGAATGTCCGATAACAGTTATGATTCAATCACATTTTAAAAATATTAGAGCAGAGTTGCTAGAGAGGCCTGCGAAATAACTTTTTTAAAGCAATAGTTATTTGGTTAAATTCAATCTAGATTTCATTGACCAAACAATTGATTTTATTGGAAAAACATCATAAAATTTCATTGTGTTTTAATGAATTTCACTATTAAATTCATTTTTTTTGATTAAAGATAACGTGTTTGTGTATGGTTAGTTGCGATTTCGTGAATGTGGATTTTCGATAGAAAATCAACCGATTGAAAGCGTAACTAAGTTTTCAATTTTTGTTTAAATACAGCAATTAATTATACACGGTGTTAGGCACAGTTATTCTATATATAGTCGTATTTTTTCTAAAACAGCAATTCCATTTTTTGATAGAGCATATCTTGTCCATCCATTGTCTATTTCAACAATTTGAATTAAACCTAATTTGATATAATAGTCCATATTTTTGTCTACTTTGTTTGAATCTACCCAATCAGGTTGATTTGCGATATTAGAACCAACACTTAAAAAATTATCTGATAATTTTTTACTTTTTATTTTATTGAATAAGATATCTTCAGCTTTAGTCGAGTTATGAGGTGCAAAATCTGGCACTTTCTCCACTGAACTTTCTTTATCTTGCTCAACTTTTTCAACCAACATTTCCTGAATTTTATCTTCCAATGCTGTTATCTCTCTTTGCATTTTTCCTTTATTATCCCTCTCTTGTTCTAGTTTAATTTCTATTTCTCGTTTGTCTGATTTTAAATTATCATAGATTTCTTTTAGAACTATAGAATCACTATCAGTCAATTTGTATACATATGGTGTTAATCGTTTTTCAAATAAATTTACAATTAGTCTAGATAGGTTAATTAGTGCATATGATAAAATTAATGCTCCAATTGCCCAAAGAATATTCCACAATAAATCGGTTATAAAAGTCTTATACGTATAATAGGAAGCCAAAATTTCAATTCTTTCAGAACGAGTTGTTTTAGAATCAAAGAAGAAAAAAGAATAAACAAGGCGCCAATTTCTAATTATCCATACGATTGCATATGTTCCTAAAAAGGGGTTTCTACTTTTACTTTTAATATTTTCTTTAAATGAAACTAGTAAATCTTTTATCATAGTTTTTTAATTATGCCCAACTCATCATTCCCATACAAAAGCTTCTGTTAACAGTTATATAGTAAGGGAGTCCACAACTTTTTTAATCTTCTAAAGGTCAAAAAATAACAACCACTACACAATCCCCATAAATGATAAAAATTACAACTCCCTGTTTTTTGTAGAACTATAATTTCTAGCCTATTACTCCTCTACAGACCAACTATACACCAAAGAAGCATCGCCACTAAACTCTTTTTTTCTATCAATTTCATAAAGGTCTTCAAACTCAGGCCCAAACCGTTCAAAAGCACTTAAAAACCCAAAATCTCTGTCTTTTAGCTTCAAAAGGATCTTCCCAATCATAGGAACCGCTCTTTTTGCCACCACCAGCCATGGTAGGGTAGAGGTGCCTACCACATCGGTAACCATGCCAAAAGCATCTCCTCCAATACCCTCTTCAATGTCTTTCAAAATTTCACCCAAATCTCTGGTGGCTTTTCGAGTATGCCGTAGATAAAGATGAACGTTTAACTCTCGATCTTCAGGGAGGTCTCTACTCAAGACAAATAAACCATTAGATCCAGCGTCGTCTGTATCAAACTGAAACGAATTGTCATGTCTTCTAGACAATTTAAAAGGTTGGTGAGGTAGGGTTGTGATGATCATTTTATCTTCTTCTGTAGGATGATCTGTAACCACTAAGAAGTAGAGTTTCCATCTTTTTTTTGGGCGATGAATTTGCACTTCATCAATTTCTAAACGTACGCGAGTCATAGGGTTTAAATTTATTACTAGTGATAAAAGTGTGTCTTCACCTTCAACACCTGTTACAAATTTATAGTAAAGGGCAGTAGCGGTCAATCCCTAAAAACAATGAAAATTTTTAATCCCTA